>Ga0316575_10000253_pt1 | contig 14612 bp, 12 predicted proteins | sample J5NA_FD_203072 | JGI IMG/M metagenome (GOLD analysis project Ga0316575, IMG submission 203072) | Rhizosphere microbial communities from salt marsh grasses in Alabama, United States - J5-7_050615r2r3 | ecosystem: Host-associated > Plants > Roots > Rhizosphere | place: USA: Alabama | collected...
AAACAGACCGGCGATATGCAGGAAAGGGCGGCAGTCCTCGTGTTGCGGCGGGGCATCCATCACGATGCGTGTCTGGCCGTCGGCAAACGTTGCGCGGAAATAGCGGCGGAAGCTGGCGTCGGCCGAAGCGGGGGCAAGCGTGAATTGTTCATCGGGGAACAGGCTGTCCAGCCACCCGGCAAGTTGTTGCTGGCGTTGCATAACGGGCTCTCATGGGGACTTGATGATAAACTTGCAGGAGTTTAACACCTTACTATTTGCTGCGCGTTATGCGGTTTCGATTCCCATACCTTTTCATTGTGCTGATGTTTTGCGTTGCGCAGCATTCCTACGCGGGCACTGAACTGCCTGAAGCACATAAGGACTCGCAGCCTACTGTGCCTGCGAAAAGCGGCAAGGAAGGGCCGGCCGTGATCGAAGCCGACAAGCTGGTCGGGAAATCAAACGACCAGATCGAGGCGACCGGAAACGCGACGATAAGCCAGGGCGGGAAGTCGATCCGTGCCGATACACTGCTTTTCAATCAGCACACCCATGAACTTGATGCGCGCGGGTCGGTGATGCTGAAGCAGGATGGCACGACCATGAGCGGGCCGCATCTGATGCTCAATCTGGACAAGAACAGCGGAACCATGGAGCAGCCGCAATACTACCTGAAGGAAAACAATGCACGCGGTTCGGCGGACAAGCTCCAGATACAGGATCGCCTGCACTACACCCTGGACAATGCAAGCTATACCACCTGCCCGGCGGGAAACCAGGACTGGGAACTTAGCATGGGGCTGCTGAAGATTGACCGCGACCGGCAGGTCGGCGTAGCCCATAACGCGCTGGTCGAGTTCAAGGGGGTTCCGATCCTTTATTCGCCATGGATGGACTTTCCGCTGAACAACCAGCGCAAGTCGGGTTTTCTCGCCCCGATATTCGGGGGAACGAGCACCGGCGGCAGCGAGATTACGCTGCCGTTCTACTGGAACATTGCGCCCAATTTCGACGCGACGATTGCGCCGCGGGAAATGTCCAAGCGCGGCCTGATGCTGAACAATGAATTTCGCTATCTCGAGCCCGGTTTTCACGGCACGCTGGAAGCCGACGTGTTGCCCAACGATAAAATTACTCAAACCACCCGTTCCTTTGTCAGCCTCAAGCACGACCAGACGCTGGGAAAATATCTGAATGGCTTCCTGAATTACTCGCGCGTCGGGGATGACAATTATTTCCGCGATCTGGGCAGCGCGATCAGCACCACCTCGCAGGTCAACCTGTTGCAGGAAGGCGGGGTCAGCTACGGCGGGGACTGGTGGGACGGTATGGCTCGTGTGCAGCATTACCAGACTCTGCAGGATCCGGCTGCGCCGATAGTCGTGCCCTATGCACGCGCGCCGCAATTGACGCTGAATGCTCGGCAAAACTACGCAGGCGCAAACATCGGTTTCAGCGGCGAGATAGTGGATTTCACCCACCCCACCCTGGTGAATGCGACGCGTCTGGTGGTCAACCCCAGCGTCAGTTATCCGCTGGTCAGTACCCCGGCATATTACGTGACACCCAAGGTGTCGCTGCATAGCGCGTATTACGCGATGGGCGCGAACAATACCGGAACGGTAACCGACATGTCGAGCACGCTGCCGATTTTCAGCCTGGACAGCGGCATCGCGCTCGAGCGCGAGGGAAAAATGTTCGGCAGCGGCTATATCCAGACGCTGGAGCCGCGCGCATTCTATGTATATATTCCCTACAAGGATCAGTCGCAGCTGCCCAATTTCGACACGGTGCAGGCCGATTTCAGTTTTGCCCAGATGTTCATGGAGAACCGCTTCTTTGGCAACGACCGCGTCGGGGATGCAAACCAGCTAACGCTGGCACTGACTTCGCGGATGCTGGAACAGCAGAGCGGAGCGGAACGTCTGAAAATGCTGATAGGAGAACGGGTCAGTTTCACCGCGCCCCAGGTCAATCTGGTTGCGCCGGCGACCACCACCAACAAATCGGATATTTTGCTGGCGCTTTCCGGGCGTATCAGCAGTCGCTGGTCGCTGGACGGCGAACTGCAATTCGATCCAAATCAATCCCAGGTGCAGCATTACAATGGTGCGGTGCATTATCGTCCGGAACCGGGCAAGGTGCTGAATTTTGGCTACCGTTTTTCACGCGGAACCTATGGCGCGCTGATTCCGGGGGGCGTGCCGGTAACACCCACCGGCTACACCACGCTGAACGGTATCACTTATCCCACCATAGGCGGCGTGCCCTATACCCTGATCGGCGGGGTGCCTTACGCGGTCGATACCGGCGGGCTGCGCCAAGTCGATATATCCTCGCAATGGCCGATATACGGACGCTGGTTCGGCGTGGGCCGCTGGAACTATTCACTGCAGGACTCCAGAATTCTGGAGGCGATCGGCGGGCTTGAGTATAATCAGGATTGCTGGCTGCTGCGTCTGGTGGCACAACGCTTTGCGACAGCAACGCAACAATCCAATACCGGATTCTTCGTGCAACTGGAATTGAACGACTTTGTCAAAGTCGGTTCTGACCCGCTGGATCTGCTCAAACAGAGCGTGCCCGGCTATACCAAATTGAATGACAAGGCAGCCATTCAATCCCCGCAAGAAATGCCCTGATGACTGAAAGAAACGAATGCAAATAAGAATCATGATGATGTGTTGTGTGTTGTTTGCGGCCCAGGCCGCATCTGCGGCAGACAGCCCGCCCGCCAAGCCAGCAATGGCGACAACGACGCAGGCGGAGAAATCAGTCCAGCCGTCCCGGGATCCGCAGCAGCAGGTTGGGGATATCGATTCGGTGGTAGCGGTGGTCAACGATGACGTGATTACCCGCTATGAACTGGACGATCGCATTCATGACGTGGTTCGCCAGTTGCTCAGGCAGAATACTCCGTTGCCGCCCATGGATGTGCTGCAAAAACAGATTCTGGAACGCATGATCACCGACATGCTCCAGCGGCAATACGCGAAGGAAACCGGCGTGCGCGTCGACGATTCACAGCTGGATCAGGCGATAACCCGCATCGCGCAACAGAACAAATTTCCCTCCCTGGCAGCATTTCGCGCCAAGCTTGAGGCGGACGGGGTGAATTACAAAAAATTCCGCGAAGAAATTCGCAGCGAAATCATTTCTACCCGGCTGCGCAAACGCGAAGTGGAGAGCAAAATTACGATCAGCGACAAGGAAGTGGATGATTATCTCGCCAACAAGGCCAGGTTGGGCAGCGAAGGAGAAGAGTTCCACCTCGCACATATCCTGGTGGTGGTGCCCGAGCAGGCAAGCGCGGAGAAAATCCAGGTCGCGCGCAAAAGGGCTGAGCAGGCGCTGGCCAGAATCAATGCCGGTGCGGATTTTGCGCAGGTGGCGGCAAGTGTTTCGGATGCCAAGGACGCACTGAAAGGCGGCGATCTGGGCTGGCGTTCCGGCGATACCATACCGCCGCTGTTCATGGACCAGCTTCAGAAAATGAAGCCGGGTGGTACTTCTGCGCTGCTGCGAAGCTCAAGCGGCTTCCATATTCTGAAATTGCTGGGCAAACGCAGCGCGAATGCCCCGGTCGTGATCACGCAAACCCATGTCCGGCATATCCTGATCAAGACCAGCGAGATCATGCCTGATGCGGAAGCCAGAAAGCGCATCATGGAAATCAAGCAGCGCATCGAAGCCGGCGCGGATTTCGCCGAGCAGGCCAGAAGATATTCCCAGGACGGCAGCGCGCAGCAGGGCGGCGACCTGGGGTGGATTTCCCCCGGGGAGACCGTTCCCGAATTCGAGGCGGAGATGAACAAGCTGAAACCGGGCCAGATGGGCGTGGTGCAGTCGCAATTTGGCTGGCACCTGATCCAGGTGCTGGCCCGCCGCAATGCCGATGTCAGCGAAAAACAGAAGCGCGAACAGGCCCGCATCGCCATCGGTACATTCAAATCGGACGAGTTGTTCCAGGACTGGTTGCGCCAGCTGCGTGACCGGGCATTCATCGAATACCATCTGGGTCCGAACAAGTAAACAGTGAATCCTGTTTCATATCAGGCGCCGCTGGTTGTTACCCCGGGTGAACCGGCGGGAATCGGCCCGGATCTGTGCGTGCAGCTTGCGGCGAACCCGCCGAAGATTCCGCTTATTGTCATAGCCGACAAATATCTGCTGCAGCAACGCGCGGCCCTGCTTCATACCCCGCTGCAAATCCTGGACTACCCGGAGTCGCGGGAAATCGACATCCAGCCCAATACCATTACGGCCATCCATTTGCCGCTTGCCGCTGCATGCCGGCCGGGAGTTCTGGATGCGGCGAACAGCGAATATGTGCTGGCGACGCTGCGCCGCGCTGCCCAAGGCTGCATGTCGGGCGAGTTCTCCGGCATGGTCACCGCGCCGGTGCACAAGGGCATCATCAACGATGCAGGATTCAATTTCTCCGGCCATACCGAATTTCTCGCCGAACTGACCGGTGCGAAACAAGTGGTGATGATGCTGGTCGGAGGCGGCCTGCGCGTCGCGCTGGCTACCACGCATCTCCCGCTGAAAGACGTGCCTGCGGCGATTACTGCAACATTGCTGGAGAATGTGCTGACCATCCTCCAGCATGATTTGCAGCAGCGCTTCGCTATCGCCCGTCCGCGTATTCTGGTAGCAGGCCTGAATCCCCATGCCGGCGAAGGCGGATATCTGGGCCGTGAAGAGATCGAGGTGATGATTCCGGTGCTGGACAAATTGCGTAGCGGGGGGATGGACGTCAGCGCACCACTGCCTGCCGATACGCTGTTCACACCTCACAAACTGGCGCAATGCGACTGCGTACTTGCGATGTATCACGACCAGGGGCTTCCGGTATTGAAGCATGCCAGCTTCGGGCAGGGCGTGAACGTGACGCTCGGCATGCCCATCATACGCACGTCGGTTGATCACGGCACGGCACTCGACCTTGCAGGAACCGGGAATGCGGACGGCAGCAGCCTACTCGAAGCGATCAGGCTCGCCGACCAGATGTCGGAAAACCAGATTAAGGCATATGAGCACGCTTAGGAGCGGCGGAATCGCCTGCGGTGTCAATCGTGCGTATCAGTCTGCACAAGGTTTCAGGCATCCGAGATGAGCCATCAGGCCAAGAAGCGATTCGGACAGAATTTTCTCGTCGATGAACAGATCATCAGCGACATCATTTCGGCGATCCGTCCCGAGCCGGGCGACAACATGGTCGAGATCGGACCCGGCCTCGGTGCGCTGACCCGGCCGTTGCTGAAGATCCTGGACCACCTGCATGTGGTGGAGATCGACCGCGACATCATCGCGCGGCTGGAGCGCGACTACCCGCAGGGCGATCCGGAAGCGAAACTGATCATACATGCAGGGGACGCGCTGGAATTCGACTTTGCGGCCCTGCCTGCCCCGCTGCGCATCGTCGGCAATCTGCCGTACAACATCTCGTCGCCATTGCTGTTTCATTTGGCCGCATCTGCCGGGCGCATACGCGACATGCATTTCATGCTGCAGAACGAAGTGGTAGAGCGCATGGTGGCCGGACCGTCCACGCCGGCATACGGAAGGCTGTCTGTGATGCTGCAATACCGATTCAGGATGGAAAAATTGCTCGATGTGCCGCCCGAGTCGTTTCGTCCCGCACCCAAAGTGGATTCCGCGATCGTGCGGATGATTCCATTGCCAGTCAACGAAATCCAGGTGTGCAATGAAAAATTGTTTGCCGCGATCGTCAGGACGGCCTTCGGGCAGCGGCGCAAGACGCTCAGGAACACGCTGCGTGGCTATCTGGACGAGGCGGATTTTGCAAGGCTGGGGATCGATTCTCAGCTGCGTGCCGAGAATCTGGCGGTGGCGGATTTCGTCGAGGTGGCAAATGACCTCGATGCGAAGCCGGGAGATTCCTGACCGGGCTGATGATCGGGCCTGAACAGAATCCGGACGTCAACCCTTCTTCTGGATCAGTTCGATCTTGTATCCGTCCGGGTCTTCGACAAAGGCAATTACCGTGCTGCCGTGTTTCATCGGTCCCGCTTCGCGCACCACATTCCCGCCGAGCTCCTTGATTTTATTGCACGCGGCGTAGGCGTCTTCCACCGCAATGGCAATGTGGCCGAAGGCATTGCCAAGTTCGTATTTTTCGACGCCCCAGTTGTGGGTCAGCTCGATCACCGCACCGCTGGCTTCGTCTGTGTATCCGACAAACGCAAGCGTGAACTTCCCGTCCGGGTAGTCGTTGCGGCGCAGCAATTTCATGCCGAGCACGCGGGTATAGAAGGCAAGCGATTTTTCCAGGTCGACCACGCGCAACATGGTGTGAAGTATCCGCATCCCGTATTCTCCCTTTTGAAGGTCTGATTGTATTCGGTAGTCGCCGTTATATGGGGTAAAATGTGCATTCGTCGCGCATATTAACCCTGTCCAAAATCATGTCTGAATCATTCCCATTAGTAATGACTTTTTCCGCATCCGACCCGAGCGGCGGTGCGGGCCTGCAGGCCGACCTGCTGACGATTTCCAGCATGGGCTGTCACCCGCTGACGGTGGTCACCGCAATTACCGTGCAGGACACCAGCGGGGTGGATGATGTGCTGCCCATCGATCCGGAATGGGTGGTGGATCAGGCGCGCGCGATGCTGGAAGATGTGCCGGTTGCGGCATTCAAGATCGGTTTGCTCGGAAGCGTGGAAAATATTGCGGCGATTGCCGAAATCCTGGCGGACTATCCCGATATACCGCTGGTGCTTGATCCGGTGCTGTCTTCGGGGCGCGGCGACGAACTGGCGAATGAAGACATGCTGGACGCGATGCGCGAGCTGTTGATCCCCCAGACGACCATCATCACGCCGAACAGCATGGAGGCGCGCCGACTCGCGCTGGACGAAGACAACGAAGAAGATGATCCGTCGCTGGAGGAATGCGCCAAACGGATATTGCGCATGGGCTGCGAGTACGTGCTGATCACCGGCACCCATGAACAGACGCAGAAGGTCGTCAATACCCTGTACAGTGAGGGTGGGGTCGTAAGCGCAGATAGCTGGGCGCGCCTGCCGGGCATCTACCATGGCTCCGGATGCACACTGGCATCGGCAATTGCGGCACTGATGGCTCAGGGAGTGGCCGCGCAGGAGGCGGTCAAGGAGGCGCAGGAATACACCTGGCAAACCCTGAACGCCGGCTTCCGTCCCGGAATGGGGCAGCACATTCCGGATCGCCTGTTCTGGGCGCGCGGTGAAGAAGATGATCAGGCTGAGCGGCTCAATTAAGGGCCTGTACGCAATCACCCCGGACGAAGCGGATACCGCAGAACTGGTGCGCAAGGTCAGGCTGGCGTTATCCGGCGGAGCGCGGCTATTGCAGTACCGCAACAAGGCCGCGACCGCAGAGCTGAAGCTTGAGCAAGCCATGGCGCTGCGTGAGCTGACCCGGGAGTTTTCCGCTCCGCTGATCATCAACGACGATGCGTTGCTCGCCCGGCAGGTCGATGCAGACGGCGTTCACCTGGGCGAAGCTGACGGCAGCCTGGTCGAGGCGCGCACATTGCTGGGCAGCGACAGGCTGATCGGCTTATCTTGCTATAATCGTCCGGAGCTCGCGTATCAGGCGGTTCAGCAAGGTGCGGATTACGTCGCGTTCGGCAGTTTCTTTGCTTCCTCCGTGAAGCCCGGTGCAGTGACGGCTGCGCCAGAATTATTGAGACAAGTGCGCCGCGAGATTGCAATTCCGCTGGTGGCCATTGGGGGAATTACCGCCGAAAACGGCGCGCAGTTGCTGCAAGCAGGCGCTGATGCGCTGGCCGTGATTTCCGCGATATTCAGTGCGGGCGATATACAGTATGCCGCCCGGCAATTTGCAAGCTTGAATTATTCTGAAACCAGCCCTACAGGTAGAACGACACAACATGACCTCGCATAATCAGCAGCTTTTCGATGAATCGCAGAAATTTATACCGGGCGGCGTTAATTCGCCGGTCCGTGCATTCCGTTCGGTCGGCGGCACTCCGCTGTTTTTCCAGCGCGGCCAGGGCGCACATGTATGGGATGCGGATGGCAAGCGCTATACCGATTATGTCGGTTCGTGGGGACCGATGATCGTCGGGCACTGCCATCCCGAAGTGGTCAAGGCAGTGCAGGATGCGGCAGCACAGGGACTGGGTTTCGGCGCGCCGACGGCATCCGAACTGGAAATGGCGGAGCTGCTGTGCAAGCTGCTGCCCAGCCTGGAAATGGTCCGACTGGTGAGTTCCGGCACCGAGGCTACAATGTCGGCGATACGACTGGCGCGCGGATTTACCGGACGCAGCCGCATCATCAAATTCGAAGGTTGCTACCACGGTCATTCAGACGGGTTGCTGGTAAAAGCCGGCTCAGGGGCGCTGACCTTCGGACAGCCGAGTTCCTCGGGTGTGCCGGCAGAGATCGCCGCGCTCACCACGGTGCTGGACTATAACGATGCGGCAGGCCTGGAACGCGCATTCGCCGAAATGGGCAAGGAGATCGCCGCGGTGATCGTCGAGCCGGTTGCCGGCAACATGAATCTGGTTGCGCCTAAACCGGAATTCCTGCGAGCTTTGCGCAAGATGTGCACCGAACATGGCGCGGTGCTGATCATCGATGAAGTGATGACCGGTTTCCGCGTCAGTCTGCAAGGTGCGCATGGCCATTACGGCATCAAACCGGACCTGGTCACGCTGGGCAAGGTGATGGGCGGCGGTTTGCCGGCGGCCGCTTTCGGCGGGCGACGAGACATCATGCAGTACCTTGCCCCGCTTGGACCAGTCTATCAGGCGGGCACGCTGTCCGGCAATCCGGTCGCGGTAGCTGCGGGAATTGCCACCTTGAAGCTGGTTCAGGCCAAGGGTTTTTACGAAAATCTTGCAAAACTGGCCGGGCAACTGACCGAGGGATTGTCGGCCAGCGCCCGCCAGCATGGCATTCCGTTCTGCGCGCAATCCATAGGCGGGATGTTCGGTCTGTATTTCAGCAAGGCTTTGCCAACCAGTTATGCCGAGGTGATGGGCTGCGACAAGGACGCCTTCAATCGTTTCTTTCATGCGATGCTGGAGTCAGGCGTGTATCTTGCGCCTTCGGCATTCGAAGCGGGATTCGTCTCGGCCGCACATACTGAATCCGATATCGCCGCGACTGTAGAGAAAGCCGACAAGATTTTCAAGTCCTGGAAGTAATGGGTCTTTTTTCGCAAGCGGCATTTTTTACCACCGTCAATCACATCAGGGATCTGCCGCAACATGGCGGCAGGGAAGTCGCGTTCGTAGGCCGTTCCAATGCGGGAAAGTCAAGCGCGATCAATACACTGGCTAACCATGTGCGGCTGGCCTATACCAGCAAGACGCCGGGGCGTACCCAGCATCTGAATTATTTTTCCCTGGGGAGCGATGGGGCGGGTAACAATAACTTTCTGGTGGACTTGCCCGGATACGGCTACGCCAAGGTGCCGTCCGAAAGCAAGCGTCACTGGGAAGATCTGCTCAGCGAATATTTGCAAACGCGATCCGAGTTGAGCGGTCTGGTGGTGATCATGGACTCGCGTCATCCGTTGACCGAACTGGACGAGAACATGCTGGACTGGTTTGCACCGACCGGCAAACCGGTGCATATCCTGCTTACCAAGGCTGACAAGCTGAGCCGGCAACAGGCCATTCTGACATTGAATCGGGTAAAATCGTATTTGTCTGAGCATTTTCCGCACTGTTCCGTGCAATTGTTTTCCAGCCTGAAAAAACAGGGCGTGGAAGAGGCGGAAGCCGTGATTGCGGGCTGGCTCGGTTCCGGACAAAATCCAGACCTCTGATGAGCCTACTAGCCATTCCACTAGGCCACCAAAGGACGGAGCCAAGTGGCTGGTTATAAGCGAGACAAGGCACACGAGGAATATCGCCGCGCTGCATACTCCCAAGGTATGAGAGCAAGATTTTTCGAGAGCAGCGCAGTATGGTGGCGAAGTCTGGATTTTGCGGGCAAAAAAATGCCCCCTGCCAAAGGGGGAGGCAGGGGGCAAAGTCTCAACAGAGTTAAGACACACGCTCAGGGAGGAGAAACGTGGAATGACTCGCATCATTCAAGCAATAAGATAAGCAATATCTGAATTAGTTCCAAAAAAATTACATTCGCAGGGAAAATCATGCAAACACTAGGGCATTATCCTCACAAACGCATGCGCCGCATGCGCCACGATGGCTTTAGCAGGGACTTGATGCGAGAGTATGTGCTCACGCCAGCCGATTTCATCTATCCGGTTTTCGTTCTGGACGGTAGCAACAGGGTCGAGGATGTGAAGTCGATGCCGGGGGTGCAACGCAAGACGCTGGACAGGCTGCTAAAGGATGCCGAGCAATGCGCGAAACTGGGTATCCCGGTGATGGCAATTTTCCCGGTGATCGACGCGCCGCTGAAGAGCCTGGACGCGCGGGAAGCATACAATCCGGACGGGCTGGTTCCGAGTGTGGTTGACGCGCTGAAAAAGAACTTTCCTGAACTGGGTGTGATGACCGACGTTGCCCTTGATCCCTATACCAGCCACGGGCAGGACGGCCTGATCGACGAGAGTGGCTATGTTCTCAACGATGAAACGGTTGCGGTTCTGGTGCAGCAGGCCCGGGTTCACGCCGCCGCCGGAGCTGACATCGTTGCGCCTTCGGACATGATGGACGGCCGCATTGCTGCAATACGCGCTGCGCTGGACGCCAACAAGCACATCCATACCCGCATCATGGCCTACTCGGCCAAATACGCTTCAAGCTTTTACGGTCCTTTCCGCGATGCGGTCGGTTCCAGCGGCAATCTGGGTTCGGGAAACAAATATACCTACCAGATGGATCCGGCCAATTCGGATGAAGCGCTATGGGAAGTCGGCCTGGATCTGCAGGAAGGCGCGGACATGGTGATGGTCAAGCCCGGCATGCCCTATCTTGATATCGTGCGGCGCGTGAAGGACGAGTTCAGCGCGCCGACTTTCGTCTATCAGGTCAGCGGCGAATATGCGATGCTCAAGGCGGCGGCGCTAAACGGCTGGCTTGACGAGAAAGCATGCGTGCTGGAGGCTTTGTTGTCGTTCAAGCGTGCCGGGGCGGACGGGATATTGACCTATTTCGCGCTGGATGCTGCCAACTGGCTGAAAGGCTGAGGCGTAGTATCCCAGGCAGTTCAGTCTGGCCAGCTCGAATCCGTACCACGGATTTACTATAATTTATCTGATCAGTTGGCCAGCAAGGCCTGAACCGCAGATATGTCGGCATGAGTCTCTGGATGACGTATGCCGTTGTGGCGCGCATTTGCGGGGAGGACGACGATATGCGTCTGGTTTCCGGATTCGCTGGTCAGCGTATAGCAAGGAACGGTTTCCTCCCTTCCATTCACACGGACTTTACGTTCTCCATCTTCGAAAGAAATCCTGTTCTTGAGCAGGAGCAACAGTACGGATTTGGCATCGTCGCTGAACAGCAGCAGGTTTATATTTGACTGCTCTCCGGCCGTGCCATCCAATACCGAGCCGGTCAGGTAAGGATGAAAGTCCGCGAGCAGGCGCATGGTTGTCAGCGCCTGTTTACGAAGCTGATTCAGGACGCCAGGGTGAACGCCATGATGGTAAAGCGCCCGATAGCTGTTCAGCGCACTATCCACTTCCTGGTTGCTGGGCATGTGTTGCGTGTCCGCTGCACCGAGTTGCCGCGCAGCCTTGCGTTTGGCAAAGGCGTGGTCGGTGATGCCGTCTTCAGCCATCAGTTTTGCGGCGTGGTGCGCAAGTTGTTCGCGCATCAGGTCGCGGCGGCTTGAATACTCCCTGGGCGTGCGTTCTTTACCCATCTCTTTGTTTTAGAGTAATTGGTCCCTGACAGTGTCGGTCGGTTTGGTTTCCTGGTTTGGTGCAGGTACGGTACGTTCGGGCGGGACGTTTTCCTTGTAAAAGATATCTGTCAGAGGGCTATTGTCATCGCGGTGGCCATCTGCGTCGATGTGAACTTCGACGATGCCGGGTGGCATGGTGTAAGTTGCTTCCGGTACACCTTTGAGTACGGTTCCCATATAGCTCATCCAGATAGGCAAGGCAGCACCTCCGCCGGTTTCCCTGTCGCCCAGACTGCGCGGCTGATCGTAGCCCATCCAGGCTATACCGACCACGGTTGGCTGGAAACCGCAGAACCATGCATCGATTGAGTCATTTGTGGTGCCGGTCTTGCCCGCCAGATCCTGCCTTCCAAGGCGCATAGCGTGAATGCCGGTGCCGTGCTTGACCACATCCTGCAGCATGCTGACCATGGTGTAGGCATTGCGGACATCGATGACCTGTTTGGCGCCATTGCCGGGTACCTGGGGTGCTGCGTTGTATAGCACTTTGCCCTGGGCATCTACGATGCGCTGGATAAAATAGGGATTGATCAGGTAACCCCCGTTGGCAAACACAGAATAACCGGTCAGCATTTCCAAAGGAGTGACGGACCCGGCTCCCAGTGCCATGGTCAAGTAGGCTGGATATTTGGTCGGGTCAAATCCAAATCGGGTAATGTAGTCGTGCGCATATTCCGGCGTAATGGTCTGCAGTATGCGTATCGAAACGAGGTTTTTTGATTTGATCAGGCCTTCGCGCATGCTCATCGGGCCTTCAAACTTTCCGTCGTAATTTTTCGGTTCCCACGGTTCGTTTCCGGTTTGCTCTGCGTTAAAGATCAGCGGCGCGTCATTTATTACGGTGGCCGGGGTAAAACCCTTTTCAAGTGCTGCAGAATAGACAAAGGGTTTGAAACTTGAACCGGGCTGGCGCCATGCCTGGGTGATGTGGTTGAACTGGCTGCGGTTGAAATCGAAGCCGCCAACCAGCGAATATATTGCGCCGGTGCGCGGATCGCCGGATACGAAAGCTGCCTCGACTTGCGGCAGCTGGCTGATCTGCCATACCCCTTGGGCGTCTTTGCGCAAACGTATGATTGAGCCGACCCGGATGCGCTGGTTCGGCGCGACTCTCTTGTTCAATGCGGCCTGTGCGAACTTTAATGCATCGCCGCTTACCTCGGCTATTTCGCCGCCCCTGCAATAGGCACGCACCAGGGTAGGGGACGCTTCCAGAACAACCGCGGGAATCAGGTCACCACTATCGTCCAGATCCTGCAATGCCTCATCAAGCTGGTCCGTATTGTTGGTGTCGCCATGCAGGTCGACAAAGCCCTCGGGCCCCCTGTATCCCTGGCGGTGATCATATTCCATCACACCCGAGCGGACTGCCTGATACGCAGCGAGCTGATCCTTGTCACGGATGGTGGTGTAAACCTTCAGCCCTTGCGTATACGCGGCATCCTGGTACTCGTTGTAAACTGCCTGGCGGACCATTTCGGCTAGGTAGTCCGCCTTGACGCTAAATTCGGGGCTGCCATGGGCCGTAATAATGGGTTGTTGCTGGGCAATCTGGTATTGCTCGTCGCTGATATATTTCAGATCATGCATGCGGCGCAGCACATACAGTTGCCGAATCTTGGCGCGTTTCGGATTTACAATGGGATTATATGCAGAAGGTGCCTTGGGCAAACCAGCAAGCATGGCAGCTTCGGCAATCGAAATCTGGGAAAGCGGCTTGCCAAAGTAAATCTGGGAGGCCATCGCAAAGCCGTAAGCGCGCTCGCCAAGATAAATCTGGTTGATATAGAGTTGAAGGATATCGTCCTTGCTCAGATTATGTTCTATTTTGAGCGTGAGCAGTACTTCGTTGAATTTGCGGGTCCAGGTTTTTTCCTTGGTCAGAAAAAAATTTCGCGCCACCTGCATGGTGATGGTGCTGGCGCCCTGCCTGACGGTGCCAGCGGTGAAATTTGAAAGTGCCGCCCGGATCACACCCGAATAATCTATTCCGCCATGTTCGTAGAAACGGTCGTCTTCGGCTGAAAGAATGGCATCCTTCATGATTTCCGGCACATCGGATATTTTGACCAGGGCACGGCGTTCCTCACCGAATTCACCCAGCAGCGTGCCTTCAGCGCTGTAGATGCGCAGCGGAATTTTGGGGCGATAATCAGTCAGCACTTCCAGTGAAGGTAAAGTCGGATAAGCTATGATTGCCGCCAGTCCCAGCAGTATGGTCGGCAACAGAAATAAGGCGAGAATGACTAGGGCAAGAGGGGGCCAGCTACGTAAAGACATGCGTGATTGTCCGATAAAAATTTACAGTGGAATTGAGTGCTGAATTATATCGGCTCTGGGAATATAAATAACCCCTAAAAATAGCTTTACACAATTTATGCTTATTGCTAGGATTTAAACCAGTTTATACAAATAGAGCGCTAACCGGCCAATGCTTAAAGTAAATTTTGACATACCGCTGGATTTCCTGTGGGCGAAATCACCGCCGCTGATTGGCGTGGATATCAGCGCATCATCGGTCAAGATGGTTGAGCTGAGCGAGTTGCCAAAAAAAGGCGGCTACGCCATTGAGCGTTATGCGATCGAGCTGTTGCCCAAGGATGCAATCACGGATGGCAATATCAACAATCTTGAAGCTGTTTCCGAAAGCATGCAACGGGCCTGGAAGCGCATGGGCACGCGAATCAGGAACGTAAGCATGGCATTGCCGGCAGCAGCCGTGATCACCAAGAAGATATTGTTGCCAGCCGGCTTGCGCGAAGA
>Ga0316575_10000254_pt1 | contig 14607 bp, 16 predicted proteins | sample J5NA_FD_203072 | JGI IMG/M metagenome (GOLD analysis project Ga0316575, IMG submission 203072) | Rhizosphere microbial communities from salt marsh grasses in Alabama, United States - J5-7_050615r2r3 | ecosystem: Host-associated > Plants > Roots > Rhizosphere | place: USA: Alabama | collected...
AATAATATTATAACCCTTTTTCCTAATTTTCTCAATTGTATCTTGATTAAACTTTCTCACAAAAGCCAAGATTGACGAGGAAGATTCCCAAGAATAATATCTTGCACCAAAAAATCCAATATATCCATGAACCGAAGCAGACAACAACTTAAACGCATTGCTTCTCGCCTTTGTAATTTTATTTGGTTCTTTTTTATATTCTTGTTTAAACTTTTTTCTTTTCTCAAAAATATCTTCTAATAATTCAGGGAAAAAACCATTTTCCTTAGAAAAATAAAATTTATCTCCATCTTCCAATTCAGGAGATTCATAACAACCTTTTACTTTCTTATCAAGCAAAGTTCCTTTTGAAATATTAAATGAAATAATAATACTTGTATGCATAGAAGTAAAATCAAAAAAAGCAATGTCCTCATAAAGACCTGGCGTCGGTTCAAATACAAAAGCTCCTTTAACTTTTCCTCTGTGCTTCCTCTCTCTTATCTCATCATAAGTCGGTCTCTTCTCAGGAATCTCATTAAACCTTTCCAAATTATGAATTACATAAGATTCAACATATTTTGACAAACCAGCTCTTGAAACATCAAAAACAGGTTCTTGAATTGTCCTCGTGAATTCTAATAAATCAGGCCAAAATTTATGAAATAAATCATAAGCTAAAACAGAATCATGCAAATTATATTCAAAATAATTTTTCCAATCTTTAATTTTTGAAGAATGCTGAAACTTAAAATCTTTTTTTCTATTTCCTAAAAACTCCTCGGCAACTTCATTTAAAGAAAGCGTTTCAGATTGCATATATTGTGCATAAGCTGTTTGAATAAATTTAATCAAATCAATATGAACAATTCCATTTATTTTTCCTGTCAAAATTCTCCCTCTATAAAATTTCGGTTGACTATTATCCAATCCTAAAGGAAGTTTCACTTTGTGCTTTTCTGCTCTTGCTTTAATATAAGGCAAATCAAACCCGTCTGAAAAATAACCTATAAGAAAATCAGGAGAAAATTTTTTAACAACATCAACAAATCTTTCAAGTAATTCTGCTTCATCCTTCACATACTCCACATAATTCGGTTTATGTTTTCCTAAACTTTGACCTTTCCAAGTTATCACTTTCTTAAAATTCTCGCCAACTAAAGATATCATTAAAATTTCTCCATCTCCTATCTTAATAGCATCAGTTTCTATATCATAAGCAAGAACTTTTGGTAAAAATTTTCCTTCATTAATCTCATGAACTTCCTCAAGTTTTATACAAATATCAACATCGAGTTTCATGTCAATTCCTCCAAATTCCAAAGAATTATTCAGCATCTCTCCTGAAATCTCATACCAGCATAAAGGATTAATTTTCTTCTCAATAATATAATGAGTAATAAACCCTAAATCATATCCTCTTCTTTTTTCTATCTCAGACATCCCAAGCTTATCTGCAATATCATGTAAATCCTTATAATTTGTAGCAAAAATCTTTAATGCTTTCACATCTTTTCCAAGAAATTTTTTACTATGTAATTCAACTTTCTCAACCTTTGTCTGTCTCCCTTTCAAATCAAGTTTTATTTTTCCTATTTTTTTAAATAATCTATCTATTCTCTTTTGATTTAAATTATCCTTTAAAATAGCCCAAAAATAAACATCACAAGAATCAATAACACAAATTCTTTCTTTTTTCTTCCCTCTACCAACTATCTTCATATAATTTCTACCTTCAAAATCAAAATAATCATAATCTACAGGAATAAATTCAATTTTCATAAAAAAACAACAAGAATAAACTTTATATAGGTTTATAGAATGAAAAAATCATGAAATTAAAAGAATTATTTCAAAACAAAAGCCTGTCAAACTTAATGAAAAAATACGATAATTATAACCCAAACACAGACCCAAATGGAAACATCGGAATAAACCTAATAAACAGCATTCTGAAATACTTTGACTATGACTCAAAAAAATTCACATTATACAATAAATTCAGAAAACTCATTCACATTAGTTAATTATTTATATTTCTCATTTCTCAAATAAACATGGGACTGAATATCAAAGAAATTATTCCAAGAAAAGAGATCGAAATCTCTGACCTTAAAGGAAAAACCGTCTGTGTTGACGCATTTAATACACTTTATCAATTTCTCTCAACAATAAGACAAGTAGATGGAACTCCCTTAATAGACGACAAAAAAAGAATCACAAGTCATCTATCAGGAATTTTTTACAGAAACATTGCTTTAATTGAACGAGGAATAAAATTAGTTTATGTATTTGACGGAAAACCTCCTGAACTAAAATTTAAAACTCATGAAAAAAGAAGAAGCACAAGAGAAACTGCAAAAGGAAAATATGAACAAGCAAAACAAAAAGAAGATTTATTTCTAATGAAAAGATACAGCAGCCAATTCATAAGATTAAATGACGAAATGATAAAAGAAAGCAAAGAACTTCTCGAAGCAATGGGAATAGCAGTTGTTCAGGCACCAAGCGAAGGAGAAGCAGAAGCTGCTTACCTGTGCAAAATAAAAGAAAACGTTTACGCAAGTGTAAGTCAGGACTATGATAGTTTATTATTTGGAGCACAAAGATTAGTAAGAAATTTAACATTAGCCAGAAAAAGAAAAACTTTCTCAGGATGGAAAGAAGTAAAACCAGAATTAATTGAACTCAAACATGTTTTAGATTCACTAGAAATAAACTTAGACCAGTTAATCTGCTTAGGAATTCTCGTCGGAACAGATTACAATCCAAAAGGAATTCCAGGAATCGGACAAAAAAAAGCATTGCAGGTTGTTCAAAAAAATAAAAATCCAGAATTAATTTTCAAAGAAGTTCAAGAACAAATTGAAAAACTTCCAGAAGAAGATAAATTTGACTGGCAGGAAATTTTCGAACTTTTTCATAAACACAAAGTAAAAGATGTTGAATTTAAATTTAAAAAAATAAATGAAAAAAAAATTAAAGAAATTTTAATCAAAGAACATAATTTTTCTGAAAACAGAGTTGAAAAACAATTAGAACGTCTTCAAAAAATAAAAGAATCCCAAAAACAAAAAGGTCTCGATAAGTGGTTTTAGTCATGCTAAAAAATTTTTGAATTTAAAATTTAAAAAAACATTTATAAATATCTCTTTCTATAAATTCCCATGAACAAAAGAGTAGTGAGTGGAATTTTGTTAGTTTTAGTTTTTGCAAGTTTGTTAGCTAATGTGGGTTTTGTGAGTGCTGATACTCTTGCAGAAGGAACTCAAGAAATTGGTGGAGAAATTTGGGATACAATTGCTCCAATATTAAATTTCTTATTTAATATTCCTGCAGGTTCAGACAAAATAACTGCATCTCAAACACTTCTATCATTCATTTTTGCTTTTATAATAGTCTATGTATTTCTTTTTCTCGCTGTAAAAAACATTCCACTTTTTGATGAATACAGAGGGCTATCTTATTTTATCATCATAGTTGCTTCTTTATTAGGAATTAGAGGAATTGCTCAAATAGACCCAAACATAATGGCAAATATATTTATGCCTTATAGCGTAGCTGCATTATCTATAATAAATGGAGCAATAATTGTTGGATGGTTTGTAATAGTAAATATAGGAATGAAAGGAGAACAATTCAAATTTCCTAGAAGATTTTTATGGATTTTATTTGGAGTTACATTTATTGGTGTATGGTGGATTAGACAAGAACAATTAACAGGATTACTTAACTGGATATACTTCGCCACATTTGCTTTTTCATTTATTATGGCATTAATAGATGGAACAATACAAGGATTTTTTGCAAAAATGGAAGCAGAAAAAATAAGGCATGTAGGAAAAACACAAAGAAGAGCAGCATTCAGGTCTCAAATTAAATCTTGGGAAGATATGGTTCAAGATGGAACATTAGACAAAAAAGATTTTGAGGTATTGCAAAAAAATCTTCAGCAAAGAGCAAAAGTTTTAGGATTAAATAAAAAATTATAATTCTAAAAGAAAATTTATAAACCTATTCTTCTTATCTAATCTATGAAAAAAAGAGGAACAATAATCTTATCTATTTTAGTTCTATCATGCTTATTAATTAATTTAAACCTTGTTTCTGCTCAAACAAGTTTATACGAAGGTATAGCACAAGTTTGGAATAATATTGGCTTGCTCTTAACACCTATTTTAACATTTTTTTTAGGAGATGTTTCAGGAGCATTATTGCTTAATAAAATTCTCATCTTAACTATTATAATTATAATGTCTTGGATAGGTTCTCAAAAAATAACAATCTTTCAGGACAATAAAATATTAGCAAGAATAGTTGTAGTCGCTTTTTCAATTTTAGCAATGAAAGGAATCGGCTCTTCACAATTAATAGATTTAATCCTAACCCCTTACACAGTAACAGGAGTTGCATTATCTGCAGGACTTCCATTTTTAATTTATTTCGGAATTGTAAATATAGGATTAAAACATCAGCCAGACATTCTAAGAAGAACAGCATGGATTTTCTTTGCAATTATTTTCTTTGGATTAATAGCAACAAAAATAGGCGGAGTAGGAAATATCTTAAGACCTTCTACATGGGGAATCTATTGGATATACATAATGACAAGTTTCCTCGCATTAGGAATGGCTTTCCTCGACGGAACAATAAAAGCATTTTTCCTTAAAGTAGAAGCAAAAAAATTAGAAGATATAAATAATGCAGAAATCTTAGCAAAGATTTTAGCAAGAAAACAAGAATATGAAGCAGTAAGAAAGGTAGACCCAGATACATACAAAATCCTTATGAAAAATCTTCGAAAAGAATTAAGAGCTGCAGGAATAAAAAGAAAAATATAATTCAGAAATATTTATAAAATAAAAAAACAATAAAAAGAATATGAAAAAGAGGAAAACAACAAAAAGAACTTATTCAAAAAGAAAATCTAATTCTGTAAAAAAATACAAAATGAATTTACATGAAAAAGAATTAATGGCTGTAACAATCCTTGCTGTTTTTGTTTTTGCATTTTTATTAGCAGTTACAAATACTTCTCAACAAAATACAAGTGTCACTGGACATGCAGCAGATGATACAGAATTTATTGAAAAATTAACTGGAAAAAAAGATAGCGTAATAGGAGATTTATTTACACAATGGGAACAAGGAAATTTAGATGCAAATATAACAAAATATCTTTTCTTTTTTATGGTAGCAGGGTTAGTCTTTGGAGCATTAAGTTTTGCAAAATTTCCAAAACAAACTACTTTCCAAGTACTTATTGCCCTTCCAATAGCTTTCTTAGCAACAGCATATATAACTCCAGATGAAGTTTTTACAATTCTACAAAGTTATACTGCACTTGGAATAACCCTTACATTTTTATTGCCTTTTATAATTTTAATATTTGTTTCAGCCATGCTTCTTTCAAATGAAAAAATCAAAGCAATGAGTCTTCCGAAAGTTATACTTGAACTATTTTTATGGATTATGTTTGGAGTAGTATTAATTTTCAAAATGATAAGTGGATTACTACAAGGAAATATTGAATGGGGATTAAATATAGGAATGCTTCTAACAAGCGGAACTATTTTAGCAGTAGGATTAATTATTATACTTCACAAAAAATATAGAAACGGTATGTGGAAAATAGGAAACCAAATAAGAGAAGCTAAAGAAGAAGCTTTAGGAACTTCAGAAGCAGCAAGAGAAAAATCAAGATGGAAAAGGGCATTCACATACGAACAAGCTGCGGAGCCAAGATAACCTCTAAAAACTCTTTCTTCACTGATTATTTATGAAATAATATTTTTCAAAAGTTTTTTAAACATATTGATATATAATACAATTGTATGAAAAAAGAATACAATAAAAAAACTTCAGATTTTCTTATTCTAAAAGCATTAAAATTATTTATAGAAAATCCTTATGAAAAAATATATCTAAGGGAATTTGCAAGAAAAACAGGAATAAGTCTGAATAGCGCGCAAAGATTTCTCAAAATATTTCTCAAAGAAAATTTAATTAAAGATTCAAGAAAAGCAAATCTTAGATTCTTTAAAGCAAATTTAGATTCTGTTGTTTTCAGGCAGATTAAAATTGCATTTTCATTGAAAAAAATAGAAGACACAGAATTAATAGAAAAATTAAAAGAGGTTTCTTCTCATCTCATTTTATTTGGAAGCGTTGCAGAAGGGCTTAATGATTCCAAAAGTGATATTGATTTGGTCTGCATTGGAATAAATTCAAAGAAAATAAAAGAAATAATTTCAGAATTTCAGGAAAAAATAAATCAGGAAGTTAATTGTCATATTTTCTCATGGGGAAAATGGAAAGAACAAACAAAATTAAATAAAGCTTTTTATCTTGATGTAATCAGCAAAGGAATTTCATTAATAGGAGACAAACCAATCGCAGAATAAAATGAATACTGACGAACTTTTTAAAAAAAGATTATTAAAGAAAATTTCTATTGATTTAAATAAAGTAAGAAATTCAATAAAAATTGCAGAAAATAAACTGGAAAGAGCAAAAAAATTATTTAGCTCAGATTTTTTTCAGGAAGCATTTGTCAGTGCATATACTTCAATTTTTCATTCATCAAGAGCATTATTATATAAACAAGGTATTCAGGAAAAAAGCCATTTTGCAGTTTATTCATATATAAAAAATAAATTCTCCAGTTTAATTCCTAAAAAATTAATTGAAGCCTTTTCAAATTATCAGCTAGAAAGACACAATATCTTTTATGGATTTGAATCAGAAATCTCAAAAAATAAAGCAGAAAACATTATTCTTGATGCAGAAGAATTTTTAGAAAAAATCCAGGAGATTTTAAACAAATGAAACAACGTTCCTATAACATTCTCGGAAATATTGCAATTGTAAATTTTCCAAAAGATTTCAAAGCATCTGAAAAAAAGAAATTCGCAGAAAAAATCCTTGCAACAAACAAAGCAGTAAAAACAGTTCTTGAAAAATCAGGGAAATTCAAAGGACGTCTAAGAAAAATGCAGACAAAACACATTGCAGGAGAAAAAACAAAAGAAGTTTTATACAGAGAGAATAATTGCGTTTTCAGATTTAACATAGATACAACTTATTTCTCTCCTCGTCTAAGCAATGAAAGAAAAGAAATTGCATCGCAAATAAAAAAAGACAACGAAGTTCTTGTTATGTTTGCAGGTGTCGGTCCTCTGCCAATTGTTATAGCAAAAAACTCAAAACCAAAATTAATTATCTCAAATGAAATAAATCGCGAAGCAAACAAATATGCAAAATTAAATATTGAAAGAAACAAATTAAAAAATAAAATTATTTTGGCTCCAGGCGACATAAAAAAAGTAGCACCAAAATTAAAAAAGAAATTCAATGTCATTGTAATGCCTCGTCCTCAATTAAAAGATACTTTTCTAGAACAAGCATTTAAACTTTCAAAAAAAGGAACAAGAATTTTCTATTATGATTTTTGCAAAAGAAATGAAATTAATTTAATTGTTAAAAAAATTCAAGAAGAAGCTAAAAAACATAAAAAGAAAATTAAAATCCTAAACACAAAAAAAGCAGGTGAAATTGCTCCATATAAAATTAGATGTAGAATTGATTTTAGAGTTTTATAATCTCTTCTCCTTCTTAACTGCGGTTGGAGCTTCACCACCATGCCAGGTAAATCTTGGTCTTATTCTCATTGGATAAATCCTTTCTGAATTATCATCAAGAATAATTGCAGAACCTTTTAACGAAGGCAAATCATCCATATGCTTTTTAATTCCCTCCAAAAGATAACTTTGCATAATATAATTCAATGCCTCCAAATCTGCCTGAGAAGTAACTCTATGTGAAATAACAATATCCGACTGAGTCATCACATCAGTATGAATCTTCCCTGGCTGTTGCGTCGCTAAAACAACTGAAATTCCCGGCTGACGCCCTTCCCTCAACAACTGAATCAAAGCATCTGTTGCAATCGTCTTACCATCCCTCGGCAAAAACTCATGCCCCTCATCAATAAACATCCAAACCAAAGGCGTCTCCTTTTTCTCAACACTCTCAAAAAAATCAAAACCCTTTGCAATGGATTTTACCTCTTCCTTCTTTCTTGCATCCATTCTCTGATTAAAAATTTTCCTCGAAACCAAACTAATAACCAAAGCCCGAACATTAAAAGCACCAATAGAACTATATACACTCAAATCCAAAACAGAAGTCGTTCCAGCAGAAATCAAATCCCTAACCTGCGTTGCCTTCTCTGTCTTCTTTGCAAAAATCCCCCAAGTATCCGCTGCCTCAAACAAACCAATCGCAGCATTCTTAATTTCCCTCGATGTCTTCTCATCACTCTCCAGACTCTCAATAATCTCATCAATATCAAAAGAATCTTTTTCCTTCAAACTCGTAATCGTTCTCTCAATCAAAACAGAAATCGGGTCTGTAATGCCCAAACCAAAAGTAATAATCCAATCCTCTGGATTAAGTTCAGTAATATCCAAAGCAAATCTCTCGTCAGCAGGAATTCCCCTCTCAAGATATTTATCATAATGTCCAAACGGAACAAAAATTCTCACAGGCAAATTCTTAGAATTCAAATTCCATTCTCTCAACAACTCCTTATCTTTTTCATTCGGAAACTTCATTGTCCAATAAATTCCCATTGTATCAAAAATCAACGACGCAATATTCTGACTCACTTCCTTAGGCAAATTCGAAAGCTCTTCAGTAATAACTCCCAAAGTATACGACTTACCAGAACCTCTCTTTCCAGCAACAAGCACAACATGACTCCGCGCAACATCCATAAAAATTCTATTACTCAAAGAAGTATACTGCCCCATTTTAACATAACCCTTTCCAATTAAAATAAGTCCCTTATCACCAAACGCCTTTTTATCAGACGCGTCCCTTCCAACAATAATATCATACGGCATAATAAAAAACAGGCAAACATATTTTTAATTGTTTGGTTCATCAAAACATTTTTAAAAGACTCTTTCATAACTTTAAAATGGAAGAAGAAAAAACAGAGGACAAAAAAGAATCACATGAATCAAATAAAGAAAAATCAAAAGAAATTTCTGAACAAATAAAAAATATTTCTAAAAAAGCCGACTTCACAAAAAGCCTAAGACAAAACCCTTGGATAATTTCCACATTCATTTTAGGATTAGTTGTTTTAATATTATTAATAGGAAATAATTTAGGAGGAATGACAGGAAACGTTATTTCATCAACAGCAGCAGGAGAAAAATTACTTAGCTATTATATGCAAAATGGAGCAAGCGATTTAGAAATTGATTCTATTGAAGAAATGAGCGGATTATATCAAATTAATTTTAAATATCAGGGAACAATAATTCCTGTTTATGTTACTAAAGATGGAAAATATGCAGGAAGTTTAAGTGCTCTTTCTGAAGAACAAACATCAACATCCTCTACAGAAATTCCTAAATCAGACAAACCAAAAGCAGAATTATTTATATGGTCTTATTGCCCTTACGGAGTCCAAGCGTTAGCTCCTTTTGCAGAAGTAGCATCTCTTTTAGGAGATAACGCAGAATTCAGTGTTGTTCCATATTATGATGGACATGGAGCATACGAAACTCAACAAAACAAAATACAAGCATGCATACAAGAAAATTATAAAGATAAATATTGGGAATACGCTGAAAGATTTGTTGAAGAAATCTATCCTATTTGCAGCACAGAAAGAACAGAAGAATGCGATAAAACAGAATCAATCAAATTAATGAACTCATTAGGAATAGATTCAAATGCAGTAATGTCTTGTGTTGAATCACAAGGAGAACAATTATTAACAGATGCATCTACAAGAGCTAAAGAAGTTGGAGTAACTGGCTCACCTTCTTTAGTAATCAACGAATTAAAAGCAAGTCCTTCAAGCAGAACAGCAGAAGCATTCAAAGATTCAATCTGTTCAGGATTCAATACTGCTCCAAGCGAATGTGAAACAGAATTAGATTCTACATCAACAACAACTTCTGGAAATTGTTAAAAAAGTAATTTTATTTTTCTAAATAACCAATTTCTTCTTCAGATAATTTCAACTCTTTTCTAATCTCAGGATTTTCCAGAATCTGTTTTATCACAGGAAATTCTCTCATTGCTCTTTTCTTTCCAACATGAACATAAGCAGCATACTTTTCTGCAATCGATTTTTTCTTTATTGTTCTCTGATTATTCATCCACATTTTCAAAATCCTCGTCGGCTTCTTATAACTCGTAAAACCTGTCTTAACATTTTTCTTTGAAGCAGAAATTCCATAACTCAAAAAAATATTCTCATAAACCAAAAATCTCCAATATTGCTGTCTATAAATTCTCCTTCTAAAAATATCAACTCTGCTCAGCAAATCACATGCCCTTGCCAATTCCTCTCCCTTATACTCACTAACCATATTCTCCTCTATCCACAAAATAATTTCATCAATATGCATATTCACAGAATCAAAAACTTTCAATGTCTCATTTGTCGGCTTATTCTTAAAAACAATTCTCAATGAATTAAAAATATCCGTCTCCTTATTTCTCTCATCAAAAGTAATCAAAGAAGGATCCTGCATTCTTGCAGAACTCTGCAAATCATTTATCGCAGCACGAATATCTCCCTTTGCCCTAACAGCAATTGTAGTCAAAATATTCGGATTCATAAAAAGGTCCTCCTTTCTCAAAACATCAAAAAGAATCTCCTTAACAACCTTATAATTAATTTCTTTCAATTGAACAATCTCTGACTTTCTTCTCAAAGCACTAAACTTCTTATTCCAAATATTATTCGCAGTTATAATAATCGGATAAGATGTAGAATCAATTAATCTCAATAACTCTGAAATTCCTCCCCTATCATAATAACCACTAATTCCATCAACCTCATCCACCAAGATCACTTTGCTCTTTCTCATCAAAGACCTTTGCTCAATCGCAGGTTTAAGAATTGTCTGCAATTTCTCTTTATTTCTAAAATCAGAAGCATTTAATTCAAAAACCTCTGCATCAAATTCATTCGCAATAACATAAGCTAAACTCGTCTTTCCAACTCCAGGAGGGCCATGCAATATAATTGATTTTTTTCTCTTTGGAAAACTATTTACAAAATTCTTAATCTTAAACATTGCTTCTTCCTGTCCCTTTACATCTTCAAATTTCTTTGGTCTATATCTTTCAATCCATGTCATTTTTAATCATTCTCCTGAGAATATTGCAATTTTCTAAATAATCCTTCAAAATAATTGTTCACTTCTAAAGATAAACGACATAAAGCTTTCCTTTTATCATTACCTTTTCTAGACACTCCAGGATTTGTAAATCGAAGATGTAATTGATTATAAGTTGATTCAGTCCAAATAGAATCATTTAATTTTACAGCAAAATTATAAATTTCTTTGTATATATTGAAGATATCTTTAGAAGTAACTTCTCCATCTTTAAATTCAGTTTGAAAAGTTGGTTTAACTTGCACAAGTTGTTTATTTGAATTATCTGCTGTATAATTTAATAATTTCATTTTACCCTCTTATATGCTTCAAAATTTATTTTAGAATCATTTACATCAAACACTTCAATTACTTTAAATTTTCCTCTTGTCCAAACTTTTCCATTTCTTAAAAAATGTGTTGCTTCAAGAATTTTTATGCTTGCAATAGGTCTTGACAATTTCTCATCTCCTTCTGTTAGCATTAAAGGAATCTCTCCAAAATCCCAAAGAGGATTATCAGAAATATAATAATTTCTCTGTCCTTTTTTTAAAAAATTACAAATCATTCCTTTTTCTAATCTTTCTGGAAGACATTCTTCTTTTTCTCTTCCTTCTGTTCCAAATTTTCTCAAAGCCAAATCAGGATTAAACTCAACTTGAATTCCCATTTATTAATTCCCTCCAATGCTCTTTATAATAATTATATTTTCTTTCAAATTCTTCCTTAGAAGTCAAAGGAATATTTAACTCATTAAATTTTTGTTTCAACTCTTCTAAAATTCTTTCCTTATTTTCTTCTGTTCCAATTTTTTCTAATTCAATAATATATCCATAACCTTTTGTAAAATCCAAACAAACTTTTATTCCATTCCAGTCAAACTCAATTCTTTTCCTAAACCACTTAATCTTAACATCATGCCCAAGCTTATTAAGAAATTTCTCAAGATTCTCAAATTCGCATTTTGCAACAGGAATTTCAATTTCTTCCATAAACTCGTCGTGAACATTTCCAGACTTATGCCAAAGTTTCGCAGAATCATTACTTTTCTGAATTCTCAAATTTGAATTCTCATCAAAATAAAAAGTTTCCTGAAAATCTTCTTTAACAAATTTAGCATTCTGTTTAAAAAAATTCATAAGATTTTCATATTGTTCTTTTGTTATAAAACTTTGAATCTCAACTTCGATATTCTCCATCTCAATCCTTCCCCAATCCAGCGAGAACAAAACTCGCCAAAAGAGCCTGAAGCTGAATAAAAGGGTCAGAACCTTCAACAATTCTAAACTCTGCTTCACCAGTTTTTTCTGTTAGCTTAACTTTAATAGTCGGCTCAACAGGCAAATTCCAAATTTCTTTCTGAATCGCCTTAATAACATCCTGCCCAGAAATACTTTCCTTTAACATAATATCCAAAAGTTTCTCTCGCGCTTTCTGAAAATCACCAGACAAAGCATAATCCAAAACAACCTTAATATCCTTTGGTTTTGCATTAGAAATAATTGTTGTAATCAAATCAGGTGTAATCGACGGAGAAATCGAAGCAGTTGATTGAAGAATATTAATAGACCTTCTGCAATCTCCCTCACTCCCTTCATACAAAATCTCAACTGCCTCTGAAGTTACAGACAAATTTTCTCTTTCAGCAATTCTTTGAATAACTTTCTCAATATCCTTTTTCTCCAAAAGCTTAAACCTAAAAATAGCACACCTTGACTGAATCGGATCAATAATCTTGCTGGAATAATTACATGATAAAACAAACCTGCATGTCGCAGAATAATTCTCCATAGTTCTTCTCAATGCCTGTTGTGCCTCTGGTGTCAAAGCATCTGCTTCATCCAAAAAAATAACTTTAAAAGCAACATTGCCCAAAGATTTCGTCCTCGCAAAATTCTTAACCTTTTCCCTAATAACATTAATTCCTCTCTCATCAGAAGCATTCAGCTCCAAATAATTATCCTTCCATTTTTCCTTAAACAACTCTTTCACAATTATCAAAGCCAAAGTAGACTTCCCTGTTCCAGCAGGCCCTGCAAACAAAATATGCGGAATATTAAACGAATTAGTCAATGACTCAACCCTCTTAACAATATCATCCTGACCAACAACCTCAGAAAACTGACCCGGCCGATACTTTTCTGTCCAAATACTGCTTGTCATAATTAAAACATCAAAAGTTTATTAATAAAGATTATTATGATTGAGGATTAATATATCTCTGATTAGATTCATAAAAATCAACAGTGACATAGTTATGTCCTCGATTAGAGAAAATTTTGGTAAAATTAGTATAAGTCACAATAGCACAAATATCATTAACAATATTTCTCTTTTTAGCTATTTGTTTTCCTCTCTTAAGAATAAATTTCTCAACTTTTTTATTGAATTTCTCTTTCTTCACTTTTGAAGAAATTAGAGGACTTTCCCAATGAAATTCTAAAGGAAAATATTTATCAATTTCCTCTTTCTCAATGTCTCCTACAGAATAAATAAATACATTTACCATTATTTAGCTCTTGCTCTTCTCTGCTTTCTCTTTCGCTTCTCTTTCCTAAGACGCTTTCTCTGCCATTTCCATCTCATCTGGCCTTTCTTTTTCCATCTTCTACTTGAACGCTTCATGAGAACTCAAAAGAAATTTCATTTTTAAAGATTTTGGATTATCTAAATCTCCCAACACCAACTCTATTACAATATTTTCTCACAGGACACTGAGAACAAAAAGGCGAAATCGGTTTGCAAATAGTCTGACCAAACTGAACAAAAATTGCATTAAATTCATTCCAATACTTTAAAGGCAAGAGTTTCGCAAGTGCTTTTTCTGTCTGCTCAGGAGTTTTTGTTTTTATCCATCCTAAACGATTTGGAATTCTATGACAATGAGTATCAATTGGAAGAACTTTTTTTCCATAAGCAAAAGCCAAAACAATATTTGCTGTCTTAGGACCAATTCCTTTAATGCCCATCAACTCCTCTCTTGTCTTAGGAACTTTTCCATTAAACTTATCAACCAAAACTCTTGAAACATGTTTCAAAACTCTCGCCTTTTTTTTGTAATGTCCTGACGAATAAATTAATTTTTCCAATCTTTTAATCGGCAATTTTAAAATCCCTTTAGGGGTATCCACAACCTCAAATAATTTCCTCGAAGCTTTCTCTGTATTCTTATCCTGTGTTCTCAAAGACAACAAACATGAAATCAAAATCCTAAAAGCATCCGGCTTTTTTCTCATCCTATTCAAAGTTGTATTCTCACTAGAAGGATAAACCTTAGAAAGAATTTCCATTGTTTTCTTTATCTTATCTTTCTTTTTCATTTTATCTTTTCAGAAATTTTATAAATTACAAAAGGAATCAAAGCCATTAAAGGATAACCAATTAACTGAAAAACAACAAAAAAATCTCCAATCCTAAAATTAGAAAAGGGCATACTCAA
>Ga0316575_10000255_pt1 | contig 14569 bp, 7 predicted proteins | sample J5NA_FD_203072 | JGI IMG/M metagenome (GOLD analysis project Ga0316575, IMG submission 203072) | Rhizosphere microbial communities from salt marsh grasses in Alabama, United States - J5-7_050615r2r3 | ecosystem: Host-associated > Plants > Roots > Rhizosphere | place: USA: Alabama | collected...
GATAAATGATGCCGGAAACCCGCTTAGGCACATCGTCAATCGGCGTCATTGCCCGCTCGGGATCGTAAAGAAGAAGTTGATGGAGTTTGTCTTTGGGGAGTCGATTCGACTGTTGAAACAACGTGTTCAGAATTCGGCTCAAAAAGAGATCCAGTTGTTGAAGGCTCAGAGAAAAGGCGATTCGTTCCCTGAAAAAAATCTCGGACACCCTGTGCTTCAGCTTTTCATGATCAATAGCATTGCCCCTTGGCAGGTATTTCGTCAAGATCTCCGCCACTGGTATCTGCTTTAAAATCTGGTTCAGGTTTTCTTCATGGATATTGTTAAAATAGTCGTTGATAATATTTCTTACCGCCTGAGAGAAGCCTTTAAAAATATCGAGATACTGTGTAAACGTAAACCCTCTGGCTTCGAGGGAATGGGCCAGCATGTCCAGTTGGCGTTCAATTTCCGTTGACGGAATGCCGTCAAGTTTTAATGCCTTGTAAAAGAGTTTCAACCGGTCGTAGATCTGAAAGAACGTGGCCTTTGTAATCAGACTGAGATCAATTCTGTCTACCAGTTCTTCAAAAAGAACATTAACCAAAGATTCGATTCGAAAGGCCAACCCGAGCGCATCGAATTTCATCTCCCGGTAACTGCCGTACATGGAAGGGATATCGATGGTAATATGCCGCTTTTTATAGATGTCCTCTTTGATTTCATAGGTCTTTTCAGAGAGAATGATTTCTTTCAGTTCCTCCAGATATTCAAGCAAATTATAAATCTTCTTGTTCAGATCGGATGTTTCGAGAGCGCGCTGCAACCTTTCCAGGTCCGGAAACGCTTCGGTTCTGAGCTGGGCCAGATAATTGTCCATCTCGATAAAACTGAGGTTGTATTTCTGGTTTAATAGTTTGTAAAAGGTTATAGCGGCGTCCACCCGCTCAAGATCTTGCTCGTCCACACCCTGAACTCCCTTAAACAGGTTCTTTATCTCCTCTTCTGAAAGGGTGATAAAATCGTCCGGCAATGAAACGCCTTTTTCTTTAAGGTTCAGCATGACCTTGTGAACGCCGTCGATATACGGTCCGTTCGTATCGATCTCTTCGTATAGATTGGGCGGCACGTAGGGCTGCAGCGGCACTTTGTTTTTTGTTGCCCAGAAGTTAAGGGTGGCTTTCATCAATTCGATGATGCGATTGCTGCTTTCCACATGGCTCTGTTTTCTTAAAAAATGGATCAAGAGATCCCTTCTACGACATGTTTCATCAATTTTTGTCGAGCTATCTCTGAGTTTTCCTTCCGCTCCGATATCATTAAAGTACACCGGAAAAAGCCTGCAAAGTTGTTTGGCCAGGTTATAGACCGGTCCGATGCCGCTGTTTAGGAGACGGGTAACATCCCGCGGGAAAAGGTCGATATCCTTTATGAATACGCCGCAGATGGAAAGGTGAATAATCAAATATGAAATCAAGCGGGTAGACCACATGGGATTGAGTTCGATCAATTCGAGCCAGGTTCGGATATTGAGGATGTGAGCCGGGTTGACTTTTATTTGCCAGTCATTTCCGACCCCGCTGATATTCGGCGACTGAAACCCAAGATCAATGACATATTCGATAAAAAATTTTACGAGATCGCTGTCATCGGTCTTGTATACGCCTTTTCCCATATTTAAAATGCAGTTCAATGCCGTAGCCGGATATTCACGGGTTTGGTTCTTTAGGATGGAAAAGGTTTTATGGATCAAATTCCCGATATTCATATTGCTTTCATGGGCAATGAGCCAGCTCAAGGTTCGGTTGATGTCCCTTAGCGTCTCTTCATGGATGCTGGCCAGTCCCGAGATATTCATGATATGGAAAAGAAAAATAAGCCGCCACTTATTCCCCTGATCGATGTTGCGGCTTTCATTGAGAAGGTGTTGCGGAATTTCCCGGTAGATCTCCAGGAGTTGGTTGTAATCCGTCAGCTCAACCAGCTTTGTTAACACCGTAAAAGATGTAATGGCGCCGGAGGATGTGATTTTTTCAAGCTCGGCTTTGTAACGGTTGATCTTGTCATGGGAAATATATTCGAAAACTTTTTTCAAATGCTCGGAGCGGTTAAGTCTGTCCGCCTCGTCTTTAAACCAGGCCCATGGATCCTTTTCACTCAGCCAGTAGCCATATATGCAATCGTAATATTTTATAAGCAGCCGATTGATCGATCTACAATCTTGAATCATTTCGGTTGAGTAATTTAAGAGCGTCCGGGCCAGCTTCCTTAACTGATAAAAGCTTTTAACAAATAGAAAAAAATCATCTCCCTGATAATTTCGGATACGATCGAAGGCACTATCAACAATCGGTTTGAATCTTTTAAAGTCGTCTTGGGAATCTTTGATGATTTTTTGGATAAATAGCAGAAAGTTGTCTATGGCATCCGATCTGACGTCAATGCTGCTGTTCGAATCGATAGCCTGGGTGAAAATATCGACAAACAGTATTGCAGCTTCCGGACCTTTGGGATGACTTTTGAGAAGATGAAAATAATCAAGGGAGTAAACCCTGGCCTCCTGTACGATAAACTGCCAATTCCGGTAAGGGTGCGATAACTCCTTAAGGAACGTGTTAAACCCCTCCATGATACCGTAATATTTAGACATCACCTCTTGTAAGACGGCGTATTTTTTGTCTATGGCGACATCCACCGAATAGCTCGCGATATTCACTTCAAGGGCTTTTGATTGTATCATAAATACCCGTATGATTGATGATTGCGGTTTCTTCAAAAACTAATGATTAAAAATACCAGACATTCCCGCTATTTTCAAGTCTAATTCAATCCATCGATATCAAATCCCTCCGCCTAATTTTCAATGGACAATCTTCAATCTCCAATAAAAAAGCCCTTCCAAAAGGAAGGGCTTTTTTAACGTCTATTAAAAAATAACGGTTACAATTGTAGCCATGAATCAGAGTAGAGGGATTTGCCGAGAATCACATTGGTGGTTTTGGCATAGTCCTGCATCTCTTTTGAAAGACCGGCCATGTCCGGGTCTTTACCGTCCATAATACCGTAAATCAGATCCACGATATCCTGGCGTTCGCCCTTGGCAATGGAAATCAACTGGTCGTCCAGGGGATCTGCGATGACCGATTCCATACCGTATTTTTGGAGCATCACCATAAATGTCTGATTCAAAATCGGCCGCAAATGGTCCGGGGGTCCGTTGGAAATATTTGAAAGTCCGCAGGTGGTCCTGGCTCCAGGCGCGATATCCTGAATCATTCCGGTAAATTCCATAAGGCTGATAGCCTGGGGTTGCTGGATGTTCACCGGCGTCACGATGCCGTCTACCCAGATTTTTTCATTAGGAATTCCCGCTTCGTTGGCGGCATACAGCAGCTCTACACACAGCGCCGCACGTTCATTTTCATCCCTCGGCAGGCCCTCGGGCCCCCACATCAGCGCGACAAATTCTGCATTATGTTCCGCGGCCAGTGGGATCATTTTCTCGTACCGTTCCGGGCGGCACATAATGGAATTGATAATGGGCGTCATTTTGCAGACGGGGAGCGCCGCTGCAATGGCGTCAATATTGGAGGTGTCGAGAGCCAATGGCACATCGTCCACGACCTCCTGGACCACTTCAACCACCCATGGCATCAATTCATGTCCGTCTTTTTTGGCCGGACCGAGGTTGATGTCAATATAATCCATCCCTTTTTTCTTTTGAAAAAGGGCTTCTTCCTGGATCGGCTTGGGATCACGCTCCTTGAATGCCTTGCCGATCTTTCTTGATATGACGTTCAAACTTTCACCTATAAGTAACATAAAACCTCCCTTCTCTATCGGCAACCGCCTTATGTTTTACCGGGGCATGACCCCCCGCCACACTGTATTATTTGTCACTCGTCGTTTGTCGACTGAACATCAACACAACAAACTTTGAAGGACTCATGTCAGGTGAACCAAAAATGCTTGACTTCAAAGATGAAGATAACGGATCTTATTCTATCCCACAAGCTTTTTTTAATCCCTTATCTGGATTTAAGAAATGCCGGCAGGTGAGCGGCTTCTCTCGGCCCCACGGTGATGGTCCAATCCGGCAATTCTTCTTCCATATCGCCGACAATGGCCGCTGCATAACCGGGAATAATCACTTCCTTGTTCTTGATTTTATCCGCAATGCCGCATTTTTTGATAAACATCCCCACATCGTCGCCTGAAAATTTTCCGGCCGCCCAGGCCGTCAACACGGACAGACCTTCGGAGTCCTTAATCAACAGCCATGACGGCACCTTGCTTCCTTCAATTTCGCCGGATACGATAAAATAGGTCAAAGCGAAATTGGTGGTCACCAGCACCGGGGAGTTTTCATTCGGGGCGCCTATTTCATAAATACCCTCTGTCACGGTCATGGGCCGCTGCGGATCCGTAAAGATGTTCAACCGCTCAACCAGCAGGGAGAAAAGACTCCCACCTCTAAAATCTGATAAAATCGTGATGCCGCCGTACTTTGCGATAAACATGGCGGCAATGAGCGTTTCCATGTCCAGGTTCGATGCCATTTCACACGGGAACGTAATCGTGGGAAAGCCAAGTGCCCGGTTCAACGACTTGAGCGCTTCGCGGCGGATGACCACCTGGTCCTGAAACGCTTGCTTGATCTCTCTGGATCCCGGATCGACGACCAGATCCTTGACTCCCATTTCCGTCAACTTGGTTGTCAGCGGTACAAGACCTTCCACAGAATCGGCCTTGACCGCCAATGGCAGGTCGTTGTCTTTGGCCAGAGCGCCAAAGGCATCGATATTGCCTTCGGTGGCGGCATAAATCAGCGGACGTTTGAATTTGCAGGCTTCAATGCCGGCGGCCATAACATTTGCATCTTCCGACATCAAGACCAGGTTGAATTCCGATGTTTCCGCTATGGTTTTCGCGGCCGCCGCAAAGGCGTCCTTGTCGCCGTTGACATCCTTCAATGCCACCAATTCCGGTCTTAGATTAAAGCCGACCCGCTCGAACTGAAAAGCATTCCATGTCTTTAGCTTGGCTTCGAGATCGGCCGCTGCGATATCGGAGCCTAGCATGGCACCGATGGGCGTCGGGCTGTAAAAGGTTTTCTCATGACGATACAGAACGGTCTCACCCCCGGCTTTGGTTTTTCGAACGCCTTCCCCCAATGCCACCGGCCGGATCGGCGGCGCCGACGCCTCGGCAAGCTGTGCCTTTGCTTCGTCGGATACATACGGGCAGGCATCGAGTTCCGCCTTTCCGGATGCCAGGTTCATGGCAAAGGCAAGGCAGGTGGGAACCCCGCACTCCTTACAGTTGGTCTTCGGCAGTAGTTTGAAAATCTGAATACCGGTTAATGCCATTTTTATCTCCTTATTCTAATAGACAGGTTTCAAGTTTGGATATTCAATGAGAATGGTTTAAGGCGCATCTGGATGATGCGCCTTAACCTTTGAAGTTCCCGTTTTATCCAATCAGCGGTTCCATCGAAAGGGCCGGGTGCCCGACTTTTTCGAGGAAGGGCAAAATCTCTTCTTCCGTGGTACCGACGGTCTCGTCGGCAATCTTGTCATACAGATCCGGAACGCCCAGTTCTTCACCTCTTTTCATAAGACGTTCTTTGATCTCTTCTTTCAGGACCTTGGGCATCCAGACCACCCGCAGCAGGCCGCCGTCGCCGACAATAAACTTGCGCTGGGTAATATTAAATTTGGAGTGGCCCACAAATCCCGGCGAAGATTGTCCGCCGCCCATGACACCGGCCAGCGTGGTGAATTTCATGCCGCAGGGCGTTTCTCCCATGTAATCCCGTCCCACCGTCATGACACCGTTACAGGCCGGCAGCATGGCCGCGATGCATTCGCAGCACCCGCAGGTGGTCATGGGATCATGTACCAAAGAGTAAAAGTTGTAATGGGTAATGTTGCCCCGTGACGCTTTGGACACGAAATCATTGACCCCTTTCCACTGGCCCAGCTTCGGATCGAGACATTCTCCTTTCTCGATGGGCTGGTTGGGGCCGGTGGGATTGATTTCAAAGGATGCCTTGCAGTCCATCCAGTTGTAAGCGCCGCAAAGACCGGTTCTTTCGGGACTTACCGTACAAACGTGGTTGGGGGCAAAAGACTGGCAAAGCGTACAGGAGTAATAAATTTCCTCTGCTTCGTCCGTCATGTTCTCCACCCGTTCGTCCCGGTGTTTATATTCCGCTCTGGCCCTTTCGGTCAGCTTGTCCACATCCGCTTTTTTGGTGTATAGGGTAACTTGCACCTTATCCAGAATGTTTTCAAAATCCTGGTGAAACTTGGCGTGGAGAACAACGCCGATATGCCGCAGGCTGAAGCCTTTTTCCATGGCCGCCTTGCTCACGCGGATCCACGAAATATCCCGCTGCCCGATATGCATGATCCCCTGGATATAGTTGACCAGGTGATGGATCTGGCGCTCGAGAATCGGTTCGAAATCTTCCTGCATCTCACGACCGGCCACCTGAATATAGATGCCCAGCGGAAAGGTTTCACCTTCTTTAAGATCGGTAATATCAGGACCGATAATGTCCACCTTGCCGTCGTCGATCGCTTTCATATCCGCCATCTTAACCAGTTCGGTGCACTGGGTTTTACCGCCGCCGCACTGGGAATACAGGTCTTTTCCCCTGACCCGTTCGCCCTCGAATGCCGGGCCGAAAGACAACGGGATATCGATTTCTGTAACATGCACCTTGAGTCCGCGCACTTCCACCGATCTCTGGCAGATTTCATCGTGGGGAACATTGGGCACGACATGCTCGTAGGTACAGATGCCGGTGGGCAAAATTTCCGGCACATCCGTATCGGCCAGGGTCGGAAAACCCCAGTTGACGCATCCCGCCGCCGCACATGCCCAGCGGGTTCCGATTTCACCGAAGGCATTGACAAAGGCGAAAATTCTGTTCTTGTTATACAGCAGAATCTTTTTGTAGTCTCCGGGCTGAACGCCCCCGAATGCCATGGCTGCCCGGTTGGCAAAACCCAATGCAAAGACGGCGGAGGAAATGTCGGGCCCAAAGGGCACGATCCGGGTGCTCCATCCGATCTGAACACCGGCTTCCATCAACTGATCGATGACCGATGTACCGTTGTGCCCGGAAGCGCAGAAGATATACAGATTTTTCAACTGGTAATCTTCAACGATCATCTTGGCGATTTCCGGGGTGGGGCATGCGCCGACGATGGCTGCGAAACCGGGTGCCGTGCCGTCCACGAACTCAACGCCTCTTTTTCTCAGGATCACGTCGTCTGCCGGACCCAGCCAGATTTTGCCGGCCTCGATATCCGGATCTTCCTGGGGAAAGTAAAAGTCAGGATCGGTGACGCTGCGGATCCCTTCCCGGATTTCATAGGCGAGAATGGCCGCCATGCCCGCATCCAGAAGGGGCCCCAGGTAAGGCAGGTGGTTTACCCGCTTGATATGGGGCGGAAGCAGCCCCCGGGCAAACTTCATCGGTTTTTGCAAATCTTCCAGGGTTTCGACCTTGTGACCAAGGAGCGAATAGATCACCGGGAGATAGTAACCGGTGTTTGGAAATTCCACCTTGGTATCTGCATTATAAGTTGCCAGGGCGTTTCTCAAAAGCCCTTCAACTTCCGAAACAACATTGTAGCCGCCTTGAATGGCAGCAAATGCGACTAGTTTTGACATACATTCCTCCTTCGTTGAGGATTTATTTCAAATCTGATAATAAATCCAACATCGTTAAGCTTGCTGTTATTTAGCCTCCATTTCCCGGCGATCCGCCATGTCCATGAGAACTCTTTCCCTGGCCTTGTCGATGCCGAGGGCTTTTCGTTTTTTGTCGATATGGGCAATCATTTTATGAGCGTGCTTAATCGGATCCGGTTCGCAGTCCCACATGCCACCGTATACTTTTTCCAGCTCTTCGTACAGGTAATCTTTAAGCACCGGTGCGCCGTCCAGCGGCATATGATATCCAAACACCGTGTAAACACCGGAGGTCACAAAATAATGGCCGATGCTGATGGCCTTTTCACTCATCCATTCGGGTGCGCTTCCGGCTGCCGGCAGATCCTGAATGTCGTTACCGAGTCCGCCGGCTTTTACCACCTCGGTGGCGGCCAGCAGAATCCGGCTGTTGTCCACGCAGGACCCCAGATGGAGGACCGGAGGGATACCTACGGTCTCGCACACTTCGGCCAATCCCGGACCGCAGAAGACCTGGGCCGTTTCCGGTGTGAGCAAACCTTCCATGGCACAGGCAATCCCGTTACAACCGGTGGTCAGAACCAGCACATCGTTCTTGATCAATTCTTTTACAATGGCGATGTGTGCCTCATTATGCTTGGTCCGGGCATTATTACACCCCACCACACCGGCAACACCTCGAATGCGGCCGTTGATGATGTTGTCGTTTAGTGTATAATAGGATCCACGGAATGTGCCGCCGAGATGATACTCAATGGATTCCACGCCGAATCCCGCAATCTGAACCGCTTTGTATTTGGGAATCATCACTTCGGCCCCGCGGTTTTCAAAATTGTCGATGGCCATCTTGACAATTCGCTTGGCATCTTCCATTGCATGGTGTTCGTCAAACTCGATATGAAGGACATTCTCCTGTTCCATCCTCGCAATGGGGTGGGTGGTAATCAGTTTGGTATGAAAACACTTGGCCACATTGGCCAGGTTCTGGAAGATACACTGCACATCCACGACCATGGCGTCACAGGCGCCGGTAATAATGGCCAGCTCCTGCTGCAAAAATGTTCCGGCCGGCGGTACACCGTGGCGCTGCAGAATTTCATTTCCCGTACAGCAGATGCCGCCCAGTTGAATCCCTTTGGCGCCTTTGGAATTGGCATACTCGATCATCTCTTTGGATTGGGCCGCCGCCACGATCATCTCGGACAAAATCGGCTCATGGCCGTGAATAATAATATTGACATGGTCTTGTTTCAAAACACCGAGGTTGGCTTCAGACTGCAACGGAGTCGGTGCTCCGAACATAACATCCTGAAGATCCGTGGCCAGCATGCTCCCGCCCCAGCCGTCCGCCAGGGCAGCTCGGGTGCATTGTTTGACCAGGTTTTTATAATCCTGGTCAACACCCATATGGGTCCGGTGCATGATTTCCACGATTTCCCGGTCGATGTTCCGGGGAACAACTCCCAATTTTTTCCAGCGCTCATACAGGGGCTGTGGTGCCCTTTTGGCGTACACGAGTTCACCCTCGGACTTACCCCATTCCGCCAGCGCCTTTTCAGCCACTTCAAGGGCAATTTCGTCGAGATCCCGGTCGAGAACTTCGCCGTCTTTTTCGATTGTTGTGGCAACACCTAGATGAGGCGCCATGGCGATTAGTTTGCCCGGATCTTTAATCTTATAATCCTCGGTCTCTTTTCGGGCCACCGATAAAAAGACCTCTGCCACGGACCGACCGTGATCAGAATGGGCCGATGCGCCGGCAGCCACCATGCGGGCAAAGTTCCTTGCCGCGATGGTATTGGCAGTAGCGCCGCACAACCCTTTTCGGGTATCCTCGCCTTCAATCCCGGCCTTGGGCAAAGGCAGGCGGCACGGTCCCATGGCACAGTTTTTACAGCAGGTGCCTTGCATGCCGATATTGCAGGGCTTCATGGTAACGGCCCGGTCAAATACGGTTTCAACGCCCAGTTTCTGAGCCCGGGCAATCATTTCTTGAGTTGCAGGATCAATGGAGGCCGTAATTGCATCCGCCATCTTTTGCGGCTTTGCGGCCTTTTCTTTTGTTACTTCCGCCATTAGAGGTTCCTCCTCGTATTTTTTTGTTTCAGATGATTGATTTCAGCTTATCGTCAAGCAACGTCTTTCATCGACGGTCTTTAAATAGGCTATGCGACTCTTTTGTGTATTCTGTTCAGCCGGTCCAGCATCTTGTCCAGTTTCGATTTCTGCTGGGCGGCCGGTGTCATGGATACCTCGGAAGGCGCAGCAGCATGCTCGGCCGCAAGCGCTTCCCGTTCCTTCGCCCGCTTTTCTCGGATCGCTTCCTCTGCTGCTTCCTTCTTGGCTCTGGCTTCGGCGTCGGCTTTGGCCTTGGCTTCGGCGTCGGCTTTGGCCTTGGCCTCGGCTTCCGCTTTGGCTTTGGCCTCTTTTTCGGCCTTGGCTTTGGCTTCGTCTTCGGCCTTGGCTTTGGCATCAGCTTCTGCTTTGGCTTTGGCTTCTTGTTCAGCTTTGGCTTCGGCGTCGGCGTCGGCTTTGGCCTTGGCCTCGGCTTCTGCTTTGGCTTTAGCATCATCTTCGGCTTTATCGACCGCTACTTTTTTCGGCGCTTCCTTTTTGGCAGGCTTTTTCGCAGGTGCCGCTTTCTTTTCAGCCTTGGGTGCTGCTTTCTTTTCAGCCTTGGGCGCCGCTTTTTTCGGTGCTTCACCTTCTATGGTCAGATCCGGTTCCGGTGCCAAAGCGGCATAATCGATATCCACATCGTCCAACTGCTTGGCGATGGGGGCAATATCCATGGCACTGCCGCCTTCAAGCCCTAAATCGATAAAGGCCTGGGTAAGCCGCACGGCTTCCGGATGGCGCATGATCAGAACACTGGCGCCGGACAAAAGATAGATGACGGCGGTCACCGCTTCCATCAGAATGCCCCGTCTCTCCGGGTCGCCCAGTGTCGGTGCTTCATCTATGCTCTGTTTGGCTTCCTTGCACTTCCAGATTTCGTTGGCCAAATTGTTGATCATCGGCAGCTGCAGCTTGTCGTCTCCCTGGGTCAGAGCGGCCATACAAAGCCTTTCCATGACGGAATATGAATATTCCAATCCGTATCCCAGACCACCGGTGGTCGGATCGACGACCATCCGATCCAGCGGCACGCCCAAATTTTCGAGAAGGATATTGACTTGTTTGGCAAGGTTGATATCGATGGGAGAGGATGAAATTACGGTGTGGCCGTATCCCATGGCGCTGGCGCCGATACCCTTGTGGTTCTTATCCTCGACAGGCCCTATAATCAGATTGGCGCCGTGGGTTTCTTCGGAAATCTTTTTTAATACGGCTTCATCTTTTTCGATGTTGGCAGTTCCCCAGACGATCAGCGGCACATCGACGGCTTCGAGGACTTTTTTAACGGTTGCCGCGGCATCCTCGGGGCTGGCATCGGGGCCGTTCGGATCGGTGCTTTTAAGTTGCAATACAATGATTTTGGCCCCAAATTCATCCACACATTTTTTGGCCCATGCCGCGGGATCCGAAAGAACATCTTTAAAGTGACTGAGCGCCGCTTCCGGCCACTCATCCGGTTCCATGTCCCAAACTTCCATTGCAATAACCGGCTTGTTTGGCATATTTCCTTCAAAGTTGTAAAAAGGATAGCATGCCTGACCACCCACGGTAACAGCCTTGTCGCCTTTACCCAGAGTGATTTCCTTTATGGTGCCGGTATATGATTCTTTGTATATTTCCAAACCCAATGTAACCTCCTTTATGTGACAAAAAGTTTAGTGGTTGAGGTGTATGACATTGTACCCCCCTCAAAGCGTCCATCGAGGGCAAAAGGATACCTCCCCCGAACTTTGATAAAAAAATTCAACCCCCCTTTCATAAAAAGAATTTGGATTATAAAATTATCTACCGCAGTAGATTTATGGCCGGAAATCCCAACAGCACGGTCCAGAATTTCTCGCTGGTTATAAACAAACTTTTATCCAATGATAAAAGGGAATTAAAGCATAATTATCTAAAGAAGATGATTTTTGAAATACGCCAAATACGACCTTTTATATTGGGATGAATTATTTGTCAATAGATGAGTAAATATTTAGGTAATTATATCTGAATTTTGCATGGGTTGGCGGCATTGATGTTAAATATTCAGGCTAAAGAAAAATCTTGTCTGTTATTTGCTCGTCATTTCGGCAAACATGCAGGTCAGTTCAACCACTTCACCGTCATATATGGTTTTCGTTTTATAGGGCAAGGTTTTGAATAACTTGATCATCCCCTGATTTCTCGGCAGTGTGTAGGCCATCAGGCCGGAGATGCCGTGTTCCCTGGCAGCCTCTGACAATTTTTGCATGAGAATTTTCCCCAGCCCCTTTCCCTGCCATTCTTTGCTCACGGAAAAAGCGACTTCGGCAATGTTTTTGGCGGGGTCGAGGAGGTATTCTCCCACAGCCACGACTTTTCCGAATCCGACTTCTCCCACCAGAGCCAAGAGCGTCAGGTTTTTGACATAATCAATTTGAAACATACTCTCCATATCCCCACGGACGAAACGGGTCTTGGCCTGAAAAAATCTGGAATAGATATCATCTTTATCTTGGGTGTAGAAGTGTTCTTGTATCCGCCTCCCGTCTACGGGTTTGGCGGGCCTGATGGTGATTATAACGCCGTCGATTTCCCTTGTTTCTTCCAGGTTTATCGGGTAGATGCCCTGCATCGACTCCGACAAAGTCCGCTCGGCGCCCAGCAGGCCCATCTTTCTGGCTTCGAAAAAAAGTTCCTCTCGAAAATCAGGGTGAGCAATGCTGATCAGGGCCATGGCGCGCTCCTGAAGACTTTTCCCGAATAGATTCACGGCGCCGAATTCGGTAACGACATGTTGAACATCACCTCTGGGCACAACAATGGCGGTGTCATTCAGAATGGGAACGATTCGGCTCTTTTCGCCGTCGGCGGTGGTGGAGGTCAGCATAAGGATTGATTTACCATCTTCGTTCCAGGAAGCGCCGCGGATAAAATCGAGCATGCCGGTCACCCCGGAAAAATGGTTGAGGAAGATGGCATCTGCCGCAACCTGACCGGTGAGATCTATGGCCATGGGTACATTCATGGCCACCATTTTGCGGTGTCGTGAAATAATCGCCGGATCATTGACATAATCCGAAGGATAAAATTCTATGGCCGGATTATCATCCAAAAATTCATAAAGATTGGTCGATCCGATGGCACAGCTTGCCACCAGCTTGCCTTCGTTGAACCCTTTTTTCCGGTTTGTAATCACGCCCATCGAGACCAGACGCATGATATCATTGGTCAAGTAATGGGTATGAACACCGAGGTCGTTTTTGTGGGAAAGGGCAAGCAAGGTCGCCTGAGGCGTGGTCCCCGGACTGATCTGAATGGTTGAGCCGTCGTCAACGAGCCGTGCAATCAACCTTCCGATTTGATTGGCTGCTTCGAGTTCCGGAAGTTCGTCAATGGTCAAAAGTTCTTCTTCCTGTTCGACAATGGCATTGACGTCGTTGACATGGATGAAGCTATGACCCAGTATGCGGGGCATCCTGGAATTCACCTGGGCAATAACAAAATCAGCCGACAACGCAGCCGCCAGCGTGATGTCAACGGAAATTCCCAGGCTCATCCATCCGAAATCGTCCGGAGGTGATACCTGAATGAGCGCCACATGAATGGGAAGACGGCGGGTTTTAAAAAGGCGTGGTACCGCTGAAAGGTTCATCGGTGTAATGAACCGCTTGTTTTTTGCCAGACTTTTCGGTTTCGCCGATCCCAGATAAAACGACCGGATATTAAAGCTCTGATCTTTGGTTTTATCTGCGATCAATGTCAACGGCGTGCTTTCCAGGCTCAGCAATCGAACAATTTCGATATCTGTAAAGTTCTCCGCTGCTTCGGCAAGTTTCCTAATCAGATATTGGGGTTCCCCGCAAGATGAACCGATAAAAACCCTCTGGCCCGCTTTGATCTGCATGATCGCTTCTTGTGCAGTGCATTTTTTTTCGACATAATTATCGGCCCAATAGATTGATGCGGCCATGATGCACCTCCCATATATGATGTGAAAAAAGCGGGGGCGAGCAGCCTCATTGCGCTTGTTGAAAACCAGTGGAACGGTCAAATTTCCGGTGCGTCAACGCGGCCCATAGCGAGAACGAAAATAACACGTGTATTTTTTATCCTAAACGATGAGGTTTATCAAGAAAAACCACTAACAATGGATATAAGACCGTGATTTGGCAGGAAGGAAAGAACCACAAATCAGTCCGTTTGAACCAGGGCATATTTTTTAATGAAGGTATCCAGTTGAAGCGCCTGTCCGTGACTCATTTCGCCGAATTGGATACCCAGTTGCCGCATTTCGAAAGTACTGAAAGGAACAAAATTATCGATATGGATATCCGAAATCTTTTTACAGGGAATGCCTTTTAAAAAATAGCCATTACCGCTTATAAATATGTCGACTTCGACCGGTTCGCTGATCTGTTTTTCATTGTTGATGTACATAAACGCCAGTCCGCCTGGGCTGATGTTAATAATCTGGCCCAGCTTCGACGAACCGTTCTTTAACAGAGCATATATGCCCCGTTGGACCTGATATCGCTCCTGGGATCTTCTTTCGATTATTTTATTGCTGTTCAACATCCTGCCCCCATTAAAATAAAATGACAGATCGTCTCTTCCGGGTGCAGCATCCGTCAGAGACCTTCGTAAAACGCCCACTTGTCGAAACAACGATTAAAAGCAATCTTTTTCATTATAATAAATATATATTGTGTGTCAAGAAAAAAGCAACACAATATATAGAAGTTTGATGAATTCGTGAAAAATCGAATTTATCACGTATCCGGCATTCGGCGTTTCGTGATTT
>Ga0316575_10000257_pt1 | contig 14536 bp, 10 predicted proteins | sample J5NA_FD_203072 | JGI IMG/M metagenome (GOLD analysis project Ga0316575, IMG submission 203072) | Rhizosphere microbial communities from salt marsh grasses in Alabama, United States - J5-7_050615r2r3 | ecosystem: Host-associated > Plants > Roots > Rhizosphere | place: USA: Alabama | collected...
GCACTGACTGTGCTTAGTGCCGGAAGGACTGATGCATCAGTCTCAAGAAAGAATTGTTTCCCTCGCCGACCCGCCCATGTTGAAAGGTCGTCGTCGCCGGCGTCTATTTCGTCACCGACTTTTTCTATGCTGTAAACAATAGTTGCAGTATTTTTTTCAATCAGCCAGTCCCAGAAGGCCGGGCAGAAGTCAAAACCATAGTGAAGATTTTTTGCCTGAATGAAGACATTCGCATCAAGGAGATAGGGCATTATATCACTCCCAGCAATCGGTCGCTTAATTCATGGAAAGTGGACATTTTTTTGAGACCGAGAAGCCGGAATGCATCACGGTGCAGTGTCTGCCCTTCGAGGGTACTGGCTATCAAAGCTCTGGCGAACCGTCTGCTCACCCGCGCCGGTTGCGTTCTGTAGTAATCTCCGCCTTTACCTTTTGTAATTGCAAGCAGCCGATCAAGTTCTTCATCGTAGGTGTGTTCGTAGGTTGTACGGGAGAGAAATCCACAATCGTATAGCCGTCTGATTATCACCAGTGTACTGACTTTGAAATACCTGGCAAGCCGGTTGTACTCCTCAAACAGGTAACCGGAAGCATCAAATTCGCTTCTTATTAAAGCCAATGGCACCAGTATTTCAGCCGCTACATTGTTGCACCATTTTTCGATGTCATTGGTGGGAACGGAAACAGGGGCGAGGTCGGAAAGGCCCGTTTTTCCAAGCCAGATATGCGCCAGTTCGTGTGCAAGTGTAAACATCTGGGCGGATTTCGCGTCGGAGCCGTTTATGAAAACAAGCGGTGCCCGTTCATCGCAAAGGGTAAACCCGCGGAACTCGTTGTGATCAAGCTTCCGGTGGGTATTGCTGCCGACAATTCCGCTTACCATGATCATGATACCCGCAGTATCTGCCTGTGCAATAAACCGGCGTAATGCCTCTTCCCATGTATGCATTTTGCTGCGACTGTCAATATCGAACCCGAGAGCGGAACGGATGTTTTCGGCGACGGTTACAGTATCATCCCTTAGAGCAGCGGAACCGACAAAAGCACAAGTGTCTTCTCTGGCTGTTACCGAAAAATCACGATACCACTCCTGCCGCTGCTGGCAAAGGTAGATGGTTTCGAGAAGGTTGGGACTGGGATGCCCGATTTTCAGGTTTCCTACGGTTCGAAAATCGGGTATAGGCAGTTGTTCCGCAGGAGGGGTAGGGAGAAAGAGGTATCCGACAGGAACGTGTACTTTATTGGCGAATTTTTCAAGCTGCTTGAGTGTCGGGCATTTTTCACCCCGCTCCCATGCCGGTAGCTGCGGTATTTTTTCAGCTACCATGTGTGTATTGAAACCGGCCCTTTCACAGGCCCAGCGCAATAATTCGGGATGTACCGCTACTTGCATTAAAACCGCCCCTTTGTTCTCTACTAAAGTATAAATATACTTTCGATCTCAGAACAGGCATATTTGTTGGCGAGGTAGATTTAAAGGGATAATGGTAATTGTCTAATTTTCAACATCTCATGGTTTTCAGTTCTGCTGATTCATTCGAAGCACAGGGATGTGCGGAGAGCACGTGACCTGCAGGGGGTGCCGAGCCGGATGCGAGGCATGAACCCCTTCTGACCAGCCATAGTGTAACTATAATTTCCGACCTTTCACTTATGGTGACCTCTAAATATTCTGTTTTGTAGCGAGACAGAGCGATGCAGAGCGATGCAGAGGGCACGGCGCAGGCCAATTCAGCAGATAAGTATATGCAGTGCCTCATCAAGATGTTCCCTTGTCAGTCCGAGGTATTCCAAAAGCTCCGGCGGCAGCATCTGACAGAGTATCTCACCCGTAAAATCGTTCATCGTGACGAAATGGGAGACAAAAATCATACCGCCGGGAAAACTCAGATCCCGGTCAAGCATGGGAGTATGGTGTCGTGCGATACCTTCACGCATGATAGGGGAGAAATGCCAGTTCGCGAATATGCGATCCCCGATTTCACAGTGATTCATTCCCAGTGCGGCATTTTCATCGTCAATGATTCCGGCCATCTTTTCAGGAGCAGTACTTATGAGGTCCACTGATTCCGGGTGAGATGCTATCATGATGACCGACCGGCCGATATCGTGAGTGAGACCTGCCGCCGTGTACATTTTCTGCTCGTGATCGGGCAGATCAAGCAGCTTTGCCAAAACGGTGCATGCCTGTGAAATTTCCCGGCCGTGGGCTTCATACCGGGACCAGGCGGAGGGAACGATCGATTCCGGTCTGAGGTAACCCTTGACATAGGATGATGCCAGGAGCATGATGAGCGGTTCCACCCCGAGATGTTCCAGTGCTGCGTCGATGGATTCGACGGGGGGCTGTTGACGATCGCGGTAGCACGGGGCGTTGGCGAGGCGAAGCAGATTCATGGCCAGGCCGGAATCACGACGAATGATATCCAGAATCGCGGCATCCGAAAGGCGACCGCGGGCGGCTTCAACGAGTTCCGCCAGGCATTCTTCCGATGGCGGTAATGACTGCACTAAATCGGAAACGATTATTTCGAGGGAATTGCTTTTCATGGTGATATGATCTTCCAAATGTGCACTACCCTGAATGGTAATTTCCAGGAATACAATTATCCAGTAATTAGTATAAGATACCACTTTTTCACCGTACTGCCCTTTGAAATTCGTCGGATGCGGCTCTTTTATTCTTTATTAGCCAGCGATAGCGCATCCGCCCACCCGGGTACGGGATTTTTTCAGGAACCGGTTGTCGAGGGGGTATGCTCCGATTAAAATCCGGTCGGAATTCACCTGTGCATCTTTACTTCATTTCGGTGACATCGTTAGATCCCTGAAGACCCGATATTCCTCAGGAGGCGGGGGAAAAAGAGGTATCCCGCCGGAACACTGGTTATGAAGATTCGTAAAAAAAGTAAAGGGTACCGGATCCGAAGTGCGACCCGAGAGGCCGCACAACATAAGTCAACATCCGGCGTGTGCAGTTCTATACCGTCCTGCTGTTACCATGCATACGCCTCGGGAGCCTGTCCACCCGGACCGGGCCAGATGGCGTCAAGTTTGTCCAGTATATCATCTGTCAGCTTAATCGACAGGGCGGCGACGGCGCTCTCGATCTGCTCCATGGTTCTGGGACCGGTTATCGGTGCGGTCACCGTTTTATTGGTCAACAGCCAGGCGAGCGCGACTTCCGCAGGGATGAGCCCGTTTTCGCGGCACAGATCCTCATATGCCTTGACCGGTGTCGCCAGCCGCAGCCGTACCGCTTCGCTTCGTCCTCCGCCGGTGCGGCGTGTTTTGCTGTTCCCGGTTTTATCAGGCATGCCGGCCAATGCACCGCCGGCAAGCGGACTCCATGCGATGAATCCGAGGCCGAAAGCCCTGCATGCGGGAAGGACTTCCAGTTCAACGGTTCGCAGCGCCAGGTTGTAAAGGCTCTGCTCGCACACCAGGCCGACAAAATGCCGCTCCCGGGCGATTCCCTGAGCATGAGCGATATGCCATCCGGCAAAGTTGCTGCTTCCCGTGTAGATGACTTTTCCCGCCTGCACCAGACGCTCCATCTCCTGCCATATCTCCTCCCAGGGGGTTTCGCGATCGATGTGATGAAACTGGTAGAGATCGATATGATCTGTCTTCAGCCGACGCAGACTCTCCTCGCACGCCTTGCGTATATGTACGGCACTTAGTCTGGCATCATTGGGTCCTTCACCCATCCTTCCGTATACTTTGGTGGCCAGGATGATTCCGTCCCGTTTTTCCTGATTCGCCGTGAACCATTTTCCGAGAATCTCCTCCGACACGCCGACAGCGTCGTTTCCACCGTATACATTCGCTGTATCGAAAAAATTGATTCCCCGGTCAAAAGCCGCATCCATGATTCTGAAGCTTTCGCGCTCATCGGTATACGGACCGAAATTCATCGTACCGAGGCACAGTCTGCTCACTTTCGTACCGGTTCTTCCAAGATGAGTGTACTCCATGAAAAACTCCCTTCGTTATTAATTGAAATCCGTCGCGTTCGCATGATTCTCAATTCCCGATAGTCAAAGCAATTTGCAAGAGTCGTGCCATGACGGTTCGATTCGTTTGATATGACGATCGCCGTTTGAAATACCTGTTCAGCCGAATCGTATCGGATGTGCAACCGGATTTTTGCAGTTCGGAGAATTCATTTCCAGAAATTGCGAACGGGTCGACAACCGGATCGCTTATGTGAAGCAACCGTCGGTGCGGACTGTTTCAGACTGATCGGGTTCTCCGGAAAAGAATACCAATAGGACATGTATTCGCGGGATGCCGGAACACTTACCGGATGCTTTTTTTGAAAAACGGTACTATCTGCAATAAACCACCATTTTCCTCGTCTGTAATGATGTAGTATCCCGGCCGGATACATGAAACGGTCATGAACATTCCAGCAGAGGAGATTGGTATGAAATTCCGAAAACTTTTTATTCTGTCGATTCCCTTTTCGCTTATCGGTCTGAAGAAGATCGCCGAACATTTCCATGGGCATGAGCACGGCTACGGGCACGGGCATCATGGGTATCACGGACGCCGGTGCGGGCGGGGACACATGTTGAAATTCATGGCGTGGCGCCTCGGGCTTTCACCCGATCAGAAGACCAAACTTGAGGAGCTGTATGCCACGCTGAAAACCGATCTGAAACCCTTTTCAGAAAAACGTGATGAGGTGCATCGCATTCTGACAACGGAATTCAGGAAGGAACAGTTCAGCACGGACGGGCTGAAGGAGCAGTGCACTCCCGAAATGCTGGCTGAAGCACGTGAGGCTTTTATGAAAGGTATCGGCGGACTGCATGATCTGCTCACTCCGGTGCAGCGTGACAAGCTTGCATCCATGATCGAACGGAGGAATTGTCATCATTGATAAATTGTTCGAACGTCGATTCAGTGGCGGGGAGGGGGGCCGGTCCCTTCGTCCTCTTCTCCGCATGATGATGACTGAATTTCGAATTGAGCACAATTCAGTGCGGGCAACTATGTGACGTTATCTTTCGGGAATAAAGCGTGCAGGCTTGCATTCCCGACACACCATTTCGGGGCTTCTTTTTCATATGTTGAACGCTCCGACCTCACTCTGCAATTCACATGATTCCAGAACAAACCAACGGATGTATGGTAATGGCAAAAGATATTTTATACCATTATCAGATCTGCTGTCTGCATGATAATTGTTTGTTTTTGGCTGCCAGGAGTGACATCGTATGCGACATCATCTGCATTTACTTCCAATCCTGCTGCTGTTTATCGTTTTCAATCGATGCGGTACCGACCCTCAGGGGCAGGATGAAAGTCTGGTCATACCTTCATTTATTATCGATACCACGGGCGGCAACGGGCTGCTGAACGGTGATACCGTCGGTACGGGGTCGTTTACCTTCTCGCTTATCGGTAACAGTGATGACAACCGCTACCGGTGGCGAATTGATGACGGATCGTGGACTGACTGGAATTCTCCTGAGGATTCACTCTTTACAATTACGGTACATGATCTCGATACGGGATCACATCAGCTTTCGGTGGAAGCACGGCATGGTACAGATACTCTTTACAAGGATACTGTTTTAACCTTTTTCAGGGCCGAAGCGCCGTATCTGATTAAACAGACAGATTCATCACTTTCGCGCTATGCAGGTACGGCCTGTACGCTGTATGTTGAAGCATCGGGAACAGGCTGTCTCATGTTTCAGTGGTACAGGAACAGCGTCGAATTGTCGGGTGATACCACGGCAACGATTGTAATCGACAGTCTGTCGGTTGGTGACGGCGGCGAGTATTTCTGCGCGGTTGAAAACAGATGGGGAAGGGTGATGAGCGGGCAAATGTTTCTCGGAGTTGTCGAACAGTTCACCGTGACCTATCGATGCAACGGTTGTGACGGCGGCATAGTCCCCATTGATTCAGGGATTTACGATGATGGGGCGGCTGTCAGAATTTCCGGCGAAAAGATTCCCGTCAGAACGGGGTATCTCTTTAACGGGTGGAACGACAGTGCAGACGGCAGCGGCCGGACTTTTGCCGCCGGGGATACCATAGCATCAATCAGTTCTGATCTCGTTCTTTACGCACAATGGGAAAAAATAATATCCTGGCGTATCATGTATAAAGGAAACGGCACGGGCTCCGCACCGGTCGATACCGGTCACTATGAGCGGTATGAGACCATACGCATTGCAGAAGCCGGCACCGGTTTTGTAAAACCCGGGTACCTTTTTACCGGTTGGAACGACAGTGCCAACGGTAAAGGAATGTCCTATGACCCGGGTACAGTGACAGTTATGGATACCGCCGATATTGTTCTTTACGCGCAGTGGAAACGTTCGGAATATCTTCTGTCATTCAGGTGCGGCGACGGTACCGGTACGGCAAAGCCTCAGCCTGCCTACTATGCTCCCGGAACAGCAGTCGCACTTCCTTACGGTTCGGATTGCAATCGGTATGGGTATCAAGTGGATGGCTGGACAGAAAAACCCGACGGCAGCGGAACCGTGATACCATGCGGCGATGCGATTGTCATTGATACGGTTGATCTGATACTATATGTCCACTGGATACCGGTACGGTTCACGATTTTTTACGATGGCAATGGGGAAACGGCGGGAAATGTGCCCTCCCCCGATACGGTAACCTTCGGTGAACCGTTTTTCGCCGCTGCACCGGAAACCATTATCAGGGCGACGTTCGATTTTATCGGGTGGTGCTGTTCTGCGGACGGTAAAGGCAGACTCTTTACTGCCGGTGGAAAATATGATGCCGATACTCTTATTGATACACTGTATGCAGCATGGATTCCGCACCGGTACAAACTCGTCTATTACGGAAACGGCGGCAGTTCCGGTTCGCCACCCGACTCCTCGACGTTTACTGTTGATACAACGTTCATGATTTCGGATAAAACGGGCCTCGAACGTCAGTCGTATCTCTTTACCCACTGGAATACGCGCGCGGATGGCGGCGGAGAGGATTTCGATCCCGGCAGGATGGTGTCGAACCGTGCCGAAGATCTGGTACTGTATGCCCGGTGGTCATTCATCGAGCCGCTTGAACACATCGGCAGGATGGTGAAGATTGCTGCGGAAAACCGCACGTTTCTCATGGGAAGAGCCGATACCGTCAAATATGAGGATCAGACGAAATGGAGGGTGGAGGTACCCCGTCAGCCGGTCCGTTTTACGTATGATTATCTTATGGATACCACGGAAGTCACGCAGAAACAGTTTGATGCAGTGATGGCGGCAGGGTACGGGGCACGGTATTCAAAACCATTGTGGGTTGCCTGTTACGGAGTCGGAGACAATGTCGCCGCGCATCACGTCAGTGCGGGTGACGCAATGCTGTACTGCAATGCCAGAAGCCGGGCGGAAGGGCTCGATACGGTATACGGGTATACTTCGGTGGAGGGTTCCATCGGTCGCATGTGTACGCTTGTACATCCGACCGTTGACTGTACGAAGAAAGGGTACCGGCTTCCCACCGAAGAGGAGTGGGAATATGCATGCAGGGGAGGCACCAGAACCGATTTTTACTGGAACCGCACCTGGACGCCGACGTATCCGTCAACTGATGCGGAGATCGCCGAATTCACATCGTACTGCCTCTGGCAGGGGTACAGCAGTGTCCCGGGGGATGAGAACTGCTGCATGAACAAGGGGGTGGCCTCGAAAAAACCGAATGCCTTCGGGTTGTATGATATGGCCGGCGGGCTCAATGAATATGTGCATGTGTCAAATGTACAGTTTCATGCGACAACCATAACCGACCCGAAACCGTCGGCTGTTGAGGAAACCGGCGAGTTCATTGTTTCAAGAGGCGGCAATTACGGAAACAAATCGGTACAGCTCCGGTCAGCTTGTCGGGTGCATGACTATAACAACTATGCCTACCCGTTCTGGGGATTCAGGACGGTACGGGAAGTCGAGTAAACGGTTTATACGGGACGATGGAACACCGGCAGCATTTCAGCGTATCTGTTCGAGTACCCGGCCCGTCCGGAGATTGGTTACGTGTTCGAGCAATAAGAATGTCGGAGGAAACATGAAAAATGGTCCGGTTATCATTTGTATCCCGGTGATTGTTCTGACACTGTTTATTGCATCATGCATCCGTAACGATGACAAACGCGATGAACCCACCGGACCGGGTGCCGATCATCCGGCAAATGTCCCGGCCGCCAGTCAGGCGGAATCTTCCACTGACGATCCTGACCCGGCTTCAGACGGCGGCACGATCACCTTTCAGAATATCGGTGCGGTCGGATGGTACCCGAGCCGCAGGGACCCAGCTACCGGGCCATGCGATGCCGCGGACGAAGACGGTTGCTGCCAGGCTAAACACTATCTTGACAACGACAGTCTGACGCCATGGAACGAAGAACTGATCATGACGCTGCGCGGACCGGTGATCGTCAGCCGGATTGCTGTCTATCAACCCGGCGGCACCGATCCGTCACGATGGGATCGCGTATCCTTCTGGGATGATGATGCTTCGGATGTCATGGACGGTATTGCATTTTCCGGCAACAAAACGGAAAAAAACGGATTCCGGGGAACGGTAGGAAACACCTGTCTGGTCGATGTCTCGACAAACAGCGTATTTAAGACCGGGCCGGGGAGCATTCCTTATTGCCCGTCAACAAACGACACGAAATATTACGGCTGGGACGGATCGAAGATGTTCATTCTGCTGGCGACCATGCCGAGGGTCGGCACGGGTGCCGTTGATTCGGCAGAGCACTGCGGGGTCGATCAGGCGAACAACTGGTTCGATGCGCCGTGGATCGGTTTCAGCCATGGAGAAATGGTTCGTTCCGGAGCGTTCGGATCGTGCCATTGCTACGCCAAAGACGGTGAAAAGTGGTATCTTGCCGACGGGTGCGGACAGTTCAATGCATTCGAAGTTGTCAACGACAACAACGATTATCAGAACTTCGATCTTTTTTCAACGAACTTCTTCGGGTACGGAGGGTATGTCGGGGAGGGACCATGCGGCAAGAGCTGCAAGATTTCCGGTCTCGATCCGAAAATAGATCTTGTCAATAAATCCACGAGTGCCGGGGCAGTTACCGGCGCGCTCGCCGGCCCCGAAAAGGGACCGGGTGCCGCCTTCAGGCGTCCGACTGCCGGATACCGGTATTTCATCGTTGTATTCGATGTCACTACGCGTACGGTTCAGATGGCACTCATTCATCCGGCGAATATTCCTTCATCGGTCGAACCACTCCTTCCCGGACTTCCCGCGCAGGTGTCGCGGGCAGTTATCGACGATGTGCTGGCCCTGCGCCTTCCCGGAGGGGATTCGGCGGGAATAAAAAGGTAGTGCGGACAGGTTGACTCACGACATCATCAACGGGAGGAGCGAATGAGAACATTGGTCAGAGCTGCGATCACAGGGCTTTGCGTCTTGAGCATAGTATTTCTGGCGCATGCGCAAAGCATTGCCATTACCGGGACAGTGCGGGATCAGAACAGGCAGCCGCTCTCCGGTGTAACGGTTTCTCTTGCCGTGTCCGGAACGTCGGCAACCACCGGCAGCGACGGTTCGTATTCGCTTGGCGATGCCGGCAGTATCCGGAACCTTGCAGGCAAAGGTTTGCAGGGCGCGGTACCGGTTATTGACAGGGGACTACTCAGGTTCAGCATCGGTAACGCCGCCGCCCGGGTAAGGGTACGGCTGTTCGACCTGAAGGGAACGTCGGTTGTAACCGTCGTTGACGCAGACATGGTGCCGGGTGATTACCGCATCGATCCGTATATCCGGGGCCTTGCCGCCCGGGTGTATCTCCTGAAAATCGGCATCGGAAGCAGGTCGCACATGCTGAAAATGCCTGCCACGGGGAGCTGGAGCAGTACTACCGGATCGCGTGCAGAGAGCGCTGGTGACGGGAACCGCGGTCTTTCAGAAATTGCGGTAGTAAACGATACCCTCCGTCTGGTGAAGAACGGTTATTCATACGAAACGAAAGTGGTCGATTCGTATTCCGGCGTTCATGATATCATCATGACCGATACCGCATGGTTCTGGGGAGACCGGTCGAAGATTCCGGCGGCGAAGAATGTGATGACCTACGTGTTTCTCAACCGCACCTACGGCAAATTTACCGATGAACAGATGTTCTGGAAATTCGGCGACAGGCCGATCCATTCATTTGCCGAGGCACCCTATTACGATATGGAAGCGAATTCGTCGGGCCGTGTTTACTGTTACGCAGGGGCTTCCGATTCGAAATACAACGATTTCATGGAGCATACGATTTCGTCCACCACCTGGAACGGCAACACCACCCGTGTCGACGGGTTCGTGCTGCCCTGTGCGATCAGGCTGCACTGTAAAGACGGCTACGACGTGATGCTCGGCGAAGAGTATCATATGTTTGCAATGAGCCGCGACAGTCTGTGGAAAGCCTATCTGGATGCGGTACCGGTGGAGTTCGATTCATGCGCACGCTGGAATACGGACGGAACGCCGTACCGGATCGTCGCACCGGGTAAAGGCGAAGGGGTGTTCAATACCGGGCAGAAATACGCAGATTACTTTTCGGCATACCTGCAGCAGATCGGTCAGGGAAGTTCGACGACGAATCAGGTGTTCTCGTGCACCGGGACGCCCTACGGAAATAATGCCGCCCTTGCAGGGGCGACGAACCGGCATGTGGCGCATCTGCCGAAGGAACAGTGGAAAGACAAATCGCTTTACTACAAGGAGGCGCCGGCGAATTTCTACGCGAAATTCTGGCACGATCACAGTTTTGACGGGAAGGCGTACGGGTTTGCGTATGACGATGCGGAGGGACAGGCGGCGTATGCGTCGCACGGCGGGCCGGAGTATCTGATTGTTGCCGTGGGGTGGTGAGGTAACTTCTGTTATTTACTGTTTCAGTTTAAATTGAACACATAAGAGCAGCACGTCATTCCGGCGAAGGCCGGAATCCAGATTGAACACATACTATAAAGTAAATCAAACGCAGCGGTGCCCGTCGCATCGTCGACCAGCTCTCGGACGACAAATCCCTCCAGGCATTTCCGCATGAAATGAGTTATCACATTCAGAATCAATGAAATAACCCTCTGAAAATCCCGCATTCTCCACTACTCTCCATAATGTATTACCCACAACGGAATTAGTTTAGTATATTACCTAACAAACGTTAGGTAGGTAAAAAGGAGGATAATGACAACTCGTGAACAGATACTTCAGACCGCTCTCGCGCATCTCTCACAAAAGGGATTCAAGGGGGTTTCGATGCGGGATATTGCGGATGATGTCGGAATAAGGGCTGCATCGATCTATTACCATTTTCGCGGGAAACAGGAACTTGTCGCAGCGGTGTATGTGCATATCGAAGAGGTGCTTGCCGGAAATATGCTTGAGCAGGAGAAGGTAAAGAGTGTTGTAAAGGATCAGCCGTTCGGGGCACTGTGGGGGGAATGGTTTACTGAATACAAAGCGGTAATCCGGACAGCCCCCTATCAGAACATTATCCGCCTTCTGTCGATGGAACAGTACACCGACGAAACTGCCGCACGACTCATTCTTGAATACATGTTCGAAAAGCCGCTCAGTATTGCCGGGGATATATGCAGGACCTATCTGCCGAAAAAGGGCATCCACGATCCGGATACCATTGCGGCGGAATTTTTTTATCCTCTTTTCGGTATGATGCACGAGCTGCTGCTGCGGATGTTTCATAATCAGGAGACGAAAGCGATCGAACAACGGATGGAAAAACATATACGGTTTATCGGGAGAATAATTGATGACACGCAACAGTGATCGGATAACGAAACTTGCCGGGTGCAGAATTGTCGATGTTATTAAAGGAACCGTCGTTTCAGGAGTGTCGGATGTCTATCTGCGTGACGGGAAGATTTGTGCTGTCCGCAGGGAAGGTGAGGATGCCCCTGAACCGGATTGTCTGATTGATATAAACGGCGGTTATGTGATGCCGGGGATGATCAATACGCACTGTCACATCGGCCATATCACACCGGCGCTGCTGGCTGATATGAAAACCTTGCGACTAACGAAAAAGTGGCAGGACACCCAGATTAATCATTCACTGCAACAGTGTCTTGCGTATGGTATTACAACCATCCGGGATGCGCTCTCCGATAATCTCGTGAAAATCGGCACACTTTCAGAATCGATCAGGAACGGAGACATCTGCGGTCCCTCAATTCTTCCGTCAGTACTTATTTCACACGGAAAAGGGGCGTGTGTGCAACCGTCTTCCGGAATCGGAAAACTCCTTCTGCGCATTCTCGGGATTCCCGTACTTGACTATGCCGATTCGGGAACCGGCGTGGTACTTCTCCAGCCGGATCCGACGGAGGAGGATCTTGAAACAGCGGTTGCCGAAGCGCTGCGCAGAGGTGGGGCGTATATTAAATTTTACGATCAGCATGAAAAGATGCTGACGTATAAACCGGGCGCGGAGGTGCTCTCCGGAAATGAGCTGAAAGCGATTGCGGCATGTTGTCATGAAAGAAACCTGTATTCACTGATGCATCATTTTACTGCGGGGGCTTTTACCGCAGGTGTTGCGGCCGGTATACATACACTGACGCATCTGCCCATGGACCGTCTGCTCACCGAAGGTGAAGTCGAAGAGTTCAGAATGTCACAAGCATCACTGGAACCGACGTTGAGTCTCGCGTACCATTACTGCTGGAAACATCCGGGACTCACATCGGTAAACGGAAGGCTCGCTGAACTGACGGAAGAACGATCCTCCGGATACAGAACGCTGATTGACAAATACTGGATTTCGCAACTTCGCGATTCTGTGGCAAAGAACTTTGAACGGGCGTCCGCAGGAACGTTCAGATCGTTCGGAGGACTGAACATGCTGCCGTTTTTCAGATATATGGATTCATTTACCTCCACGGGATTTGACAACCTGCTGTTGTTGCTGAAGGCCGGTTGCCACGACAGGATCTGTTTCGGCAATGATGCCGGAGCGACACAGACCTCGCCTGCCGAAAAGGACACGGAGATCGATCTGATACGAACGTGTTGTACCCGGGCCGCTATGTCGGCATCAGATACAAATGCATTCATCGTGCGGATGCTCACGTGTAACGGGGCACGGGCGCTGGGTCTCGGGAACGAGCTCGGGCAGGTCAGGGAAGGGTTCAGGGCGGATCTGGCGGTATGTGCGGAAAATCCGCTTGACGATACTGAGGTGCTGAAAAAACCGGTAACGATGACGGTGGCCGGGGGTATGGTATACTCTGTGAACAAAAATGCGGAAGTGAAGCTGCTGTGGCAGGTAACCTGAACGTATTTTGATATGGAGACAACATGAATCAAAAACGATTTCCGGGCTTTGTACCGTTTTGCGGCGGAGGTCTTGCAGTAGTGATGCTGCATAAAGCATTGTGGGACGATATCGCGACACGTGGTCTGAAGAATATCTCCATTGTAAATACTGAGGCGCTCCCGGCATTCGAAGATACGGTGAATGACTGGGAAACGAACTTCCACATTCCCTGGTTGATGGAGTATGACGGGATCGGTAATGTAGTGCGATATCAACGAGTTGACGGCATGGGGACTGATATGCCGAAATTCATCGAATTTTTCTATTATTATGATCAGGCCGGTGCCGACGGTCTTGGTTCAAACGAGTCATTCAAGGCAGCGGAAGCGGACCGTGTCGCCACCTGGAAAAACGGTGAACTCGAGATACCGTGGATCGTCAACGGAGTGATCTTCAACGGCCAGATCTCCGATCCGGCTGCCACTGACTGAATAGGCGAATCAAGCTGCGAGTAGAGAATTGCAGGTAGTGACCGATACTATGAAGGCAAAGACTTTGGATGACGATTTATCGATTACTAACGTCGTCAAAATGAATGAAATTTTTCTGACGTCCAGTTAATTGTCTACGCCGTGCCACAGTACAGGGAGTACCTGGAAACAGCAGTTTTCAGGTACTCCCTTTTTTATGATCCTTCAATTATGTTTCATGAACTTTTTTCTGGTAACAGTTGTGGAGAGTAGATTGCTAAAAGAATCAAGACGGCAACGTCATTTGCGAAACGAAGGAACCGTAGTAATCACTTTTATTTTACTGCAATAACTGCATTCAATTCAACATATTACAACTACCATTACTGTTTTTTCCCATTTCACCCTTGACATACCCCCCCTAAGTCCTTATATTATTCCCGCCGTTATCGATGGGTGGGCTGGTAAAAAACCACTGTCGAAGGCTGTTTCGCCCTTAATAATGCACGGTTTCAGGAAGTATGCACACTACAACATCAGGAGTAACCATGAACCGTTCAATGTTTGCTGGAGTCTTGTTGCTGGGGACCGTTCTGTCGTTCGGAGATGTCATTACCATTGATTTTGATCATCTGCCCGATCAGAGCATTCTCCCGCAGTATTCAGTTCTGACAGAACAGTATGCCGAATTTGGGGTTCATTTTTCTTCAACCGAAGATGGAATTGTCGTAAACTCAATCACCAGCAATACCTTTGGACCCGATGGTAATTACTGGGGCAATACCAC
>Ga0316575_10000258_pt1 | contig 14521 bp, 12 predicted proteins | sample J5NA_FD_203072 | JGI IMG/M metagenome (GOLD analysis project Ga0316575, IMG submission 203072) | Rhizosphere microbial communities from salt marsh grasses in Alabama, United States - J5-7_050615r2r3 | ecosystem: Host-associated > Plants > Roots > Rhizosphere | place: USA: Alabama | collected...
GGTCCGGAATAACCGGAAAATCGTTACCGCGTGGGGAAGGTACGGGTTTCGTGATTCGTTTGAAAATTGTCTTTCGCGAATTCCCTGTAAACCCCGCAACCCGTTGTGGTACCGTCGGGTAATTGCCCGATTAGCAGTACCTTCGGGGTTCAGGCCGTTTTTTGAACCGTAATCGCATCATGTCAATACATGCCGGAGATGGAGTAAATGTTGTAAGTCAATCACGGGACAGGCGGCTGTATCGTCTGCCGAATGCCGAGAGCACCTGGGTCCTATCCGGTTGCCGATGTGTAAAATTTCTTGACTTGATGCCGCAATCAATGGATCATTTATAAGTGATTATTTAAAGGAGGTTGTGTGGCAAATACAACAAAACATGATATCATCGCATCGGTATCAAAACTGACCGGCCTGACACAGGCGGACACGAAAATTGTTGTCGAGGAACTTCTCCAGACCATCGGAGTGATTCTGGAGGAAGGAAAATGCATCGAGATCAGAGGTTTCGGAACATTCTATACGAAAATCCGTAAACCGCGCCCGGCCCGCAATCCAAAGACAGGTGAAGTCGTACCCCTTCATAAACGGGTGGTTCCTCTTTTTAAATACTCAAGTGAGCTGAAAAAACAGATTTCGCAGTCACTTAGTCTCCGTCAACCATCCTGAGAAGCCCACTTCCCGATATGCGGGAGGTGCGGGACTCTCCCGTGATGGATTATTGGTATCATTCTGACGGCAGAGGACAAATCATTTTCATTTCACCTATGCACGGTTGTTGCATGTGTCAGTAAAACTGTAGAGACAGGTGGAAAATTTATTGGAAGTGCGGCAGTACATGCTGCAGAAATCCTGCCCCGGCGATTGTTCCACCGACAATACCCCCAATGATGAAGAACAGAAGCACTGCGGTTAGTACCGCTATCGGTACAATGAGTGCGAAAAAGATTTTTCTTCGGCTGATACCGAACAACGCCCGAAAACCGGTCAGAATCGAATAGATACCTGTTACAAGAGAGAGTGCATATCCTGCAACCGGAATAAACATGAGTACCGAAGTACTTTCAGCGTAGCACAGAATCCTTATGACTTCTGCGGTAGATGCTTTTCGACATTTGAAAAAGTGGAGGGACAAACGTGTATACCATGCGATGATGAAATACTGAAACAGCAGCAATAACGGTGTTGTGATCAGTGTCGACGAAGAAATGGACATTGTTCCGAAGAGTATGGGGTAGTTGCCGAAGAACTGATCGTAACGATCATACACCAATGACCAGAGCCATGAACCCACGATGCCGACACTGCCCGTGATAAGGCCGTACCAGAGTGCTGGAAACAATGCAGTTGTTTTCGGCGACACAGCAGCCAGGTAAAAACGGCTCGGGTGAAAAATGATAGCCGTAAATGTTGCTGCAAGCGCCTTGAGCGGGGCTTCGCGAAGCAGTTCCGATTCCCATGGTACCTCAGGCGTGAAGAACGCATCTTTCGCGGAATTTGATATGTCAACAGATGGCGTCTGTGTGTCATCAAGCAGAGTGCCGCAGTGGCTGCAGAAGGAGCCGGTGGAAAACGGGGTCGATTTCCCGCAACGCGGACAATTCATGGGGTAATTCCTGTTCTATGGTTTGGTACTGTACCGGACATACCGCAACACATGTTGAGCTTCTCCGGTGGAATTTCAGACGCATGCACCGCATGAAAATAGTTAACGGGGAACCGTGATCACCACCCGGTACGGCGTGATGCCAGGGCTGTGATTCACTTAGTGAGGATATGGCTTCACATCGGATACGGTGAAGATGTATGCCCATATTGTAATTTTGCAGTCAGAAAAGGGAACTATATTTCATGAAGGAAAATGTGTGCAGCTGTTCCAACTGGTGAATTCGATGACCGACATGTTGCGCCAGACTCACGGTGAACATGCACGGCCTTATGCGGAACGAATTGCAATGCATCATCTTGCATGGAACAGGACACAGCTAATGTTAGACGCCGGTCGTGTGATTTCAGCAGAAATCGAAGCGCAGTGCAGACGGACTGTCGGGCGGTGCTGTACCGGCGAGCCGTTCGAGTACGTCACCGGCAGTGCCTATTTTTACAAGAGAGAATTTACCGTGACTTCCGCGGTTCTCATTCCGCGACCCGATACCGAGATTCTTGTTGAAACAGTATTGTTGAATGAACCTGACGGCAGGTCGTTTTTCGCGGATATGGGATGTGGTTCAGGAATTCTTTCCTGTATACTTACCGAAGAGAGGCTGCAGTGGTGGGCTGTTGCCGTCGATTGTTCACCGGATGCGGTGGAGATAACTGCACATAACCGACGGTCCGATCGGGTGTTGCCTCTGTGCGCCGACAGGTTTACAGCTATACGTGCGGGAGTACGATTTGATTTTATCGTCAGCAATCCGCCTTACATTCCATCAGATTCGATTGGTCTGCTCGATCCGTCAGTCGGCAGGTATGAACCGCATTGTGCCCTCGACGGCGGCAGTGACGGTTGCGCATTCTATCGGTATCTCGCGGACGAAGCTCCGAAACTTCTTATTCCCGGCGGTGCACTCTATGTTGAAATCGGTTATGACCAGGGAGAAACGGTGCCGCAATTGTTCACATCTTCACACTGGAAAAATCCGTTGGTAAAAAAGGATCATTCGGGACATTCACGGGTGTTCGTCGTCAGAACCATTGGGGAGACCATTTGAATAAAGCAGTACCGACATTTGATTCACCGCTGCCCGGCTGGCTGGCGGATACGCCGGCGGTTACAGGTGCACGATTCATATACGAAATGCTTATTTCCAATCGAAACCGCCGATATGATCTGCAGAGCCGGCACCTGGTCCATTCGGTAGGGGTTCCGGTAATCAGTATCGGCGGCATACGTGCTGGTGGCACCGGTAAGACCCCGGCGACCTATTTCCTTATTGACTACTTTCATCGCAGGGGATATGAAGTTGCTGTACTTTCTCGCGGATATAAGAGGAAAGAAAGGGCGCCGCTTGTCGTACCTCCTTTGCAACAGTTTACCTGGGAATCCGTCGGAGATGAACCTGCAATGCTTCGGGCTGCATTTCCTGATGTCTGGCTCGGTATCGGTGCCGATAGGGTTACAAGTGCACGGTCGATTGCCGCGAAAATGGGGAATCGTGCAATATTACTCATGGATGACGGTTTTCAGCATCGCAGGTTACGTCGTGATCTGGATATCGTCTGCGTACACGAATCAATTTTCAGTGACAGAATGATTCCGCAGGGGTATTTGCGGGAACCGGTATCGTCACTCGGTCGAGCACAGCTTCACTTCTGCATTACCGGTGAGGACGGAATCGACTCGATGCGGACAGTCGCAACAAGGCTCGGGGTGCTTTTCCCGCAATCGGTGCAGTTACTTCTGATAAATCGTTTTTCGTGCTGGGTCAATGCGGCAAGCGGAGAAGAGCGCACGGATCTTCCACTGGAAAATCCGGTTGCATTGTGCGGTATTGCCCGTCCGGACCGTTTTTTCTCGCTGCTTGATGGGCTGCAGATCTCCTGTGCAAAAAAAATGAGTTTTTCCGACCATTATATTTTTAGAGAAAGTGATTTTACTTCGCTGCGAAAATTATATTCACATGGATTTGTTACAACGGAAAAAGACATGATCCGTCTTGCGGCCGTGAAGAATCTTCCGGCAGAGAAACTCTGGTATTGTAAAATACGGCTCGAAGAAGCGGAAAATGATCCTTCCGGCGGTTTTAGTCATTATATTAAGGGCAGCAATCTGAATCATGAAAATATATAACCATCAGAAGGAGGCATATTTCATGCGCTTTATTACACTCAGTACCATGATTGCGGTGTTATCGGTTTTTTATGTCGGGTCATTTGCGCAGTCGGATTCGATTGCCGGCGCTTCTGCAACAGAAAAGATCGGCTACCTGCTCATTACCGAGCCATTTGCGAATGTCTATGAGAGACTCGATCCGATGTCACCGCTTATTCGTCAGGCCAAAAAAGGCGAATACCTTGAACTGGTATACGATGGAGAATCATGGCATAAAGTTAAAATCGATGGTAAAATAGGGTGGGTTGAGAAAAAAGCCGGAAAGATCGTCAAGAATGCCGGAGGGGTTCCGGTTGGTTCGGTTATTTTTCTGCTTATAATTATTGGTGGAACAATCGGTGGAGTCTACTATTTTATTCAGAAGAATCGTGCACAATCGGCCGGAGATGATGACGATATCTGATTCCGCGGGCAGTACAGGGCACTCAGTAGTCAATTACGGCAACTCTGCGGAATTTCTTCTGAAACGGCGCGGCAGAATCCCGAAAACGGAACAGTTCGCGCTGAAATCATCCTTACGTTGTATCACTGGTAAAGTGAACGATGTCGTAGCGGTGCGACGGGGAATTATCCGTATTGTTGCCGCCGTTCTTTGTACCGTGACGTTCGCAGCTGCCCAGCAGAAGGAGATCGAGGTTTCCACCTTTTACGCGAAAGTCTACGTTGCTCCCAGTACCAATGCCAATTTTGTGGGACTGATCCAGAAGGGGGAGCGGTATCCCATAATCGCCGTCAGGGATAACTGGTACAACATACGTTTCAAGAATGTAAATGGATGGATCGAATTTTCACAGGCAAAAGTGATCGATCCCCAGGCCGAGGCCGCAGCGGAGGCTGCGGCAGCTGAAGCATCGGCAGCGTCAGCAGCCGAGTCTGCAACTGCTTCGGAAGGCGGGGGGCAGACCCCATCATCGGTGGAACCATCGACTGAAACCACCGCAGGCACACCGGCACCCATTGGAGAAACCGCTCCCGTGGTACAGTCCGGTCAACGATCCATACAACCAACACCATCGGCACCTGCCTATCGTCCACAACAATCGCGTCCCGCATCATCTCCTGCACATTATGCCTCTTCTTCGCGTCCTGCAGAAAAAAAAGAGTCGCGGATACGGTCATGGTTTACCCAGCAGAATATTCCGGAACTGCCTCCGGTTGTTAATCCGAATGCCGTTCAGGAAGCGCACATACTCTATTTTCATGTCAATTTTCCCTCCGGTGTACGCGAGTATCTCGATCCGGGGGCTCCGATACTCGGCATGACCAAGCGCGGTCAGACGCTGCAGGTAATCGGTCAGGGCGAGTCGTGGTGCAAAGTCGTTTTTGCAGATACCCTTGGTTGGGTGGAGACGAAAACCGGCAAAATCATAGATCCTGCCGCACCGCCCCCGCTCGATTACATGAAAATCGGCGTACTTGCCGGCGGAGTCTTTATTATTCTACTCATCATTGTAGTTGTCATTACGCGTCTGCGCAGGCTGCAACCGGTCATTCTGGATGAAGCCGGTGTAAAAAAACAGGTGCTCATCGTGAGCAGATCATCAAAAACGATTCAGTATACATTGACAAATGGAACAACATCGCTTGACCGGTGTTTTTCGGAAGTCGGATTCGACGTTTCGTATGCCCGTGAAGGTGCGGCGATCAAGAACAGTCTTCAGAAGGAAAAACCCGACATCATCATGATCGACTATCAGTTCGATCACAGCATCATTCCGTTCATGGAAAAGGTGTGCAACTCGCTGGGCATTGCCGAGAGCGTTATGGCAATTACGTTTAATGTACCCGACTCGGCGGTTCTGCAGCCCGGCAAGGTGCTTTCGTCAATGGTATTTCTCGGAACGGCATTCTCCGACCGCGATGTATTCAAACTCATTACTCCGATGCTGCGCAACAGCCGCGGTGAACAGCAGATACAAAAGAGTTCACACGCTTCGGCGCTCGCCGGCAACATTGCCGATGGCAACCTGCTCGAAGTGTTGCAATTTATCGAAATAGGGAGCAAAACAGGGTGTCTGCTCATCGAGCTTGATACGCCCTTTGCGATAATCTGTTTCAAGAACGGACGGATAAACTTTGCAGCGACGTCCGATAAAATAACCGGCCGTGATGCCATCTTCAAAGTTCTTGAACTGAAAACCGGAAAATTCCGGTTTGTCCTCGATAAAAAACCCAAAACGAGCAATGTCAATCTTTCGACTCTGGAGATTCTCATGGAATGGACGAAGACGATTGATGAAGCTCATGTCAATTGATTACGGCAGGCGTCGGATCGGCATTGCCGTCGGAGACACCGACGGTACCCCTGTACACGGTCTCACTACCATCGACCGGAAAAAACGTCCGGATAGTATTTCGGCACTTGCTGCACTCGTAGAACATGAAGCGCCACAACGACTTGTTTTCGGATTACCTCTTGACAGGAATGATGCAGATACGGTAATGTCTAGAGAAGTCCGCCACTTTGCCGGAAAGCTTCAGGAGAGAACCGGCAAGGAGATCTGTTTTGTCGATGAAAGCAATTCATCACAACGAGCTGCCGAATTGCTGCGATTCCGCAAGAAGAGCGAACGACAGGACAAAGGGGCGGTCGACCGGATTGCCGCATGTCTCATTCTCGATCAATACCTCAGGGAATACGGATGTACCGAAAATGTGGATACAGCTTAATCGTCGCCTTCTTTGTATCTTGTCTTCCGGGAAATCCGGTCCTTCCTGAACGACTTGCCGCTCCGCAACTCTCCTTTGTCGATCTTGAAATCATTCCCGACCCGCTCCGTGGATACCGTGATGCCGTGCACCTGAAATGGGAGTTCAAGGATAATGCTCATCCGCATACATACACCCTTTTAAGGATGCTTCCCGGTGATTCGTTTCCTGATGTGTTCACAGGATCAAGGGGCATTCCGGCTGACAGTACTGATTTTTACGATGATCTTTCCGGGTATGCCTTTCCGGAGGCGGGTTTCGACAAGGTTGTTTATCGCATCACGGCGGTTGATACCGTCGGCAGGGCCGGGGATACCTCCGAAACCTGTACGGTAGTACTTGCACCGCAACCGTTGTTCGATGATTTTTCAGAAAATGACGGGTGTTTACATTGGGAGTCATGGATACGCGGAGGTGTTTTTTCTCAATGCGGTATCTGGAGGGATTCACTGCCTTATTACTGGAAAAGTGAACAAATGCTTGTGTTCCCCCTGACTGATCATCCGGCGGCTTTTACTGCCTGTCTGCCCGATTCATTGCTTCCTCTCGCAAATGGACGGTGGCGATATTCACTGAACGTATCGGCCAATGCTGCGGTTTCGCTCCTGCTCGGAGAGTTTAATGTTCCGTAAGATGGTAGTCCTGTTTCTGTTTATAATGTGCCAGACTGCCCTGCAGGCTTCAGGTGTACGGTATACAGTCGTCTCGTCCGATGGTACCTCGGTACGTGTTGCGATAAACATCTTCCCGGGAACACATCCGGAAAACAATTCGTACTTCGGAATGCTTGCGACTGATGAGGCTATCGGATGTACTGCCGTGGTTCGTCGGCCCGATGGGGAATCGCGACCGGTCGAGTGGGGGGCTGCCGGGTGGATGTATGGTGCATGGTACCGGTCATTCAGTTTTGACGCCGCACTTTTCCCAACTACTGATTCTGCCGGGGTCGGCGAACTCTTTCTTCAATTCGAGCATCCGGTACCGCGCTCGCGACCTTCGGCTGCCGACGGCCGATCGGTGATTGACATGAGCACATCATTGCCGGGGAAACGAAGAATAGCGCTCGCCAAAAGAAGTGCCATGTCGTCGATACCGTCGGTACCGTTTGAACACGGACTGAAGATACTGGTGAAAAATGACGGTATCTATGAACTTTCTGCCGATCTGCTCAGAAAAAACGGTGTTCCGATCAGTGCAATTGATGTTCGTACATTCAGACTTTTCGAGCATAACCGCCAAGTAGCGCTTTCGGTGACGAACGAGCATCATCGTACCCTTGATCCGGGTGATCGTCTTTTGTTTTTTGGAACGGCATTGCGCGGTGACGACGGACGACCGCTTGATTTTACAGAAACAAACTGTTACTGGCTCACCTGGGGCGACAGTACCGGGGTGCGCACTGCGATTGTTTCGGGAGAACGGCGCGAGGACCCGACACTCTTCCGCACAACCCGTCTTGTTCATGCCGAGTCATATAATGATACACTGCATTGTGAAAAGGACGAACTGCTGATATGGCTCGGCAGCATTGCGGACGTTCCGGCGACGGAATTGACAGATGTTCCGGGAACCGACCCGTTCGGGAACAGTATGTGGTACTGGGGTGTTGTCGGGACAAAAAATCTCACCACCTTCACTTTCTCCTGTCCATCACCTGTAAAAAGAAGCGGTGCGCGTATCCGTGCCGCCCTCATGGGTATGAGCAGTATCGACAGCATCACCCCTGACCATACGCTCGAGTTTTTCATCAATGACAAACCGGCGGGAGAACACAACCGTCATACCTGGGACGGACAGCGCTATACCGTGTTCGAAAGCGATACGTTTTCTTCGGATCTGCTGGAGCATGGTGAAAACCGTCTGACCGTACAGTCATACGCACCGCGCAGCGCAGACCGCAGTGCTCTTGACTGGATCGAAATCATCTATACGAGGGGATACGAGGCACTGGACGGTGTTGCCGACTTCCGCAGTCAGACCATCGCTGCCGGAGCCTTGACCGAGTATACAATTGACGGATTTGATTCTCCCGATATCGATCTGTGGGATGTCACGCGCAACCGCCGGTTTACCGCGATGGCAATAGAGCAGGGAAGCGGTTCGAACCGGGGAATGTATCGTCTTTCGTTTCAGGACAGTGTAAGTTATCCGGTGCGGTACATCGCTCAGCCTCAGAACAGGAGAATTACCGATCCGCAGGTATATCTTGATACGATTGCCGGGGGCTGGGATACGCTTTGCGCATGTGATTATCTGGTCATAAGTGTCGATTCATTCAGAACCGAGTTGCAGCCGCTGCTTGATCTGCACGAAAAACGGGGGTTACGTACTGCGTTCGTTACGATAGATGACATTTATAACCGTTTCACCGCCGGTATTACCGATCCGGAAGCCATACGCCTCATGCTGAAGTATCTGCAGGAGCGGGGGCATATACCGCACTATCTGCTGCTCGGCGGTGACTGTACGCATGATCTTTACAAAAAAAGAGACGGGCGTACCATCGTTCCGACGCATCTGTCGCGGATTCCCGGCTGGGGACCCGGTGCGGATGACGGCTATTTCACACTCGTTAATGACGGTGATCTTTTCCCTGATTGTTCAGCAGGACGCTTCCCGGCGCAGAACCGCACCGAAATGCGCTCACTCGTCGACAAGACGGTACGGTACATGAAGGAACCCGACATGAGCTACTGGCGCGATCATCTACTTCTGCTCGGCGGCGGAGGCGAGGAGTTCACGCGATTCAATGATCGTGCACAGAATGACATTGTCGGCAATGCGATGCAGGTCTTCCGTATGGATGCGGATCCGGCTTCTCCCTGGTACCGTGAAGGCACTGCCGCCAAACAGGGTATTGCCGACCGGTGCAACACGGGAATGTATGTTGTCAATTTCAGCGGACACGGCGGCGGCAACATCTGGTCGGACAACGATTTTTTCAGCTATGACGATCTGTCGCTGCTGCACAACGGACAGTGGCGCGGCGGGCGGTTGCCCATTGTACTGAGTTTCACGTGTCTGACCGGTTTTTTCGAGAGTACCGACTACCGGTCGCTTGGCGAAGAGTTTCTCAGACGTGACCGTGACGGTGCAATCGCTTTTTACGGAGCATCGGCATATACGTCACAACTCGGCAATGATTACATGAACGGGATTTTTCTTGAAGAACTGTTTTCGGGAACCCATGCAACAGTGGGAGATCTTGTCAATTACGGGGAGATAAGCATGCTGGCACGGTACCGGTCACAGTATCTTTCGCTTGTACAGCAGTATAATCTCCTGGGTGACCCGGCACTTGCGCTCGCGATGGTACCCGACACGCTGCACCTGGAGGCGGTGTATGACAGCTCGGTGCATGCGCTCGCCGTTTTCGGACGTTCGGATGCGGTTCGAAACGGGAATCTCCATGTTGCCATTGTAAATGATGACGATGTGATTGCCCAGACGGTGCGGACATTTACCGGTGATACATTTACCTGTCGTCTGCCGGTGAAAGCGAATGCTCCGCCGCTTGCGGCGTCGGTACGCGGATATGTATGGAATGATTCGGTTGCCGTAAAATGCGTACGGAATTTCATAAAGGATACCCTTGCCATCACCTCGGTGAGACTTGACCCGCAATTCCCCTGTTTTGATGATACCGTCCAGGTTCGCTGTACGATACAGCCCATCATGGATGACAGTACTGCCGTTCAGTTCTACTGCATGTATGCAGTAACGTCAGGAGATCCTGCACGTGCCGCATTTACCGGTATGGTGATGAGTCGGGCCGATGACGGTGTCTGGTACACCACACAACCGATTACTCCCGGTTTCGGCGGTGATGTCAATGCCCGGCTTCTTGTTTATTTTCGAATGACAAAATCCGGGGGTACGCTGCAGAGCACTGTCTTATCTTTTGCTCTTCGCGGTCGTCCTGATCTGATTATACAATCGCATGCGATTCCTCTGCGGTGGACCCGGGACTCACTGTCGGTTTCACTGACTGTCCAGAATATCGGCAATGCCGCTGCTGCTCCGTTTGCAACTGCGGTATGCTGGAAGGGGGACGATGGAATCGATGATACTATCGCGCGTGTCATGACGACTGATTCCCTTGCGTGTGGTGCTTACCGTATGTTCGAAGTGACGATTCCCGATACTTCCGGAACGGTATCATATTATGCCGCGGTCGATCCGTCCGGAGCCGTCGCCGAGGTTGCGGAAGACAATAACCGTCTTGATGCAACGGGAGTCGTGTGGCGTGCGGTACTGCGCAGCCGCGGCGACACGCTGAAAATTGACAGCGGAAGAACCGTCATCGTTCCCGCAGATTCGTTTGAAAGGACGCATACCGTATTCATTATCGCCGATACGGTCGGAGCGGCAACACCGCTCGTCACCCGATCGGTATGGAGCAGCGCACTGCATGGGCATGGTACACGGTGGTTGTGTTCCATGCGGCCCGGGCAGGACGAAGGTGATTCGCTGTACTGGCGCGGTACCTACCCTGTGGTGGCGGGAGATTCGGGAACGTTACGTGGGGCGCTCATGGTCTACGATACGATGATCGCACTATGGCGTTGCAGCGACGGAGGGCGTAAGCAGATGAAGGAGGGTACCTTTTCCGCGACTACTGCTGCAGGCGGGTGGTACGCACCCGCAGCACTTGCAGACAATACCCCTCCGGAACTCATGGTAACGGTCAACGGGAAAACACTGACGAGCATCGATTATGCCGCCAAGGATCATCCGTTCACCGTCCTGCTTGCCGATCCTTCGTCAATCAATCCCGCATCGGTAATGATGTTCGTCAACGGACAGACGCTTGCCGCTCCGGAATATTCGGGTTCGGCACGCGGTCCTGACCTGCGAAGTATTTCTGTTTCGGCGTATCCGAAAGCGCAGCGGCGGATTGATTCTCTTGAGGTGCGGTGCAGTGATCTTGCGGGGAATGCAGCAAAACAGCTGTTTGCCTACATTCCCGGAGCCGACCTTTCGATTCGGTCATTCACCTGTCATCCGAACCCGTTTACCGCACGAAAAAACGGCGACGGATCGATCGCGAAAACACGGTTCGCTTTTCTTCTTACCGATATCGCGAACAGTGTGACATTATCTATTTTTACCGCCAGCGGCAAAAAAATATGGGAATGGTCCGGACGTGACTTCATCGGTTATCAGCAGGTGGAGTGGGACGGACGAGACCATGACGGGTACCGGATCGCCAATGGTACCTACTATGCCAAGCTTGTTGTCGGGAATGACCGCAAAAAAGCGGTAAAAATAATCCGTATTGCGAAACTGGAAGGTTTCTAGACGTGCCACTTTACATTGTAGCAACTCCTATCGGAAATCTTGCAGACATTACCTACCGTGCAGTTACTACCCTCAGGGATGCAGACCTCATATGTGCCGAGGATACCAGGGTATCACGCCGCCTTCTCGATGCCTATGGTATTACAACTGCCGTGACGCCGTATCATGATTTCAACAAGGAGCGTGCAACGGCCGCCATCATGATATCGCTACGCGAGAAAAAACATGTGGCGATCATCAGTGACGCGGGTACACCGGGAATTGCCGATCCGGCTTTCAATCTGGTTCGTGAAGCATTACGCGAAGGGGTTGAGGTGTTTCCCCTGCCGGGTCCGGCCGCCTGTATAACCGCACTGGTGGCGAGCGGGTTACCCACCGACCGTTTCGTATTTGAAAATTTTCTTCCACACAAGAGCGCCGCCCGGCGAAGACTCTTTGAATCGTTGCGGTCGGAACCGCGTACGGTTATTTTCTACGAAACGCCGCATCGAATCGTCAAGGTACTGCAGGAGCTTGACGATGTACTCGGCGACATTGCAGTGGTTGTCGGTCGCGAAATGACCAAGATATACGAGGAGTTTCTTCGCGGAACACCGAAGATGCTTCTGCAGCACTTTGCGGTAAAAAAGCCGCGCGGCGAAATGGTAGTACTTATCAACGGTAGAATCCGGGAACTGTTTGCATCCGTCGAAAAGAACGGTATCGGTGATGGTGATGTCCGGGACGACGAGGTGGATGAGGGTTTTCCGGCGGAGTTCTGAACCTTCAGAATGATGTATACGACAAAGGGATCTTTCGGGAGTTGTCTTCAGCAGATCGGGACCGGTACATGGAAACAACGATTGACATCTTCAGTTATCACGATTTCAGACAGTACATCCGCGATCGGGTCGAAGCCGTTCGTGCCGAACAGGAGCATCTCTCGATCCGGGAGATATTGCGTCGTGTTCAGTGCGCATCTCCAAGTTACTATAAAGAAGTAATACTCGATGGAAAAAAGAGGATGTCTCCTGCTGCTGCACGACGTTTTGCTGCCTTTTTCATGCTTTCAGCCCCTGAAACCGAATACTTCCTGCTGTTGTTGAATTACAATCAGGCGAAAACCGAGCTCGACCGTCTTCATTTTCTTGATAAATTGATGTCTTTTAAAAAACGCCCTGTTACAGCAAGCCACTTTTTAACCATCAACGAATACGGGTACATGGCTGAGTGGCACCATGCGGTAATCCGAGAACTGCTGCCGCTTCTGCCGGAGTTCGGTAATCGCAATGAAGAAGAGCGTCGTCAGCTTGCACGGTTGTTGCGGGTCAAACTGACTGATCGGCAGATTGATGAGTCCATTACGCTACTTGAGAGTCTGAAGTTCGTACGGCGCAATAAACAGGGAAATTTCGAAAAAACGGATACTACAATCAGAGTTGAGAAGAAGACTCCGGCAGCCTATAAAACATTATGCGAATTCATGAACATGGCGAAAACCGTCATAAACACTACTGATGCCGCAACACGACTGGTAAAAATGGCAGTTCTAAACCTTGATGCCGAGGCGTATGCCATCATCGAAAAGAAACTCAACGAGGCCTTTCAGGAGATTGTCGAGGTTGCCGCCGACAAGAAGGGGGACGCCGACCGCCTTTATGCCATGAACATGCAGTTCTTTCCTCTCACACGACTTCCCGGTGAGGAGTGATGAAACCGGGTGTCCGGTGACATCTGCTGCGCCGAATTCATTTTCACCATTCACGATATGAATCTGTCCGCATGCCGTTTTTCCAGAAAAGATGGTTTGTGCGTCTGTCATAAATGTGACGGAAAGCAGAACGGTGACACTCAGAATGATCCGATGCTGAAGAGACATAATTCCTCCTTTGCAGGGATGAACAGGTCTGTTTCTGTTGCTGACGTTTAAAAGATACCGAAAAAAGGTTGTCGAGTCTTCACATCTCGCTGCCAATTTCTTGTCCAATTCCGCGGTTTGACTGCAGCCGACCTACGGAAAATGTGAAGCCGTTAGATCAAGCGGCTTTGTGCATGCTCCTTAACGATGGGGCGCTGTTACTGCTGTTCGAGCGGTCGGGAGGTTGAAACGCGTCTTCTGGAATGTGCAGAGGATAGAATAATGGTTTAAAAAGTAAAACTGCTCATATTTTAATAATTTCGGCACTTTGCATTTTTCCGGGGTATAACATTTTTATTGATCTTTTTTTCTGTTGTACTTTTTACCGTATTAAGTAAAGAAGAGGAAGGGCTCATGAAGTATGTTATCAACACAAACTGAAAGGAGATGCTCCATCATGATCCGCTTTAAATCATCTGTACACCGAAACTGTGTCGAAACGGGTACGAAGAGGGAAGATGCAAGGCTGATTCCTGTTTTTAGCAGGCTGCTTTCAGTTTTGATGATGCTTCTGTGTGTTTCCGCTTTGCACGCAGCGGGTGGCGGTGACGGTTCTGACAAAAAACAGAAAAAAGTTGCTGTTGCCGGATGTTTTTTCGATGATCAGTATGGCGCGCATGGATTCAACTACACGTATCCTCCGGGATCAACCATTTCAATTTCTCGCGATGTTGTAAAGCAGGGCAAGGTCGCATTGAAATTCGATCTGGTACCCACTGCATTCAGCGGCGGATCGATCTGTCTGCAGGACAAGACCCTCAACCTGCAGCCATTCATAAACAAGG
>Ga0316575_10000259_pt1 | contig 14513 bp, 11 predicted proteins | sample J5NA_FD_203072 | JGI IMG/M metagenome (GOLD analysis project Ga0316575, IMG submission 203072) | Rhizosphere microbial communities from salt marsh grasses in Alabama, United States - J5-7_050615r2r3 | ecosystem: Host-associated > Plants > Roots > Rhizosphere | place: USA: Alabama | collected...
GGTGGTGGCAGAATTCAAGAATCCGGTGATGCTTTACTCTGTGGGTAAGGATTCGTCGGTGATGATCAGGCTGGCCCAGAAGGCATTTTATCCGGGAAAATTTCCCTTTCCGCTCATGCATGTGGATACGGGATACAAGTTTCCGGAAATGTATGAATTCCGGGATAAATTTGTTAAGGAAATAGGTGCACGGCTCATTGTTGAGCGCAACGAAGAATGGATCGCCAAGGGAGCACATCCGTCTACATTGGGAAATGACAAGTGCTGTCAGCAGCTTAAGACCCGCGGGCTTCTTGATGCCATTGCAAAGCATAAATTCGATGCGGCCTTCGGCGGTGCGAGGCGTGATGAAGAAAAATCCCGGGCAAAGGAACGGTTCTTTTCCGTTCGGGATGAGTTCGGGCAGTGGGATCCGAAAAACCAGCGTCCGGAGCTCTGGAACCTTTACAATGCCAATATCGATGACAATGAATCAGTTCGTATCTTTCCTTTAAGCAACTGGACGGAACTGGATGTCTGGCAGTACATTAAACTTGAAAAGATTCCCATTGTGCCTCTCTATTATTCTCAGATCCGAAAAACTATTGAACTCAATGGAATCATTATTCCGGGTGAATATAAAAACATCGTGGATCCCACAGGCAAACTGGGTGTTACCGATGACGATATAAAGGAGCTGCCCTGCCGGTTCAGAAGTCTGGGTTGCATTCCCTGTACCGGTGCCATTAAATCAACTGCAAAAGATATTGACGACATTATCCAGGAAGTAATCGATGCCCGTAAATCGGAGCGCGAGAACAGGATCATCGATCTGACGAGTGATTCTTCGATGGAACAGAAAAAACGGGAAGGATATTTTTAATATGAACATGTCAAATTATGAAAATAAAAGTCTTTTGCGTTTTACCACCAGCGGTAGTGTCGACGATGGAAAGTCAACGCTTATCGGGCGTTTACTCTATGAAACGAACTGCATATTCGAAGATCAGTACGCCGCGGTCGAAAAAACATCGAAGAAACGCGGGGATGAACGCGTCGATCTTGCCCTGCTGCTTGACGGCCTGGCCGCCGAACGGGAGCAGGGAATCACGATAGATGTCGCGTATCGATACTTTACAACAGAAAAAAGGAAGTTCATCATCGCCGATACTCCGGGACATGAACAGTATACGCGCAACATGGTGACCGGTGCTTCAACTGCCAATCTGGCAATCATACTTATTGATGCGCGTCTTGGTGTTCTAACGCAATCAAAGCGACACGGGTTTCTGGTATCCCTGCTTCAGATACCTCACCTTGTTGTCGCGGTCAATAAAATGGATCTGGTAGAATACAGCGAAGATGTTTTCAACAACATTGTAAAAGAGTACACCGAATTTTCACAGAAACTCGATATTCATGACATTACGTTTATTCCGGTTTCCGCACTGGATGGCGACAATGTTACCTCGCGAAGTGAAAAAATGCCTTGGTATGACGGGCATACCCTGCTGCATCTGCTCGAGAATGTACAGGTGGCGGCAGACCGTAATATCGTTGATTTCAGATTTCCGGTACAGTATGTAATACGGCCTCATCTGGATTTCCGCGGTTTTGCGGGGACCATCGCTTCCGGCAGTATACAAAAAGGAGAAACCATTGCGGTGCTGCCGTCCGGTAAGGAATCAAAGGTCAAGTCAATTGTTACCTATGATAATGAAGACCTTGACGAGGCCTTTGTCGGTCAGGCTGTCACATTGACGCTTGAGGATGAAATCGATATCAGCCGTGGTGATATGCTTGTGCGGAAGAATAATCTGCCGCAGATGCATAATACGTTTGATGCCATGATATGCTGGATGGACGAAGATGCCATGAACAGGCGGACGCAATATATCATGAAGCATACGACCCAAAAGGTCAAGGCAACGGTAGAGTCGATCTATTATAAAATAGATGTCAATACGCTGCATCGTGAATCCGCGGAATCCTTCAGTCTCAATGAGATCGGCCGTGTGGCATTCCGCACCAGCAGGCCACTCTATTTTGATTCCTATAAGGTAAATCATGCTACCGGCAGTTTCATTCTTATCGATCCGGTTACCAACCGTACTGTCGCAGCCGGTATGATTCAGGGCGAAACCCGGGATGTCAGTGATGTCACTTCTTCACGATATGCAGAGGAAAAACGCTCTACCAATGTGAAATGGGAAGAGGGGCTGCTGTCACGGGATCAGTGGGAGAAAAAGAATGGACATAAAGGCGCGGTATTGTGGTTCAGCGGCCTTTCAGGGGCCGGTAAATCAACAGTGGCCAAATCTCTGGCAGCCAAACTGTTCGATGAAAACTGCCAGGTTATGATGCTGGATGGGGATAACGTCCGGCACGGGCTGTGCGGCGATCTGGGATTCTCCGATGAGGACCGTTCCGAGAACATCCGCCGTGTCGGTGAGGTGGCCAAACTCTTTTATGAACAGGGAAATATTGTACTGTGCACCTTTATTTCACCGTTTCGGCAAGACCGGGATTACGTGCGTTCAATTCTTCCGGAGGGAGCCTTCAATGAGGTGTTTGTCAAGTGTGATCTCAGCGTGTGCAAACGCAGGGATCCCAAAGGACTGTATAAAAAGGCGGAAAGCGGTGAGATCAAGGAATTTACCGGTCTAACCTCACCCTATGAGGAACCGGTGAAACCCGAACTGGTTCTGGAAACTGATATCAACAGCGTGGAAGAAAATATTATGAAGACAATGGATTATCTGAACAGCAAGGGTGTACTCTAGACTTTCCGGTAACGGTTCAGATACTGCAGCTACTGTACCTGTATTTTTCTGCAGGTACAGTAGTCCGACTCGGGTTCCTGATGTTGTTTTGCCAAGGACGCTTTTAAAGCGTTATATTTAAATGGAATAAGTAACGTTACGGTCCTGATCAGGTTGGGTTCCTGGAATAATGGTGTTATAACGTCGCGCAGTAAATTATAGGGAATCTGAACAGAGTGAAAATCACGACAATTATAAAGTGGTAACAATTGAAAAGACAGGAGACCAAATGAGCGATACGAGATACCCAATGGGCGAAGCGGTGCGTGCCGCTTATCGTGCAGGCGAAGAGGACGAAGCACTGGAACCCATCGTTCGGGTGAACGGCAACGGCAACCCGATCGGAAGAATCGCCGATGGTGACTACGTGATATTCTACGACATCCGGGGGGAGCGGGAGATCGAGCTGACCGGTTCGTTTACCAGTAAAGAGTTTTCTCACTTCGAACGGGCGCCCATCAAGACCCACTGGGCCACAATGATCGAGTACTCCAGTGAGCTCGATGTTAAAGTGGCGTTTCCGCCCATCCGCGGGATTCGCAACACGCTTCCCGAGGTCGTGGCCAACGCCGGCCTTCGCCAGGTAAAGATAGCCGAGACTGAGAAGGCGATTCACCTGCGTTACTTTTTCAACGGCAAGCGCGAGGCGCCCTTTGCGGGGGAGAAACACATGTTCGCGCCTTCGCCCGAAGTGCAGAACTACGCCGATACCCCGAAGATGAGCGCCGCTGCAGTCGCAAAGAACGCCATCACTGCTATAAATGATGCAGAAAACGATATGATTGTAATCAACTTCTGTAATACGGACGTGATTGGCCATATCGAGAACAAGGCGGCCATACTCGCTGCCGTCAACGAGGTCGACCGCTGCGTGGGCGAAGTCGTTGAGGCGGCGAAGGCCAAAGGTATTACCGCAGTGGTCACGGCCGATCACGGAACCGTGGAAAAGTGGCTTTATCCCGACGGCGCAGTGGATACTGGACACACCGACACGCCGGTTCCGTTCATCGTAGTCGATCCCGAACTCAAGAATGCTGCATTGAGGGCAGGGGGCGCCCTGTATGACGTGGCACCGACCGTATTGCAGCTCATGGGGCTCCCCATTCCCGACGAGATGACCGGTAAGAGCCTGATTACGAGCGATGTACCCTCTAAAAAACGCCGCATGGTGCTGATTATTGCCGACGGGTGGGGCGCCAGGGACGAAGAGTTTGGGAATCTCATCCTTGAAGCGGATACACCCAACATGGATCGCCTGCAGAGAGAATGGCCGAACACCAGGATTGAAGCAGCCGGCGAGGTGGTCGGTATGCCGAACGGAACTGTAGGTAATTCCGAAGTGGGGCATCTCCACATGGGTGTGGGCCGTCGGATTCTCTCCGACCGCGTGCGCATCAATACTGCGATCGAAGATGGTTCCATTTACGAAAACGAGGCCTTCCGCTGGGCAATGGAGAGCGCCAAGAAGGATGGCACCAACCTGCATCTGGTCGGCATCGTCTCTTTCTACAGCTCCCACGGCGCGGTAGAGCACCTCAATGCATTACTCGCGATGGCACAGCGCCTGAAGGTTCCCAAAGTGTACCACCATGCCATGCTCGGCAGGCGGGGCGAGCGTCCGGAGAGCGGCGCGATCTACATTGAGGGCGTCGAGAAGGAGATGGAGCGACTGGGGGTCGGTACACTCGTTTCAATCATCGGTCGTTTCTGGAGTCTCGACCGCGAGGAGAACTGGGATCGTATAGAAAAAACGTATCGCTGGCTTGTTGAGGGCAAGGGCAACAAGATCGTCGCGCCTGTCGCCGCTTCTTAATCCGGAGAGAATGACGATAGTCTTTTTAAAAGCATCATACGTGTGCGTTCTGTACTAAAGAAAAAAAGGAAACCACTATGTTAAAAAGGATGTTCATTGTTCACAAGGCCCTTGCAGAGGCGTTTGGTCTTTACATTCGTCCCGTGTTTATTTTCGCCGTTATCCTGATTTTGCATTGTATCGTATCGATCTGCATGGTACTGGACCATATATTTTTCCCGTCTCTGAGAAAAAAGCGGATCAAGAGTCCGATTATCATCGTTGGCAATCCAAGAAGCGGGACCACTTTTCTGCAACGGTTTCTGATCAATAACGGCTTCGGAATTGGATCCAGATTATGGAAAACGCTTTATCCCTCACTGACGATGCAGTTTTTTCTGAAACCGATTCTTCCACTTCTTGAAAAAGTGAGTCCGGCCAAGTTCCATGCCACAGCTACGCACAAAACCAGTTTGACAGGTTTTGAAACAGACGACCCGGGAATCCTTTTCCGGTATTTCGATGGATTCTTCCTGGTAGGTTTTCTTCTTTCCTGGTCCAAAAATGATTATACCGACATGTTTGATCCGGATATTCGTGACACTGCCAAACGGGATTTCGACTGGTGGACCAAGATCTGGAGGCGTATTCTGGTGAGTGAAAAGCAGGACAGGATTGTCGCCAAACTCTTTTCTCTCGGTCTTCGAATACCCCGCTTTCTTGAGCAGTTTCCTGATGCGAAAGTGCTCTATACCGCACGAGATCCCCTTGCCACGGTACCCTCCGGACTGAGCCTTGTGACCGGTGTTCTGGATGGTGTGTTTGGGTTCTGGAAGCTTCCGGAAGAGAAACGGGCTCATTTTATCGGCCGGCTTTATAAAGCGCTGCATACTCTGACCATGCGGTTTGTAAAAATGTACAATGAAAATCCTGAAATGCAGAAGAAGGTCAAGATCGTCACTTATGATCGGATGATGACCGACTTCGATACGTTGATGCCGGAAATAGTCGAATTCGTGGGAAATGATCTGACGCCCGAACTTTCCGAAATAATAAAAACAACGGCGGAAAAACAGCGCGCCTACGAAAGCGATCATAAATACGATCTTGAAAAGTACGGCCTGACCGAAGAACAGATTCGTAAAGACTACGCACCTTTTTACGATTTGATTCTGAATAGATATTGACTGTCATTGTATTTCCGGCAGAGCTTTACATACTCCTGAAAACCGCAGTTGAGAACTGTCGCTTTGTGCAACCAGTTATCTCATCCTTGCATGATAAAAATGCTCGACGTGCCTCCCCGGGTGCGTTGACCATTTTTATCATGCAATCTGTAACAGCCTCTCGCGCACATTGCTCTCGTCCAACACAGAAATCCAGCATGCTACTGAACTGCACCACAACTCACGATACTCAACATATCTCACCTTCCCCCACCGGATTGAACTGTCATGTCAGACATCATCCCCCAGTTCCCGGGCAGTCAGATAGACCCGTGAGCCGGAACATAAAGGAGAGGTGCGGTATTCATGGTGAGAAAGATGGACATGTATTGACTTGTGATCATCATCAGACAGTATGACCTTTACAATCGGGCCGGCGGTCTGCACTTTTTCGATGGTTGCAGAAATGAAACGGTCGTTTTCCGGCTGTACGGTGAAAATTTTAAAATCGTGTGGACGAATCAGCAAGCTGGTTCCGTTAATCTTCTTGTCATCCGCACTCCTGCTTTGCAGCGTTCTGCTGTGAAAAACATTGACTTCGCCTAAAAACCGCATGACAAATTCGTTTGCCGGGTTATGAAAAACCTCTTCCGGCGTTCCCGTCTGTTCAATACGCCCCTGGTTGGTTATCAGAATCCGGTCGGCGACCTCCAGCGCCTCCTCCTGATCATGTGTCACAAAGATGCTGGTGAAATGGAGCTTGTCATGCAGTTCCCTGATCCACCTCCTGAGTTCGGTACGCACTTTTGCGTCAAGCGCCCCGAACGGTTCATCCAGAAGCAGAACTTTCGGCTGGATCGCCAGTGCCCGGGCAAGTGCGACTCTCTGGCGCTGTCCTCCCGACAGTTGTGACGGAAGTCTGTTGTGCATGTTTTCGAGCTGTACCAGCCTGAGAAGCTCAAACACTCTGTCATGAATTTCATTCTTTGGCGGTCGCTCTGACTTTTTCTTCACTTTGAGGCCGAAAGCGATATTCTCGAATACCGACATGTGGCGGAAAAGTGCGTAATGCTGAAACACAAAGCCTACCTTGCGTTTGCCGACCGGATAGTTGATGATGTCTTCTCCGTCAAACGTAATTTTGCTTTGCGGAGCCGGGTCCGGCGATTCAAGGCCGGCAACCAGTCGAAGCAAAGTTGTCTTGCCCGAACCGGAAGGCCCGAGCATTGCGGTCAGTTCTCCATCAAGAAACTCGGTTGAAACGTTATCGATGGCTTTACCGCCGTTGAATGTCTTGCTTATGTTTTCCAGCCTGATGCTCATGTGTCAGTTCTCCGTCCGGTTTGTTTTCCATGCGATAAACGATTTTGCGACAATAGTTACAAGCGCGAGCAGCGTCAGCAGCGAGGCTGCCGCAAATGCTGCGGAAAAATTATACTCGTTGTAAAGAATTTCCGCGTGAAGCGGCAGGGTGTTTGTTTTGCCGCGGATATGGCCCGAAACCACTGAAACCGCTCCGAACTCGCCCATGGCCCGGGCATTGCACAATATGACGCCGTAAAGCAGTCCCCAGATAACATTGGGAATGGTAATGCGTATGAATGTCTGCAATCCGCCTGCACCGAGCGTGAGCGCTGCCTGCTCCTCTTCCGTTCCCTGTTCGGTCATCAGCGGGATCAGTTCCCGGGCGACAAAGGGAAACGTGATAAAAACCGTTGCCAGTATGATTCCGGGGGTCGCAAACAGTATCTGCAGATTTTTTTCCTGAAGCCAGGGGCCCAGCCATCCACGCGCGCCGAACAGAAGAACAAACAGCAGCCCTGAGATAACCGGAGATACTGAAAACGGCAGATCGATGAGGGTGATGATGAAGCTTCGTCCGACAAACTGGAATTTTCCCAGTGCCCACGCGGCCGCGACCCCGAATATCAGATTCGCCGGCACGCAGACGGCTGCAACTGTAAAGGTGAGTCTGATGGCTGAAAGAGCATCCGGTTCCGTAATGCTCCGGAACCAGACGTCAAGGCCTTTTCGAAAAGCCTCGGTGAATACAATCACAAGGGGTAACAGAAGAAACAGTGCGAGAAATGCCAGCGAAACCGCACCGATCAGCACATTCAATGTGGCGGGAGTCCGGAGCGCCCTTCTTGTCGTAACCTGTTTCATGTCAAATTCCTTTCAAGCGCCGGCTGCTCCACGACTGGAGAAGGTTAATCAGCAGAAGGAGAATAAAAGAGATAATCAGCATGCCGGTGGCAACTGCGGTCGCTCCTCCCAGGTCATACTGTTCCAGCTTCGTGATGATGAGAAGAGCAGATATTTCAGTCTTCATCGGCATGTTACCAGCAATGAAGACGACCGACCCGTATTCTCCCAGGGATCGGGCAAACGCAAGGGCAAAGCCGGTCAGCAGTGCGGGCATAACCATCGGCAGTATGATACGTCTGAAGGTGGTCCACCTGCTTGCGCCAAGGCTCAGTGAGGCCTCCTCCAGCTCCTGTTCGAGTTCCTCAAGTGCCGGCTGAACCGTCCGCACTACAAAGGGCAAGCCGACCAGAATCATTGCAATGGTTATTCCGATCGGGGTAAAGGCGACTTTAATTCCCAGTTTTTCCAGGGGCGCGCCGATCCATCCATTACGGCAGTAGATAGTAGTCAGGGCAATGCCGCTCACGGCTGTCGGAAGGGCGAACGGAAGGTCGATTAATGCATCGACGATCCGCTTTCCCGAAAAGTTGACACGAACGAGAAACCATGCGATGACAAATCCGAAGAAACAGTTGACGGCAGCAGCGGCCAGGGATGTAAAAAGCGTCAGCCGATAGGACAGCAGTACGCGCCGGGAACTTATCACGTTCAGGAAGTTTTCGAGACCATGTTGACTACTGCAGATCACTATCGTACTCAGGGGGAGCAGAACAATCAGCCCCAGGTAAAATAATGTATACCCGAGGCTTGGTCCGAACCCCGGAAGGACACTGTGTTGTTTGAAACGGATCTTCATGCTGCCTGCATTCCTCATTATTATTTAATGTAAATTTGATCGAATATGCCGTTGTCATCAAAGTGAGTCTTTTGCGCGTTTTTCCATCCGCCAAAGACCTCGTCTACCGTAAAGAGGTAGACTTGCGGAAAACGTTTCACATCGGCCGGGTCGGCGTATTCGGGATGCACCGGACGGTAGTAGTGTTTGGCTGCAAGGCGCTGGCCGACAGGGGTATAGAGATATTTGAGGTACTCTTCAGCGACATTTTTAGCACCTTTGGTTTCTGCGTTTTTATCGACAACGGTAACCGGCGGTTCCGCCAGAATACTCACCGTCGGAACGACAATCTCGAATTTATCGGGACCCAGCTCGTTTATGCTGAGAAAGGCTTCATTCTCCCATGCGAGAAGAACGTCGCCAATACCGCGTTGAACAAAGGTATTCGTTGCACCACGCGCACCGGCATCAAGTACCGGAACGTTTTTATAGAGCTTCACAAGGAATTCATATGCTTTTTTTTCGGCGGCTTCACGTTTCGCAGGGTCGACATTTTTAAGATTTGAGAGATCGCCGAGCTCTTTTTTGAGCACATAGCCCCATGCCGCCAGATGGTTCCATCGTGCACCGCCGGATGTCTTGGGGTTAGGCGTTATTACCTCGACACCCGGCTTGACGATATCGTCCCAATCCCTGATGTTTTTTGGATTACCTTTACGCACAAGGAAAACGATGGTTGATGTATACGGGGCTGAATTGTTGGGAAGCCTGCTTTGCCAGTTGCCGGGGAGAAGACCGGTCTTTTCAGAAATGGCATCTATGTCGTAGGCCAGTGCAAGCGTAACAACGTCGGCTTTGAGTCCGTCGATTACCGCACGTGCCTGTTTGCCTGCCCCACCGTGTGATTGAGTGATCACTATCTTGTCACCTGTCTTTTTTTCCCAGTATTTCGAAAATTCTCTGTTGAAATCCTTGTAGAATTCTCTGGTCGGATCGTAGGACACATTGAGCAGTTCGGTTGTCTTGGCAGATGCAATCGGGTGCAGCGAAAGTACTGCCACTGCAATAGCAAATAAATGTTTTTTCATTGTAAAGCTCCTAGAAAGTTAGATTTGAAGTAAGGATTAAGACGTGCTCCGGCAAGCGGTCGCCCGAAGCGGCCCCATCGACGAACCGGGAATAAGAGTATGTGAACAGCAGCCGGGCATAATCGGCAAAATGCCAGTTAAAACCGGCGTCTGCGGTCAATGCGGAAGAAACGGATTTTGCTCTCGACGTATAAACGTCAAACGTTTCATCATCAATCCGGATTCCCTGCCCCCTGAGAACAAATTCAAGTGCGCCGGCGGATCCTGTTTTCAGATCGAAGGGTGAGGAAACCTTGAATCCCTTTGATGTACGTCGTCCCCCGAAAAGTGCTATACCGGCAGAAACATCCCATGTCGAATTTGAAATCTTTTTACTGTTCCCGGACGTGTCCTCAATCTCGTGTGAAGAAAGCAGGTACTCTCCGATCAGTGCCACCCTGTCAGCAAAGAGACTTGCCCCGGGGGCAACACGAAATACGGTTCCATTATCGATAACCGATGTCTTGTAACTGAATATTTTTGTACGTCCCGGAGTACTTATGCTTCCCGGTGCCTCTTTTTCGTGCTCCCCCCATGAACCGCCCAGCCCTACAGTTAACGTCTGAAGGATGAAATCCTTCTGTGATGTAAACGGTGCGATCTGCAGCCGCCCCGCTACTTCTTTTGAGTCTCCGATGTCTCCCGCTGATGAGGAACCGTCCTGCGCGCCATTGAGTACAGCGACCTGATATACGAGCGTTTTTTTAAACAGTGCACCGGAAACCTGGACACCGATGTCTCTGTTCGGGGCCATACTCGCGGTATATCCGAAGTCATCAAATGGAAGTTGTGGCGCGGATTGAAGGCGTTCCTGGCTTACCGGAGATTTGAATTGGCCAAAACGAAGTGACACTGGATTACAGAGATTCAGCTGCATGTAAGCGTCAAGGATTTTCGGGGTTCCGGCGAATTCGCCCTGGATACGACCTTCGATGTGGGAGCCGACTATTATACGGTTGTCCAGACGTGCCCTGCGGAGAATGAATTGTGATGTATAAACATTTTCATCATCAGCCAGGTTGAAATAGCCGACCGATTGTGCAAATGCGCCAATTCTAACCTCATTACCATCGGGCCACTTCAGGCTGAAGCCGCTTTTTCCGGTAGATACAGCCGTCTGATCGGTTTCAGCGCCCTGTGAGGTGATACAAACGAAAAGTGCAGCGAGTGTTGCAGTAATGGTTCGATAGTTCATTCGCATTGTCCTTTCTTTCCGTAAGGGAGTGTAAGTGTACAGTATATCTTTAGTAAACTGCCGGTCCTTGTTTTCACGCTATTTAATTTATAAAATCTATAGACATTATAGTATATAAATGTAAAAATCACCTTTTCCTTTTCCATCTGTGTATGTTACCCGAGCCGCAACCCCAGTAGCGGCCAGATGAAGCGTGCAATAAGCAGCAGCATGATAAGCGAACACGCGCTGAGTAACGGCCCATTTGACAGAAAGTCGCGCATTTTCGGATATCCGGAGCTATAAGCGATAGCGTTCGCCGGCGTGCCTATAGGCATGGTAAATGTCAAACCCGAGGGAAGAGCAATTGCAAGGGTGATTACTTCGAGGGGCACTCCGAACCTTCTACCAAGGGTCAGGCCAACCGGCAGCATTACAGTTACCACAGCAGCATTGCTCATCACCTCAGTGGCAAAAAGTGAAAATGTACCCAGCACAAACACTATCATCAGGGGCGAAAGGGGCATGTTTCCAAACAGACTGTTTATCAACCAGAGAGAGGCACCGGTTTTATGAAGGGCTGAACCCATGACGATGGCTCCTCCGTACATGAGAACGATGCCCCAGTTGACTCCTTTCTCAACCTTTCTCCAATTTGTAAGGCGGAAGATAAACATAAAGCCGACGGACAGCAGAGCGGTTACCGAGAGATCAATGAATCTGCCGAGAAAGACCCAAATGCCGATGGTCAGTAAAATTATAATGCTGATAGAAATTTCCCGTCGGGAGAGCGGACCGATTTTTTTGCGTTCCTCATGCAGTGCATCATGTGCTGCATGGATATCGACCTCCTCAGGAGGGTACCGCCATTCGAGTATGAGATATGCACAAAGCAATACAAATGCCGCAAGCGGCAGTGCTGCGGCTGCCCATGAGATAAAGGAAACCTGAATACCCGTCTCGGCGAAAAGCATACCAGCGGCAAGAAGGTTACGGGCACCCCCCAGGTAGGTGGCAATACCGCCTGCGATGCATCCCCAGGCAAGAGCAAAAAAGAAGCTTGTTCCAAAACGACTTTTTCCAGGATACAGTTTGAGTGAAGTAACAATTTTCAGCACTATAGGAAAGCAGATCGCAGCCACCGCGTGTTCGCTCATCCAGAGGCTGGAAAAGGCGCAGAAAAAAAGTATCATGGTTCGCAGCCCTTTGGCGGTTTTAGCAAAGCGGCCAAGTACATAACAGGTGATTCGGGTAGAAAGACCGCTTTCCACCAGCACCGAAGAGAGAATGAAGGCTCCGAGAATAAAAAAGATTGCTTTATTGCCAAAAAGCGTAAAAGTTTCATTTGCAGAAAACACCTTGAGTAGAGGAAGCAGGGTCAGTGCGAAAATCGAGGTAATATGCAGGGGGATGACATTGGTAACCCAGAGTGTCGCACAAAAGATAAAACACCCGAGTGCTCTTTGTCCCTCTACAGAAAGCCCGGTCGGGCAGGGTCCGAAAGCAATCACTCCTCCCGCCAGTGTTGCCATAAGCAGGATGTGATAATGATAACGTACAATGAAAGACGAGCGTTTTTCTTCAGTAGCTTTGGGCTCCCAGATCTCGCCTGCTATTTCCTGGGCGTCGGCTACCGATTTTGCACGATTGTTCAAGGCGTTTTTTCGTTCAATTGCAAGTTCCATACTGTTTTACCTTTGTATCTTTTTCATTGGTTTTGCTGCCGGTAAGCATTTACAAATTCTCGTTGTTGTGCATATAGATAACATCATAGGCAAATCGCTGATCCCGCCCGTTCACCTGCATACCGGCACGTTCAAGCTTGTCGAGGGTTTTCTTCAATCGGCTGTTTGCGTTATCAACACTTATCATCTGCCTTTTTTCATTTTGAAGAAAGAAACAGCCGCCAACCCATTCCTCAACCATCACTTCCTGTCGATCAGGACAATCGAATTGCCAGCAAAACACCGCAACGAGACACCTCAGGATGTACATCTCGGTAACTCTTTCAGATGTTTTCAGCGTTAAAAGAACGAGATTAACCTGATGACGCTTCATAAAATCCAGGCAATCATCGGTATTACCAGGTTTCTTCATCAGAACGTACCCAATGCTTCTCATACAATCTCCGTGACTTTGATCAGGCCACAACAAGACTATAAAGTCTACCGACATTGTCGTCTTAATGCACAAAAAACTATTCGACCAATTCCCGAAAAGTAACACCTTCGAGGGTTTCCGAAATATAATCCCGTATTGATTTGAATACGTTCAACAGTTTTGGACTCTTCTCAATCGGCGTGTGCTCAAAGAAGTATTTGCTCACTGATTCTACCGGCGCCAGAGCACCATCCATCAAACGCACAATCTCGGCAACGTTGATTTTTTCAGGTCTTTTTGCTAAACTGTATCCGCCCTCCGGACCTTTACGACTCCTGACATATCCACCTCTTTTCAGTGCAAGCAGAATTTGCTCTAAAAATTTCTTGGGGATCTCCTTTTGTTCAGAAATCCGTGAAATGGTCAGCAATTCGTCAGAATCAAAATTTTCTGCAAGTACAATCATTGCCAGACATGCATATTCACTTTTAGCCGTAAGTTTCAAGAAATACCTTCTATTTTAACGATAAGGTCTATATATTTAGTATAATATATTTTAATTTTAAGGAAAAGGTTCTTTTTTGTGGGGAGGCGGTACCTGAACGTATGCTTTTCCTGCTCAGTCCGGCCTCCTGCACTTTTTCAGAAAAAGACGGAATGTTTACATGAGCCTGGAATTTATATTTTGCCGCGTTATCATCGGTTTGGTTATCGGTCTGGTAATCGGAATGACCGGCGTAGGTGGAGGCGTACTGGTTATGCCCGCCCTTGCCATTATACTGAAACTGGATCCTTCGGTTGCGGTCGGTACAGCGGGATTATATGCGTTTCTTACCAAATCCTATGCTGTGGTAGAACACTACCGTTTGAAAACCATTAAATGGGGAGTATCGCTTCTGTTTCTTGGCGGTGCTCTTTCGGGGGTTATCGGTGCATCTCTGGCGGTAATCCATTTCGCCAATCATGACAATGCTGAGGTGGTCGCACACTTTCAAGGTGTTCTGAAGCAGTTTATTACCTGGGTAATGGTCTTTGCCGGGGCGCTGCTGATTTTTGATCTTGTGAAAAAACTTAAAAAAGGTCACAAGTCGGCGGAAAAGGAACAATCAAGCGGCCCAACCCGTATTTCCGGGTCAAAAAAAATACTCGGTGCAGTATGCGGATTTATTGTCGGGGTTCTTATCGGCTCAACTTCAGTAGGTGGCGGTGTCCTGGTTATTCCGTTTCTTGTGATTTTTTTCGGATTAAACGCCAGACAAAGCGTAGGTTCCTCTATATTTATTTCGGTTTCACTTACGCTGGTTACCTCTGTTCTGTACGCAAAAGGGGGAAATCTGGATTATGTCACGGCGTTCATCATGTGGGGCGGG
>Ga0316575_10000260_pt1 | contig 14477 bp, 16 predicted proteins | sample J5NA_FD_203072 | JGI IMG/M metagenome (GOLD analysis project Ga0316575, IMG submission 203072) | Rhizosphere microbial communities from salt marsh grasses in Alabama, United States - J5-7_050615r2r3 | ecosystem: Host-associated > Plants > Roots > Rhizosphere | place: USA: Alabama | collected...
CGGTACATGGTCGCCTGTGAAGATCAGCCGCTGGAGCGAGGCTCAATCATTATTCCTATAGGCAAATTGACAGCCTGAGCTATGACACCCAACCTGTCATCGAGAGGAACAGACCAGAAGCGGGATACCCCTCAATTTATCGTTAGCTTCCGCTTCGTGTCGAAAGCGGTCGGTAGGTAAGTGAATTCTATTTGCCGGCGCCCACTTTTATCCCTTTGGGCGCACAAATTTTGACGTTCTGCTGAACTTAAAATGAAAACAAATTAGATAGGCCAGTGAAAAAGCAAGTCAGCCGGATAGCTTGCTTCTTTATGCCCCAAGCAGTGAAATGACTTCCCTGATTTCGTGACGTAGCGCGTCGATATTAAATCCGCTGTCCTTCGATTTTTGGTTATGTTCAGCCTGGTTCTCGTGGTCGAGAAGATTGCGCGCGCCGCTGATGGTGAAGCCCTGCCCGTACAACAGATCGCGGATGTGGCGTATCAGCATTACTTCATGGTGCTGATAGTAGCGGCGGTTGCCGCTGCGCTTGACCGGCTTGAGCTGGGTGAACTCCTGCTCCCAGTAGCGCAGCACGTGCGCCTTGACCCCGCACAATTCGCTGACCTCACCGATGGTGAAGTAGCGCTTTGCAGGTATCGGGGGTAATTCGGAGTTAGGCTTGTGGTTTTCCATGATAGGACTTTTCCACCATGGTCTTCAGTTTCTGGCTGGGATGAAAGGTCACGACACGGCGTGCAGTAATCGGGATTTCCTCACCTGTTTTGGGATTGCGCCCGGGGCGCTGCGGCTTGTCACGCAGCTGGAAATTTCCGAAACCGGAAAGTTTTACGCTGTTGCCCTGCTCCAGTTGCAAACGGATTTCCTCGAAAAAGGCTTCAACCATGTCTTTGGCTTCGCGCTTGTTGAGGCCCACTTTTTCGAACAGCTGATCGGCCAATTCGGCCTTGGTTAATGTTGTTGTCATGTTGCTCCCTTTTCCAGATCCCTTAATTACGGGATCACATACGTAACTGCGCACCGCTTTTTTGCAGGGCTTCTACCAGCTGCGCGATGCTAGGTTCAATTTCCGACTCCGAGAGTGTCTTGTGAGTATCTTGCAATAACACTCGGAATGCAAGGCTTTTTTTGCCTTGCTCGACGCCTTTTCCGCGGTACACATCGAACAATGCAAGCTCGGTCACATAGGGCGCAGAGCATTGCTGCATTGCATCAAGCAAGGTCTGTGCCGTCACGGCCTCGTCGACCACAACAGCCAGATCGCGGCGCACCGGCAGAAACTTGGCGATCTCGCTCATCATCGGAACCCGGCTCCGGGTCAGCGCATCGAGATCAAGCTCGAACCAAAGACAGGCCCGGGGAATGTCGTATTGCTGCTGCCAGTGCGGATGCAATTCGCCCAGCCATCCGATCACCTGGTCACCGCAATAAATCTGCGCGGAACGCCCCGGATGCAGCGCCGGGTGGGTTGCGGCAACAAAGCGCAATACCTGTGGCGGGAACAGGGCTTGCACGTCCGCTTTCGCATCGAAGAAATCCACCGGTCTGGCGGACACGCCCCATTGCTCGGACTGGGCATCACCATAGCTCAAGCCGGACAGGCGCTGGGTCTGGACATATTCATCATCCACCTTCGCAAAACATGCACCGACCTCGAACAGTCGCACGCGGGACTGTTTGCGGTTCAGGTTAAAACGCAGCGCCCCGACCAGACCGCCGATCAGGCTGCTGCGCATCACCGCCAGATTGCTGGCGATCGGATTCTGCAGCGTGACAGGATGCTCGTTACCGCAAAGTTCACGCTCGACCTGAGCATCGAGAAATGCGTAGCTGACGATCTCCTGGTAATCGCGCGCCACCAGCAAATTCCGGATTTGGGACAACGGGCGCTGCAATTCGCTGTAGGGCAATACGGTAAAGGCAGCCTCGGGCGCCTGTGCCGGAATATGGTCATAGCCGTGCAGCCTGGCCAGTTCCTCGATCAGATCGGCCTCGATGGACAGATCGAAACGGAAGCTCGGAGGCGTCACCCTAAAATCGTCGCCATTGGCGGTGAAGTCGAACTGCAGGCGCTTGAACAGGGCTGCGATCTGTTGGTTATCCAGCGCGATGCCGAGCACCCTGGCGACGCGCGAACGGCGCAATGCAATCGGAGTACGCGACGGGAGCTGGCCGCACACCTCGCTTATCGGGCCGGCGCTGCCGCCGCAGATTTCCACCAGCAATTGGGTGGCACGCTCCATGGCCTGGCGGGTCGCGGCAAAGTCCACCCCGCGCTCGAAGCGGAATGAGGAATCGGTAGCCAGACCGAAACGGCGCGCCCTGCCGGCGATCGCATCGGGATGGAAAAATGCGCTTTCCAGGAACACGTCCCGCGTGGCCGTATCCACACCGCTGCCCTGTCCGCCCATGATGCCGGCAAGTGCCAGCACGCGCGCATCATCGGCGATGACCATCACTTCTTCGTCCAGCTTGACGTTCTGCTCGTTGAGCAAGGTCAACTCTTCGCCTTTGCTCGCACTGCGTACCGTAATTCCGCCGGACAGTTTTGCCACATCAAAGGCATGCATCGGCTGCCCCATCTCCAGCATCACGTAGTTGGTGATGTCCACCACCGCGCTGATGCCGCGCAAGCCGCTGCGCTCGAGGCGGCGCAACATCCAGTCCGGCGTGACAGCTGCAGCGTTTACGCCGCGCACCAGGCGCCCGCAATATAACGGACAGCCGAACGCATCCGCGATGCTGACCGGCAATTGCTCGGACAAGGTGACCGGCTGTGTCCGGATATCCAGCGGCTTGAGTTCGCTGCCCGTCAATGCGGCAACCTCACGCGCGATGCCGACCATGCCGGAACAGTCGCTGCGGTTCGGCGTCAGCTTCAGCGTGAACAGCTTGTCATCCAGCTCCAGATACTCGCGCAACGTTTTCCCGACCGGTGCATCGTCCGGCAGCAGCCACAGTCCTTCGCTTTCATCGGCCAGGCCGAGTTCCTTTTCCGAGCACAACATGCCGAACGATTCGACATTGCGCACCTTGGCCTGCTTGATCACAAAATCGCCGGGCAGTACCGCGCCGATCCGCGCGCAGGGCACTTTCACGCCGACCGCGACATTCGCCGCACCGCACACGATATCCAGCGGCGCCGCTTCGCCGACATTCACCTGGCAAACGTTCAGGCGATCCGCATTGGGATGCTTGACCACTTCCAGCACTTCGCCCACCACCACATTGCTGAATGCGGGTGCGACAGGCTCGAGCGCCTCGACTTCAAGGCCTGCCATGGTAAGTACATGTCCCAGCGCCTCGCTGGACAGGTCCGGATTGACCCAGGTTCTCAACCAGTTTTCGGAAAATTTCATGTTCTAAGTTCAGTTGAATTGCTTGAGAAAGCGAAGGTCGCTTTCATAGAACAGACGCAGATCGTTCACGCCGTAGCGCAACATCGCCAGGCGCTCCACACCCAGGCCGAATGCGAACCCCAGATATTTTTCGCTGTCGATGTTGACGTGCTTCAGCACATTGGGATGCACCATGCCGCAGCCGCCGATTTCCAGCCAGCCGCCTTTCCAGCTCATGTCCATTTCGGCAGACGGTTCGGTAAACGGAAAAAATGAGGGGCGGAAGCGCACCTGCAAATCGTCCTGCTCGAAAAAGCGCTGCAGAAAATCCTGGACCACGCCCTTGAGATTGGCAAAGCTGATGTGTTCGTCGACCCACAGCCCTTCCACCTGATGGAACATAGGGGAATGGGTGGCATCGGAATCGACCCGGTATACCCGCCCGGTCGAGATGATCTTCAACGGTGGCTGATGATTTTCCATGTAGCGCACCTGCACCGGCGAAGTATGGGTGCGCAATACGTGCTGCGGATCGATGTAGAACGTGTCGTGCATCGCGCGCGCCGGGTGGTTTTCCGGGATGTTCAGCGCGGTGAAATTGTAGAAATCGTGTTCGATCTCGGGACCGGATGCGCTCGCAAAACCCAGCGAGTGGAACAGCTGCTCGATGCGTTCCAGCGTGCGCGTGACCGGATGCAACCCGCCTGTCCCTGTTCCGCGCCCGGGCAACGTCACATCCAGCGATTCTGCCGCCAGCTTTTGCGCCAGCCTGTTTTGCTGCAGTGCATCGCGGCGCTGCTGCAGTGCAGTTTCAATACCCTGCTTGACCTGGTTGATGCGCGCACCGGCAGCGGGACGCTCTTCCGCAGACAGTTTGCCCAGCCCTTTCAGCAATACGGTCAGGCTGCCCTCTTTGCCCAGATAGCGCGCCTTGACCTGCTCCAGTTCGGCTTCGTCGCTGATCAGCGCAAACTGCTGCACAGCCTGGTCGAGAATATGTTGTAGTTCTTCCATCCCTATTACCAGAATAATTATTGGTTACCAATATCCCAATATGGACACCGGAAACAAAAAAAGGAGGCAATAAGCCTCCTTTTTATTTCAGCGATCGTGGTTAAGCGCCGAGGCCGGCTTTAGCCTGCACCACCAGCTGTGCAAACGCAGCCTTGTCGAACACCGCGATGTCCGACAATACCTTGCGGTCAACCTGGATCTCGGCTTTCTTCAGCCCGTTCATGAATACGCTGTATGTCATGCCCTGCTCGCGTGCAGCCGCATTGATACGGGCGATCCACAGGGTGCGGAACTGGCGCTTCCTCTGGCGACGGTCGCGATAGGCATATTGTCCGGCCTTCATCACCGCCTGCTTGGCGATTCGGTAGACGTTTTTGCGGCGGCCGCGATAACCCTTGGCCAGGTCCAGAATCTTCTTGTGACTTGCGCGTGCTATGACGCCACGTTTAACTCTTGGCATGGTCTACTCCTTACGCGTAAGGCATCATGGCGCGAACCGATGCCGTGTTGGTTGAGTGGACCTCTGTAATGCCGCGCAATTGGCGTTTGGTCTTGGTGGTCTTCTTGGTCAGGATATGACGCTTGAATGCACTTGCGCGCTTGATGCTGCCGCCAGCGCGAACGACGAAGCGCTTTTTTGCTCCGCTTTTGGTTTTCATCTTGGGCATGATTGCTCCTTAAGTTATGGCGCGAGGTGTTTTCCGATGAAAAAACTTTTTAACCCGTACGCCACTTTTTATTGGGACTGTTTACTGCATCAACCCGACCGTCCCTTTACTGTCGAGTCAAAAATCATTCACTGTGGCCGGCCTTGGCTGGTTCAGCCTTCTTTTTGGCAGCCGGCTTAGGCGACAGCACCATCACCATCTGCCGGCCTTGCATCATTGGAAACTGTTCGACTACACCGTAGTCCTCCAGGTCAGCTCTTACGCGCTCGATCAGGCGCATGCCGATTTCCTGATGGGCCATTTCACGACCGCGAAAACGCAGCGTGACTTTGGTTTTGTCGCCATCCTCCAGAAACTTGATCAGGTTGCGCAGCTTTATATTGTAATCGCCTTCGTCGGTATTCGGCCGGAACTTGATTTCCTTGATCTGGATCTGCTTCTGCTTCAGCTTGGCTTCATGCAGCTTCTTGCTTTCGGCATACTTGAATTTGCCGATGTCCATGATACGGCATACCGGCGGCTCCGCTAATGGCGAAATCTCCACCAAATCCAGTTCTGCTTCATCGGCCATACGCAATGCTTCCGCGATGGTCACGATCCCGAGGGGCTCCTTTTCCACACCAATGAGCCGCACCTGTGGTGCGGTAATCATCTCATTCATGCGCTGCGATTTATCTTGTGCTATTGCAATATCTCCATTTGGACAATACTAAGCCGCGCTACCCGGTTTTAATTTCGGTTTGCAGGCGCTGCAGCAAAGCTTCCAGCGTCATTTTCCCGAGATCCTCACCACTGCGGGTTCGCACGGCCACCAAACCTGCTTCCACCTCCTTGTCGCCGACGATCAGCTGATAAGGTAATTTCTGCAAGCTATGTTCGCGTATTTTATAGGTAATCTTCTCATTACGCAAATCCAGTTTGATGCGCAGCCCGGAGGCACGCAATTCATGCGCAATCCGGGTAGTATATTCCTCCTGCGCCTGGGAAATATTCATCAGCACCAGCTGGACCGGCGCCAGCCAGAGCGGGAAAGCGCCGGCATGGTGCTCGATCAGGATGCCGATGAAGCGTTCCATTGACCCGAGAATAGCGCGATGCAGCATCACAGGCGGTTTGCGGCTGTTGTCTTCGTCCACGAACTCGGCGCCGAGGCGCACCGGAAGGTTGAAATCCAGCTGTATCGTGCCGCACTGCCACAGGCGGCCCAGGCTGTCCTTAAGCGTGAATTCGACCTTGGGACCATAGAACGCGCCCTCGCCCGGCAGCACATCGTAGTCCAAGGTGTTTTGCTTCAGTGCTGAGGCCAGGCCGGCTTCTGCCTTGTCCCAGGTCTCATCCGATCCGACCCGTTTTTCCGGACGTGTGGACAGCTTGACCAGCACTTCGTTAAAGCCGAAATCCCGATATACCTCATTCAGCATCACGATGAACTGCGACACCTCGGACTGCACCTGCTCTTCTGTACAGAAAATATGCGCATCATCCTGGGTGAAGCCACGCACCCGCATCAAGCCGTGCAGCGAACCGGATGTCTCGTTGCGGTGGCAGGAGCCGAACTCCGCCAACCGCAGCGGAAGGTCGCGATAGCTGTGCAGACCGTGGTTGAAAATCTGCACATGGCCGGGGCAGTTCATCGGCTTCACCGCGTAATCGCGGTTTTCCGACGCGGTGGTAAACATATTTTCGTGATAGTTTTCCCAGTGTCCGGATTTCTCCCACAGAGTCCGGTCCATGATGGTCGGGGTACGCACTTCCTGGTAGCCGTGTTCGATGAACTTGCGGCGCATGTACTGTTCGACTTCCTGCCATAGCGTCCAGCCTTTGGGATGCCAGAACACCATGCCGGGCGAAGAGTCCTGCATATGGAACAATTCCAGCTGCTTGCCGAGCTTGCGGTGGTCGCGCTTCTCGGCCTCCTCGATCTGGTGCAGATAGGCATCGAGTTCTTCCTTCTTCACCCAGGCTGTGCCGTAGATGCGCTGCAGCATCTCGTTCTTCGAATCGCCGCGCCAGTACGCCCCGGCCAGCTTCATCAGTTTGAAAACTTTCAGCTTGCCGGTCGACGGCACGTGCGGTCCGCGGCAAAGATCGGTGAAGTCGCCCTCGGTGTACAGAGATACATCTTCATTCGCCGGAATCGAAGCGATGATCTCCGCCTTGTAATGTTCGTTGATCCCCTTGAAATAGCTTACCGCTTCGTCGCGCGGCAACACCTTGCGCGTGACCGGGATGTCTTTTCTGGCAAGCTCGGCCATGCGCTTTTCGATTGCGACCAGGTCTTCCGGGGTGAACGGGCGATGGTAGGAAAAATCGTAGTAGAAACCGTTTTCGATCACCGGGCCGATGGTGACCTGCGCATCGGGGAACAGCTCCTTCACCGCATAGGCCAGCAAATGCGCAGTGGAATGGCGGATGATCTCAAGACCATCCGCATCCTTGTCGGTCACGATGGCCAGCGAGGCATCCTGCCCGATCAGATACGAGGTATCCACCAGCCGGCCGTCCACTTTCCCGGCCAGCGCGGCACGCGCCAGACCGGCACCGATACTGAGCGCGACTTCAGCGACTGTCACTGGCTGCGCAAAGCTGCGCTGCGAACCATCCGGCAAGGTAATAACTGGCATATTTTCTTTTCTGAAATACAAAGTGCGGCGATGCCGCACTTGAAATAACAAGACATCGCCCGGCGTTTCCGCAGGACGCAGTCCAAGGACCGGCATTATAATACCGTTGGCAGGTTTTACAATGAATAGTCCGTCACGGAAGCGCATCAATCAATGAAAGAGCAGGACTCCGGACGATCCAAATTCCGTGCCGCTCAATGTTGGCACACAGAACCGTCTTCGGATTTATACTAGCGCCATTCCACTTTTCCTGAAATTCGAGACTCATGCCAAACGATTATATTGTTCCTTATCGTAATCCTGCTTCAGCACGTGCGCGCGGCTTTACCCTGATCGAAATCATGGTGGTAGTCGTCATCATGGGCATCATGGCTGCTTTGATCGTACCCAAATTGATGGGGCGCACCGACGATGCTCGCATCATCGCGGCCAAGCAGGATATTGCGACGATCATGCAGGCGCTCAAACTCTACAAGCTGGATAATCAACGCTACCCGACCACCGAGCAGGGGCTGCAGGCGCTGATCACCAAGCCGACCACAGGCCCTGCAGCAGACGGCTGGAAAACCGGCGGCTATATCGAGAAACTTCCCAAGGATCCGTGGGGCTACCCTTACCAGTACCTGTCTCCCGGTATTCACGGTGAAGTCGACGTGTTCTCGCTGGGTGCAGATGGCCAGCCGGGAGGTGTCGGCAACGATGCCGATATCGGCTCGTGGGACTTGTAATCTCCCGCCGTTTACAGGGGCTGAAGTGCGCCCATCGGAGCGCAAAGTTCCGGCAACGGCCGCAGGGATTCACGCTGCTTGAATTGCTGGTGGTGATGGTAATCGTCGGCATCACGCTCGGCGCTGTCTCATTAAATGCAATGCCGAGCGAGCACCAGGTTTTGCAGGACGATGCGCAGCGAATCGCGCTGTTGCTGCAATCGGCACGCGACGAGGCGATCCTGCGCGACCGGCCGATTGCATTCGAAGCCGATACCGACCGGTACCGCTTCCTGATATTCGAAAACAATGAATGGCAGCCGCTCAAGCACGATGACTTGCTGCGCGAACGCAAATTCAAACGCGCACCGGTCATATTGACGATCAGCCCTCCCTCTGCGAAACAATCCACTCCATTGCGCATCATCTTTGGCCGCGAACCGGTCGGCATCCCTTTCGTGATGACGCTTGCCGCCGGGGACAACCAGGTCGAAATCCATGCGGACGGGATCGGGCATTTCGTCGTCGAATAAGATGAGCCATCAACATCGCCTGTCCTTGCATTCCCCGCATCGTTGCAACGCTGGTTTCACGCTGCTCGAGGTGCTGGTCGCGCTGGTGATTATCGGAACCGCGCTCGGAGCCAGCCTGCGTGCGGTCGGCAGCCTGACGCAGAACAGCGCCGACTTGCGCTCAGCGATGATGGCGACCTGGTCAGCCGAGAACCAGCTTACCCGGATTCGTCTTGCCCATGAATGGCCGGCGCTTGGCCAAAGCCGATTCAATTGCAACCAGGGCGAATTGCATCTGGTCTGCGAAGAAAATGTCTACACCACACCCAATCCGTACTTCCGCCGTGTTGAAGTCAGCGTATTCGATGCGGACAATCCCGATCGGCGCATCATCAAGCTCGACCAGGTGGTGCCCAATGCGTGAGCGGCAAAACAGGGCGCAATCGGGTCTGACACTGGTCGAGCTGCTGGTCGCCATCAGTGTGCTCGGATTCGTTGCGGTGCTCGGCTGGCGCGGGCTGGACAGCATTGTGCGGGCACGCATCGCGCTCACCGGCGAACTGGAGCAGACTCGCGGAATGCAGCTCTCCTTCGCGCAGTTGCAAAGCGATTGCGCGCATCTGGCTACTGCCTCGGTACTGTCAGGCAGGATTCCGCTCGTGCTCGGCCAGGGGCAACTCACGATGGTGCGCACGGTTTATGCCGACAATCAGCCGTCACGCCTTGAGGTGATCAGTTACCGGGTTAATGACGGTTTGCTGACACGCCGCGAATCGCCTGCGACACGCGATTTACGACAACTGGATTTCTACTGGCAGAACGCCGTCAACGACACCCAGACTAATCCGCCGGTCGTGCTGCAATCGGGCGTGGCCGATATGACGATGCGCCTGTGGATCAACGGCGGCTGGCGCACCAAAGCCGATGCAGCAATAACGATCGGGAGCACGGTTGCGGTCCAGTCAACAGCCACGGGACTGGAGGTCACGCTGCAGTTGCGCGGACGCGATGGCAGCATGCAGAAGATATTCCTGCTGGGGGCAGTATGAACGTTCGCCCGGTCCTGATGAAGCGGCAACGCGGTGTCGCGGTAATTATTGCGCTGTTGCTGACAACGCTGGCGATCACCATCGTCGCGAGTCTGTTCTGGCAGCAGCAAGTACAGGTGCGTTCGATCGAAAATCAGCGCCTGCAGTTGCAGAAGAAATGGATACTGCGCGGTGCGCTCGACTGGGCCAGCCTGATTCTGCGCGAGGACGCGAAGTACTCTAGCGTCGATACGCTGGACGAACCCTGGGCCACCCCGCTCGCCGAAACACGACTCGGTCAATACGTCGATGATGGCCTGGCCGACTCCGATGCCACCAATGCAACCCTGTCAGGCAGCATCAGCGATGCCCAGTCACGCTATAACCTGACCAACCTGTGCCCCAGCGGGACAATCAATCCTGCCGAGGTCTCCGCTTTCGCAAATCTGCTGAAGAATGCAGGCATCGATCCGTCGTTCGCGCAGGCAACGGCAGACCTGATGGCGGATGCCCAGCAAAAACCCGATGCAAATGCCGCTGATCAGTCCGCTCCGCTGCCGATGAATCTTACCCAGGTGGACGATTTGCTCGCGGTACCGGGCTTCACTGCAAAAATGCTGGACAGGATAAGGGACGATGTAATCTTCCTGCCACATGCCACCCCGGTCAACGTGAATACCGCCCCTGCCGAAGTACTGGCCGCGATCAGCACGCTTTCGCTTTCCGACGCTGCAGCGCTGGTTGCCAGCCGCAACACCGCAACCTTTCGGAATCCCGGGGATTTCATGCTGCTGCTGCATGCAAATCGTCTGATCGTGGCAAACGTTTCGGTTTCGACCAATTATTTTCTGGTCAATGGTAAAGTACGCATCAACCGCGCCGAATCCGATATTCAGGCGTTGATCGAACGCAATGGCATTAACACCAATTTGATCTGGATTCGGGAATACTGAGCCGATTAGCGAGAAACCTTGAGCACATTCTATATTCGATTGCCTTCCAGGGCTGCTGCCGACGCCGCGCCGCATTGGCCTGCGCTGTCCTGTCCGTTCGCGCTGGTTTCGCATGACAGCGCAATCGAACGCGAGGGAACAACGGCCCTTGCCGACCTGGCCGATATCGTGGCCGGATCGCAACGTGTGGTGCTGCTGCTGGCCGCAAGCGATGTAACGATATTGCGTATGCAGGTACCGCCACTTTCGCCCGCCAGGCTGAAAGCGGCCTTGCCCAATCTGGTCGAAGACCGGCTGATCAGCGATACGTCCGACTGCGTTGTTGTCGCAGGGGGAACACATGATGGTATGCGAACCATCGCGGTAATGCAGCGCGTGTGGCTGGACAAGCTGACAAATGTTTTGATATCGCTCGGCGCCCGCCATATCTCGGCTGTACCGGCGCAACTGTGCCTGCCCTATCCCGGCGAGCAGCCGGGCAGCGTGACCGCCGCAATCCTTGACCGGAAGGAGGCAGACCAGAATATCGTGATCGACATGACATTGCGCCTTTCTGAACAGGAAGGTATCGGCTTGGCGATCACGCCTGCGACTAACCAGGGCGGAGAAGCGGAACAGAATCGGTCTGCGGTGCAGGAGGCCATCCAGACTTTATCCACCGTGGTTCCACAGACGACGGTCACGCTGTATGTGCCACAACCCTGGGTGCGCGCTTATCAGGAAATCGTCAACGAATCGGTCGAATCGGGCAAGCACATCAGCGTTTCTGCCGACAGCTGGTCGCACTGGATTGCCGGTGCAGGCACAGCGACGCTGGATCTGATGCAGGGACTGGACAAGGCAACAGTACGGAAAATCGACTGGCAGCCATGGCGCTGGCCGCTGGCGCTGGCCGCCGCAGTTCTGCTCGTCAATGCAGCCGCATTGAATGTCAGCTGGTGGAAAATGAAAAGCGAATCCCGCACATTGCGCGCAGCGATGATCCAGATCTACAAGTCGGCGTACCCGAAGGAGTCCGTGATCATCGATCCGATCGCACAAATGCAGCAGAAAATCGCGATTGCAAAACACAATTCGGGACAGACCGCACCGGACGATTTTACCGCGATCACCGCTACCCTGGGCCAGGCCTGGACCGCTGTGGCAGGAAAACCGGGCGCTATCACCGCGATCAAATATCACGACCGCAGCCTGTCGGTTAGCCTGAAAGCGGGCAGCAATGCACCGACACAACAGATGCGCGAAGCACTGGCGAAGCGCAATCTCATTCTTACGCTGGCAACTCCCGGCGCGGTGTCTGGACAACCTGGCGCAGTCGTCTGGCAAATCAGGAGCATGAAATGAATCTTGCCGACCTGATCAATCGGTCCCGCCAGGCCTTCACAGAATTCTGGGCAGCGCGCAACGAGCGCGAGCGGAGCCTGCTTGCGCTGGCTGCACTTGTGGTTGCATTTGGCCTGGTTTACTCAGTGCTGATCGATCCTGCCCTGACAGGACGCGAACAATTGAACAGGGATCTGCCCGTGTTGCGCCAGCAGGTGGCGCAGCTGCGCGCAATGGCAAAACAGGCTGAGCAGCTATCGGCAACGCCCGTTGTGCCGCCCGCAGCGATGACCCGGGAAGGCATCGAAACAGCGCTTGCTCGCAACGGTCTGAAGGCGCAGGACGTGCTGCTGAACGGCGATTTTGCCAAGGTCCAGCTCAACTCGGCTTCTTTCGCCAGCATGCTGTTCTGGCTGGACGACATGCAAAGGACCACAATGCTTACGGTAACCGATGCTGATATCGTTGCGCTGCCGAAACCCGACAATGTCAACGCGACGATTACGTTGCGCCGGGCCGGGACTGATTGATGCAATCATCGCAAATTGCGGATTAAACATGCGCCGCTTCGCAATATGGTCGCTGGCAGGGGCTATCAGCATCGCGCTCACCATGGTGGTGTTCTTTCCTGCGGAATGGATAGCCGCAATCGTGGAAAAGCAAACCGCGGGCCGCTTGACGCTGGGTGATGCGCATGGCACATTGTGGCGCGGTTCGGCCTTCATCGGAGGCGCGCCCAGCGGCGACGATCCTCTGACGCCGCTGCTGCCGGGACGCTTCTCGTGGCGAATATCACCTTCGATATTGCTGGCTCAGGTCCATGTAGAACTGGATAATGATGCAGTACTGTCACAGCCGGTTACCGTGACAGGCAACTGGCGGCAATGGACGGTGAGCCCCGGGGCAATGCTGTTGCCCGCAGAACGATTGGCTGCACTTGGTGCGCCGCTGAACACGATACAGCCGTCCGGCCAGATGCGTCTTTCATGGGAAACGCTGCAATTGACGCGGCAGCACGGTACACTCGGGATTGCCGGGACGATGCACCTCGAAATGAAGGATATCGGTTCACGGATGTCCGCTGTCAAGCCGCTGGGCAGTTATGATCTGGAGCTGGATTGGCACGAAACACAGGCCGAGGTGAAACTAAGAACCATCAGCGGGCCGATGCTGTTGAGCGGTTCTGGCAGCTTTGGCGATGGGCGCCTGCAGTTCTCCGGAACGGCGCAGGCAGAAACGGGTCAGGAACAGAGGCTGGCGAATTTTCTGAATTTGCTGGGACAGCGCCGCCAGACCGGCGGCAAAGACGTAATTGCGCTAGAGTTCAAATGAAAAAATACAAATTGCACTACAGCGGAACATTGTCAGGATCATTCCTATCATCAGCATGGCGCAGCTGCAGTGCCGCAATCATCCTGCTGTTCGCATCAGCGACCCTGCAGCAGGCGCTGGCGCAAAACTCCGGCACTGAGGAAATTTCCACAGCCGGCCAGTCCGCCGTGAACGGTGCTTCCGGTACCGCCCCAACCCCTGCCACGGGTCAGACAGCCATTTCAAACAGCATTAATGTGTCGAACAGGAATATGGCTGCGAACAGGGATGCCGGTGCAAACAAGGGTACGCTCAATTTCGTCGATGCCGACATCGAATCGGTGATCGCCGCGGTCGGCGATTACACCGGAACCACATTCATCATCGACCCGCGCGTCAAGGGCACACTCACCCTGGTATCCGAGAAACCGCTCACCAAGTCTCAGGCACTCCAGCTGCTGGGATCGGTATTGCGCCTGCGCGGCTACACCATCGTCAGCGGCAGCGGCTACAGCAAAGTGGTACCAGAAGCGGAAGCCAAGCTGCAGGCGGGCCCGATTCAGGCCAAAGCCGGCCGCAGAGTGCGCGGCGACCAGATCGCAACCGAGGTGTTCCGGCTGAATTTCGAATCCGCGGCCAACCTTGTGTCGGTATTGCGTCCGCTGATCTCGCCCAACAACACCATCAATGCCAACCCGGCCAGCAACACACTGGTCATCACCGATTACGCTGACAACCTGGTACGGCTGGGCAGGATCATCGCAGCGCTTGATGGCCCCGAGAACAGGGAACTGGAGGTGGTACCCATTCGATACGCAGTCGCCACCGATATCGCGGTGATGGTCAACCGGCTGCTCGAGACCAGCGGTACGCCCGCAGCAAATGCGATCAGCGTGCTGGCTTATCCGCGCACCAACTCGGTCGTCGTGCGCGCACCTTCGGCGGCCCGCGCAGACCTCGCAAAAGCGCTGATCAAAAAGCTTGACCAGCCGACTGCAC
>Ga0316575_10000262_pt1 | contig 14418 bp, 11 predicted proteins | sample J5NA_FD_203072 | JGI IMG/M metagenome (GOLD analysis project Ga0316575, IMG submission 203072) | Rhizosphere microbial communities from salt marsh grasses in Alabama, United States - J5-7_050615r2r3 | ecosystem: Host-associated > Plants > Roots > Rhizosphere | place: USA: Alabama | collected...
GCGTCGGCGTCGAGAGTGACGAGCGCGCCGATGAACGGTTTGCCGTCGCCGACCGCGACGCACTGGCTGACGATCGGGTGGGCGCGCAAGCGGTCCTCGAGAATCGCGGGGGCGACGTTCTTGCCCCCCGCGGTCACGATGATCTCCTTCTTGCGTCCGGTGATCGTCAGGCGGTGCTGCTCGTCCTCGTGGCCGAGGTCGCCGGTGTAGAACCACCCGCCCTTCATCGCGGCAGCGGTCGCCTCGGGGTTGTGGTGGTAGCCCTCGAAGAGCGAGTCGCCGCGCATGAGGATCTCGCCGTCGTCCGCGATCTTCACCTCGATACCGGGTAGCGGCGGGCCGACGGTGCCGATCTTCGGGTTCCTCGGGACGTTGACGTGCGACGCCGCGTTTGTCTCCGTCAGCCCGTAGCCCTCGAGAACCGTGACGCCGAGGCTCCGGAAGAAGTGGCTGAGGCGGGGGCCGAGCGGCGCAGAACCGCTGATCGCCCAACTCGCGTTGCCTCCGAGGGCCGCGTAGATCTTGCTCAGCACGAGCGCGTGGGCGATCTTGTACTTGAAGCGCAGGCCCGCCGAGGGGCCTTCTTCCGCGTCGAGCGACTGGGAATACGCGACTCCCTGGTGCGCGGCCCAACGGAAGATCCCGCCCTTGCCGCCCGCGATCGATTTCTGCTCCGCGCCGTTGTAGACCTTCTCGAACACGCGGGGCACCGCGAGGATCAGCGTCGGCCTATACGACTCGAGCATCGGCAGCACCTGCGTCGGGTCGGGGCAGAATCCCACCGCGACGCCGGACGCGGCGAGCGCGACTTCCACCAGCCGCGCGAGAGAGTGCGCGAGCGTGAGGAACAGCACCGTGCTCGCGCCCTCCTGGAAGAGCACCTCGGGAAGCTGCTCCTGGATGCCCTTGATGTGGCGCACGTAGTTGAAGTGGGTGAGGCGCACCCCTTTGGGGCGGCCCGTCGTTCCCGACGTGTACATGATCGTCGCGAGGTCGCCGTGCTTCGCGAGCGACTTGCGCCGCGCGAGCTCGTCGTCGGACACGGCGACGCCGGCCTTGACGAGGGCGGGGAGGGCTCCGTGGTCGATGCACTCGACGTCGCGCAGTGGCGACTGGCCCTTGGTGACCTCGCCCGCGAGGGCGACGTGCTCGCTCGTCTCGACGAACAGCAGGAAGATCTCGGAGTCCGATGTGATCCAGTCGACCTGCTCGGCGGACGACGTGTCGTAGATCGGAACGGGGACCGCGCCCGCGGCCCAGATGGCAAAGTCGAGGATCGTCCATTCGACGCGCGTGCGCGACATGATGCCGACCCGATCGCCGGGTTTCACCCCGCGGGCGATGAGGCCCTTCGCAACCGCGTCGACCTCGTCGCGCGCCTCGGCGCCGGTGATGTGGGTCCACGCGGACGGATCGTCCGGCTTCGCGTGGGAGAAGACGGTGCGGTCCGCGTACGCGGTCCATGACTCGTCGATCATCAGGCTGATGTTGGGCGCAAGGGCCTTCTTCTCGCGAGCATCCATGGTGCCTCCATTGGCATCTGGTGTTTAGGACGCCACGATACTCTGTGGAGGCTCGTTTACCACAGGACGGAAGGACAGTGCGATGCACGCGGTCGGGGTCGATATCGGCGGCACGAAGATCGCCGCCGGCGTGGTCGACGACGATGGCGCGATCGTCGCCCAGGCGCGGCGCGACACGTCGCCGAACGATGCCGACGGGATCGATCGGGCCATCGCCGAGGTCGTCGCGGATTTCGCGAAGGACTACGAGTTCGACGCGGTCGGGCTCGCGGCGGCGGGATTCGTCAGCGCCGACCGCGAGAGCGTGATCTTCGGACCGAACATCTCCGCCTGGCGCAACTACCCGCTTGCCTCCAAGGTCGCGGCCCTCATCGAGCGCGACGTGACCGTCGTCGTCGAGAACGACGCGAACGCCGCGGGGTGGGCCGAGTTCCAATTCGGCGCCGCCCGCGACGTCCAAGAGATGGTGTTGCTGACGCTCGGGACGGGCCTCGGGGCGGCCATCGTCGTCGGCGGCGAGCTGGTGCGCGGGGCGTCGGGTTTCGCCGCCGAGCTCGGCCACGTCCGGGTCGTGCCCGACGGTCACCTGTGCGGGTGCGGTCACCGGGGTTGCTGGGAGCAGTACGCATCGGGATCGGCGCTCGTCCGCGAGGCGCGCGCCGTCGCCATCGCAAGTCCTGGGCGCGCCGAAGCGATCCTCGAACGCGCGGGTGGGGACGCCGGGTCGATCGTCGGCCCCCACGTCACGGCCGCCGCGGAGGCGGGAGACCCGCTCGCCATCGAGTTGCTCAGCGAGCTCGGCCGCTGGGTGGGCGAGGGTTGCGCGTCGCTGGCATCGGTCAACGACCCCGAGCTGTTCGTCGTCGGAGGCGGGGTGATCGCCGCGGGCGATCTCGTGCTCGGCCCCGCGAGGGACGCGTTCGCCTCGGCTCTCCCCGCGGCCGACTTCCGGCCGCTCGCGCCCATCGTCGCGGCGGACATGGGCAACGACGCGGGTATTGTCGGGGCCGCGGCTCTCGCGCGCATCGGCCCGCGCGAGGCGCGTTAGCCTTGTGAGACAAGCGTTAGGGGTCTAGGTGTACTACCAGCTCTTCAAGCACGTGCTACTCGGACCGGGGCTGAAGGTCGTCTACCGCCCGTGGGCCAAAGGCCTGAAGAACATCCCCGACGAAGGCCCCGCGATCCTCGCGAGCAACCACCTCAGCTTCGCGGACTCGATCTTCCTCCCCCTCGTGATGAAGCGAAAACTTGTCTTCCTCGGGAAAGCCGAGTACTTCACGGGCAAGGGGATCAAGGGCTACGCGACCCGCGCGTTCATGTCCGGCGTCGGCACCATTCCCGTGCACCGGGCTGGCGGTCGGGCGAGCGAAGCGGCGCTCCGCACGGGCCTCCAGGTCCTCGCGAATGGCGAACTGCTCGGAATCTACCCGGAGGGGACGCGCAGCCCGGACGGGCGGCTATACCGCGGCAAGACCGGCGTCGCCCGCATGGCGATCGAATCCGGCGTGCCCGTCATCCCCGTCGCGATGATCGACACGCACATCGCCCAACCGATCGGCCGAAAGGTGCCGAATCGGCACCAGACGGGCGTCAAGGTGGGCAAGCCCATGACCTTCCACGAGTACGCCGGGCGCCAGGAGGACCGTGAGGCGCTGCGCGAGGTGACGGACAAGGTGATGATGGCGATCCAGAAGCTCTCCGGGCAGGAATACGTGGACCGGGACGCGGCACGCGTGAAGCGCGAGTTGGATCAGGAGAGACGCGGAGAGTATCCCGGCGAGATGGGAGAGTAAGGTCCCGGACTCGCCCCCCTAGAATGGGGCGCAGTCCGCCCAGTTTCGGAAAGGTTGCTCCATGTCTGTTCGTCGTGTCGCCCTGCTGACCGCCGGTGGCTTCGCCCCGTGCCTCTCCTCCGCCGTCGGCGGCCTCATCGGCCGTTACACGGAGGTCGCGCCCGAGGTCGAGATCATCGCCTATCAACACGGCTACCGCGGCCTGCTGCTGGGCGACTCCATCACGGTGACGGACGCCGTCCGCGAGCACGCGGGCGTGCTGCACGAATTCGGCGGCAGCCCCATCGGCAACAGCCGCGTCAAGCTCACCAACGTCGCCGACTGCGTGAAGCGCGGCCTCGTCAAGGAGGGGCAGGACCCGCTCGCCGTCGCGGCCGAACAGCTGAAGAAGGACAAGATCGACGTCCTGCACACCATCGGCGGCGACGACACGAACACGGCGGCGGCCGATCTCGCGGCGTACCTCGAGATGAACGATTACGACCTCACGGTCGTGGGACTGCCGAAGACGATCGACAACGACATCGTGCCGATCAAGCAGTCGCTCGGCGCGTGGAGCGCGGCGGAACAGGCGTCGATCTTCGCGCAGAACGTCATCGGCGAGCACCGATCGAGCCCCCGCATGCTGATCGTCCACGAGGTCATGGGACGCGCCTGCGGCTGGATGACGGCGGCCTCGGCCGAGAAGTACCGCCAGTGGCTCGGCACCCGCGAGTGGGTGCCGGAGATCGGGCTGAGCAAGGATCGCTGGGACATCCACGCCGTCTACGTTCCCGAGAAGTCGATCGACCTCGACGCGGAGGCCGTGCGCCTCAAGAAGGTCATGGACACCGTGGGCAACGTCAACATCTTCCTGAGCGAGGGCGCCGGCGTGCCGGACATCGTCCGCGAGATGGAGGAGGCGGGCGAGGAGGTCAAGCGCGACCCCTTCGGCCACGTCATGCTCGACACGATCAACCCGGGTCTGTGGTTCGCGCAGCAGTTCGCGGAGCGGATCAAGGCCGAGAAGGTCATGGTGCAGAAGTCCGGCTACTTCTCGCGCTCGGCGCGCGCCAACGCGCAGGATCTGCGCCTCATCAAGTCGATGACCGACTACGCCGTCGAGTGCGCCATGCGCGGCGAGCCCGGCGTCGTGGGCCACGACGAGGAGGACGGCGGCCGCCTCAAGGCGATCCCGTTCCCGCGCATCGCGGGCCACAAGCCCTTCGACGCGTCGCAGCAGTGGTACACGGACATGCTTCAGGACATCGGCCAGCCGACATGAACGCCGAGACGAGCACCGACGACCGGCTGAAGGCCGCGGGGGTCGACGACTACCGTCGCCTCGAGGCGAAGCAGCAGCCCGCGTGGCCCGACGCCGCCGCCCTCGACGCCGCCGTGACGCAGTTGAGTCAGAAGCCGCCGCTCGTCTTCGCAGGCGAGGCGGACGTGCTCCGCGACCATCTCGCGGCGGTCGCGCGAGGGGAGGCCTTCGTCCTCCAGGGCGGGGACTGCGCCGAGACCTTCGCCGAGGCGACGGCCGACCGCATCCGCAACAAGATCAAGACGATCCTGCAGATGGCGGTCATCCTGACGTACGGCGCGAGCATGCCCGTCATCAAGATCGGCCGCATGGCCGGCCAGTACGCCAAGCCGCGTTCGTCGGACACGGAGACCCGCGACGGCGTCGAGCTTCCCGCGTACCGCGGCGACATCATCAACCGCATCGGCTTCACGGAGGCGGAGCGCACGCCGGACCCGCAGCGGCTCGTCGAGGCGTACACAACGTCCGCGGCGACCCTCAACCTCATCCGCGCCTTCACCCACGGCGGCTTCGCCGACCTCAGGCTCGTGCACGAGTGGAACAAGGGCTTCACCGGCAACCCCGCGTACGCGAAGTACGAGCAGACCGCGAACGAGATCGACCGCGCGGTGCGCTTCATGGCGGCGGCGGGCGGCGACTTCGACGCCCTGAAGACCGTCGACCTCTTCTCGAGCCACGAGGCGCTCCTGCTCGACTACGAGCGGGCGCTCACGCGCATCGACTCGCGCACGGGAGACCCCTACGACACGTCGGCGCACCTGTTGTGGATCGGCGAGCGGACGCGTCAGCTCGACGGCGCCCACGTGGAGTTCATGTCGAAGATCAAGAACCCCATCGCGGTCAAGCTCGGACCGACCACGACCCCGTCCGACGCGATCGCGCTCATCGAACGCCTCAACCCGGACGGCGTCGCGGGGCGCCTCACCTTCGTGGCGCGCATGGGCGCGGACAAGGTGCGCGACGTGCTTCCGGCGATCGTCGAGGCGGTGCGCGACACCGGCTCGCCCGTCGCGTGGCTCACCGACCCGATGCACGGGAACACGTTCACGTCGGCGTCGGGGTACAAGACGCGCAAGTTCGAGACGATCCTCGACGAGGTTCGTGGGTTCTTCGAGGTGCATCGCGACGCGGGGACGGTTCCGGGCGGCATCCACATCGAGCTCACGGGCGACGACGTCACCGAGGTGATGGGCGGCACGGAGGAGATCGACGACGAGGGTCTCGCCGCGCGCTACGAGACGCTCGTGGACCCGCGGCTCAACCACCAGCAGTCGCTGGAGATGGCCTTCCTGGTCTCGGAGCTGTTGCAGAACGCCTAGTTGTACGTCAGCGTGATGGTCGTTCCGACCTCGACCTTGGTACCTGGATCGATGTCCTGATCGACGATCGCGTTCTTCGAACTCCAGATCCACTTGGGCACGGTCTTCACCTTGAGCCCCGCGGCCTCGGCGTCGTGAACCGCGACGTCGTACGCGCGCAGCGTGTAGTCCTCGACCGTGACGAGCGGCTTGCCGTCGGACACCCAGATCGTCATCTCCTGCGCCCGGAAGCCGTCGGTGTCTCCCTTCGGGTCCTGCTGGTAGATCTGGCCTTTGGCGACGTCGAGCGTGCGCCCGTGCTCGACGGCGACGTCGAGGTTGTAGAACCCGAGCGTGTCGAGCGCGGTCTGAAGCGTCGACCCGACGACGTTGGGGATGGTGATGGGCTCGGGGCCGTTCGAGACGACGAGGGTCACGACGGTGTCGTGGCGCACCACCGTCTCTTGCGCCGGGTCGCTCGAGATCACCTCGTCCTCGGGGATCGTGTCGGAGTACTCGCGCGTGATCGTCGGGTCCGGGAAAGCGGCTTGGTCGAGGTTGAGTTTCGCGTCGGAGACGTCGATGCCCACGAGGACCGGCAGGGCGACCATGAGCGGACCCTTGGAGACGTTGACGACGATCGCGCCGCCCTTGGCGATCCTCTCGCCCGAGGCGGGATCCGTGTCCACGACGGTGCCGACGGCCACCTCGTCGTCGTACGACTCCGTCATGGTGACGTCGAATCCGAGGTCTTCGAGCGTCGTCTGCGCCTTCGCGGCGGAATAGCCGTCGACGGCCGGCACGGACGTGTACGCGCCGGGACCGAAGCCCGTGTACCACCACACGCCCATCGCGACGAGCATCAGCGCGGCGGCGGCGAGGGCGCCCACCCACCACGCGAGGCGCGGCTTGGCCGGCCCCTCGTCCGTCAGAGGTTCGAGCTCGCCGTCCCAGTCGTCCTCGTCGTCGTACTCGAGGCCCTCGCCCAAGCCGATGGGCAGCGTCACGGTCTGTCCCGTGGGGACGGGCTCGAGGACGGCGGTCGGGTCGGTGCCGACGGGTATGCCCGCGGTCGACGGCGGGTCGGCCTTGCGGGCGAGGCTCGGCTCGTCGATCATGCTGCGCGTCTGGCGCACGAGCGCGAGGGCCTCGTTCGCGTCGGAGGGGCGGCGGCGCGGGTCGCGGTCCGCCATTCGGGCGATGAGGGCGTCGAATTCCGGGGGGAGCCACAGGACGTACGACGACGGCGGGGGAACGTCCTCGTGGACGTGGCGGGACGCGACCTCGATGGCGGACGGGCCGGTGAAGGGCTGGCGGCCGGTCACCATCTCGTACAGGAGGATGCCCATCGCGTAGACGTCGGTGCGCGCGTCGCTCACGCCCTTGGCGACGAGCTCCGGACCGAGGTAGGCGACGGTGCCGAGGATGGTTCCGGTGGTCGTCGCGGTGACCTCGGTGACGGCCCGCGCGAGACCGAAGTCCGCGAGCTTGGCCTCGCCCTCGGCGTCGATCAGCACGTTCTCGGGCTTGATGTCGCGGTGCACGAGCCCGAGCCGGTGGGCGGCGCCGAGCGTCTCGAGCAGGCGCTCGGCGATCCTCAGGGCCTCGCCGAGGGGGATCGTGCCCTCCAGTGCGAGCCGCTGGCGCAAGTTCGGCCCGTCGATGTACTCCATCGTCAGGTAGTTGATGTCGCCGTCGGTGCCCTGGTCGTACACGCGGACCATGCCCGGGTGCGTGAGCTTCGCCGCGGAGCGCGCCTCGCGCCGGAAGCGCGACGAGAAGTCCGCGGACTGGCCGATCAGCTCCGCGCTCATCACCTTGAGGGCGATATCGCGCCCGAGGCGCTTGTCCGTGGCGCGGTAGACCGCGGCCATGCCGCCGCGCGCGATCAACTGACGGACGACGTAGCGACCGTCGATGACGCGACCGACGAGCGGATCGGCCAGGGTCTCGGACACGGTCTCATTGTATGGGCGGCCCCCGGTCGGACCCCACGATGCGCCGACGCGCGTGTTCGGCGTCGGCGCGGCTGCGTACGAGCCCGGGCGGCGTTTGTAGGCTGAGCGCGTGACCGACATCGAGTGGCTCGCCGTCCCCGACTTCGCCGAGAGGCTCGGCGTGCCGTTCACCCGCGTGCGCGACCTGTTGCGCGAGCGGGCGATCGTCGCGGTGCGTCGCGGCGAAGGCGAGCCTCTGCGCCTGCCCGCGTCCTTCCTCGTTGAGGGCGAGAACGGGCCGGAGATCCTCCCGACGCTTCGCGGAACGCTAACGCTGCTGTTCGACGCCGGCTTCGACGACGACGCGGCGATGGAATGGCTTCTCGCGGACAACGACGAACTCGGCACCTCGCCGGTCGAGGACCTCCGGGCCGGTCGCCGCGCGAGGGTGCGCCGCGCGGCTCAGGCGCTCTTCTAGCGGTCGCGCGCGACCGCCTCCTCGGCGATCGCGTCGAGAAGCCGCGCGTACGGAGGCACCAGGCCGAGCCCGGCGAGGTCGGCCCGCGCACGCCGGGCCGTTGTCTCGATCTCCCGTTCGACGGTCTCGACCGCTCCCGTCGCGACGATCGCGGCGACGGCGGCCTTGACGTCGGCCGCGCTCGCCTGCCGCACGCCGAGCGCGCGCCGGATCGCCGTGCGCTGCGGCTCGTTCGCGTTCGTCCACGCGAGGAAGAGAACGAGCGTGCGTTTGCCCTCGCGCACGTCGTCGCCCGACGGCTTCCCCGTGGCCGCCGTTCCCACGAGGCCGAGGAGGTCGTCCCGGAGCTGGAAGGCGACCCCGAGGGGCACGCCGACGGCCTTGACGGCCGCGACGTCCGCGTCCGAGGTATTCGCGACGGCTGCGCCGAGCGCGAGCGGGCCCTCGCAGGTGTACGAGGCGGTCTTGGCGCGCATCGTCGCGCGGATGTCCGCCTCCTGGTTTGGGAGGGCGTCGAGCGGCTGCGCGGCGGTGCGCATGTCGAGGTACTGGCCCGCGGTGACGAGGTCGGACATCTCAAGGAACAGGCGAACGACGCGCTCGCGCGCCGCCTCGGGGAGGCGGCTCGACGCGGTCTGTAGCGCGCGGGTCGATGCCATGAGGGCGAGGTCCCCGGCGAGGATCGCCCCGGCGCGGCCGAAATCGTCGGCGTCGCCCTGCCAGGCGCCGGACGCGTGCATCGCCGCGATCGTGCGGTGCGCGGACGGGCGGCCGCGACGCGTGTCGGAATCGTCAAGGACGTCGTCGTGTAGCAGGGCGGCGGCGTGGAAGAGCTCGAGCGCCGCAGCGAGCGATACGGCGGCGCCGTGGTTCGATCCGGAGTGCGCGTGGTGCGACGCGATGAGCATCGCGGAGCGCACGCGCTTGCCGCCCTCGGTCGCGCGGGCGATCACGTGGGTGAGGTCGTCGCCGGCGGCGCCGACGGGGATGATCGAGGCCACGAGCTCCGCGAGCGTGGCGAGAATGGCCCGGTCGACTTCGTCGCGCCACTTCGCCTGCTCGGTCACGCCCCAAGCCTAGGGCCCGCGCGGGTCGTACACGCGTCCCCAGGCCGTGCGCTCCCTCGCGGTGCCCCCAGGGTGCCCGCGCCGCTTCGCGCGCCGCCGCGTCGTCGGTGAGGCTCGGGGAATGACCGACGCGCGCGCCCTCCACGGTCCCGGCGAGCTCATCGCGGCCCTCCCGATGCTCATCGGGCACACGCCAGCGGACAGCGTCGTGGTCGCGGGAATCGACCGGCGCGACGCACTCGCGACGGTGCTTCGCGTCGACCGCCGAGACCTGCTCGATCCTGGCGCCGCCGGGATGCTCGGGCGCGCCCTCGCCGCGCAGCTCGTGCGAGCGTCGTGCCGCATCGCGGTCGTCGTGACGTACACCGACGAGGACGTCCGACTCGCCTGTCCGGCGATCGACGCGCTCCGCCCCGCCCTCGCCGACGCCGTCGAGGAGGTCGAGGGCTGGGCGGTTCGTGCCGGCCGCTACTTCGCGCCGGGGTGCGCGCGCGAGTCGTGCTGCCCCGCAGGGGGACGGCCGATCCCGTCCGTACCCGCGTCGGTGGGCGGTTCGTCCGTGGTCCGCGCGGCGCGCCACGATGCGCTGTCCGACGAACCCGACGCGGCGTACCTCGTCGACGAGCCGACGCGGCGTCGCGTCGCGCGGGCGAGTCAGAGGTGGATCGCTCACCGGGACGAGGACGCGCGGGCGTGGCGGCGCGGCTCCCTCGATCGGTGGAGGAGTGCCGTCGAAGGTGTCGCGCGAGGCGAGTTCCCGACCGACCCAGAGTCCGGGCGCATCGTCGCGGGACTCCAGGATCGCCGGGTGCGCGATGCCGTTCTCGTCTCGCTCATCCCGGGCTTCGCGCACCTCGCGTCGCGGGTCGTCGTCGGGGACGCCGACCGCGAGGTCAGGGAGGCGATGAAGGTGCTGCTCGCCCCCGACGCCGGCCGGCCGCCGGACCGCGGAACGGTCGAACCGGCGTGGGACCTCGGAGCCTGGCTCATCGCCCGCGCGCGCGTCGACGCCCGCGCCCCGATGCTCACCCTGTGCGCGCTGATCGCGTGGTGGGAGGGCGACGAGGCGTCGTGCCGCAGCCTCGTGCGACGGGCTCACGCGTCGAAGCCGGGTTACCGACTCGCGAGTCTCCTCGAGTGCACGATGCTCGCGGGCATCAATCCGGGGTGGCGCCGCGCGGCCTGAGAACCGCCCGTCCTTCGAACGCGCTCGGTCCGTGTGGGCGGTATGCGGCTGAATGTCGGAACTTTCGGGTCAAAGTCGGGCGGTATCGGGAATCGGATCCTTGACTCGGGCGTTACAATTTAATGGAATTGCGCGCCGGCGACCGGCCCGCGCATCACCCCGCACTCACGAGAGGTCCTCAGTGTCGCCGAGCCTGTTCAAGCGCCAGAAGCCTTCCCGCGGCGACGAACAGACGGTGGTCGCGGAACCCAAGAAGGCCTCCGCCGTCGCGTCGGCTAAGCCCGCGTCCGCCAAGAAGCCTGCCGCGAAGAAACCCGACCCGAAGTCTAGTGCGGCGAAGAAGACCGCGGCGAAGACGCCAGCCGCGACGAAAGCCGCGACGAAAGCCGCGCCGAAGAAGGCTGCGCCGACGAACGATTCTGCGGCGAAGAAGCCGGCCGCGAAGAAGCCCGCAGCGAAGAAGACGACCACGACCGCCTCCAAGGAGAACGCCACGACCGCCACCGCCACCGCCGCCAAGCCCTCGCGCACGAAGACGAAGGATGGCGCCAAGCCCGCCGACGCCGTCGACGACGCCGTCGACCGGGACGAGGAGGACGTCGAACCCACCGACGTCGACCCGAGCGAACTGACCGACGAGCCCGACCTCGACGACGACCCGGACGAGAAGCGCGGCTTCGTCCTCGGTGGAGCGGACGACGACGCGCCCGCGCAGCAGGTTGTCACGGCGGGCGCGACGGCCGACCCGGTCAAGGACTACCTCAAGCAGATCGGTAAGGTCGCGCTCCTCAACGCCGAGCAGGAGGTGGACCTCGCCAAGCGCATCGAGGCCGGCCTGTTCGCGGAAGAGAAACTCGCCGAGTCGAAGAAGCTCGACCCGAAGTACCGCCGCGAGCTCGAATGGATCGCGAACGACGGCCGCCACGCGAAGAACCACCTTCTCGAGGCGAACCTCCGCCTGGTGGTAAGCCTCGCGAAGCGCTACACCGGCCGCGGGATGCTCTTCCTCGACCTGATCCAGGAGGGCAACCTCGGCCTCATCCGCGCGGTCGAGAAGTTCGACTACACCAAGGGCTACAAGTTCTCGACCTACGCGACGTGGTGGATCCGCCAGGCGATCACCCGAGCGATGGCCGACCAGGCGCGCACCATTCGCATCCCGGTGCACATGGTCGAGGTCATCAACAAGCTTGCCCGCGTCCAGCGGCAGATGCTCCAGGACCTGGGCCGCGAGCCCACGCCCGAGGAACTCGCCGCTGAGCTGGACATGACGCCCGAGAAGGTCGTCGAGGTGCAGAAGTACGGCCGCGAGCCCATCTCGCTGCACACCCCGCTCGGCGAGGACGGCGACAGCGAGTTCGGCGACCTCATCGAGGACAGCGAGGCCGTCGTTCCCGCGGACGCGGTCGGCTTCACGCTGCTCCAGGAGGAGCTGAGCAAGGTCATGGACACGCTGAGCGAGCGCGAGGCCGGCGTGGTCGGCATGCGTTTCGGCCTGACCGACGGCCAGCCGAAGACGCTGGACGAGATCGGTCGGGTGTTCGGTGTGACGCGCGAGCGCATCCGCCAGATCGAGTCGAAGACCATGTCGAAGTTGCGGCACCCGTCGCGCTCGCAGGTCCTCCGTGACTACCTCGACTGATCCGACCTCACTACGCCGTCAATCCTGCGGCTTCGGCGCCGCGCTCGTCGGTCTCGTCGTTCTCGTCGCCTGCGCGCCGAGAGTTCCATCGGTCGACAGTGCGGACGATCGGCCGGACCCCGCGTTGGCGAACCCGGCCTCGCCCGTACCGCGCCTCACGGCGTCGTCGCCCTCGCCCGCGCCGTTCTCCTGGCACAGCCGTCCCGCGACGGCCGACGACGCGCTTACGTGGCGACCGGAGTGCCCGGTTGGCCTCGGTGACCTGGTCGTCGTCGACTTCACGCACTGGACCTTCGAGGGGGACGTCGCGGCCGGAGAGCTCGTGATCAACCGCGACATTGAGGGCGCCGCGCGGGAGGCGTTTGCCGCCCTCTATGACGAGGGTTTTCCGATCCGCTCCGCGACGAACGTCGACGCGTTCGGGGGCAGCGACGATGCGTCGATGGCGGCCGACAATACGTCGGCGTTCAACTGCCGCTACGCCGTCGCCGACGGCGATCCGACGTGGTCGCGCCACGCGTACGGACGCGCGATCGACGTCAACCCGGTCGAGAACCCGTACGTTTTCCACGGCGAGGCGCTCCCTCCCGACGGTGTCGCCTTCGTCGAGCGCGACGGTCGACCCGGGATGCTCGTTGTCGGCGGCGACGCGCTCGCGGCTTTCCTTGACGCGGGGTTCACCTGGGGCGGCGTCTGGTCGAATCCCGACTACCAGCACGTCGAGGTAAGCGGCTAGACGAGAACACTCCGCGACCACCACGAGAGCGCCCCGATACTCCCTGGGGTAATTGGCCCTCTCGAAGCCCTCGTCGGAGGTCTCCGGAGGTTAGGTTCGCCTTCGCGGGACCAAGGGCTCGGAAACCTTACGACGCCTCTCCTTACCATCGAATTGCACAGACCTCGCGCGACGTCGACCACCCCGAACGTTGCGTGCGGATGCCCCGAAGGAGAGCGCCCGATGACCGTACGAACCCCCATGACGATGGCCACGCTCGAGCCCGACGCAGGTCTGCGCGCGGCGCTCGCCCTTGACCCGCCCGGCGTGATTGCCACGGTGCGCGAGTCGGGGATGAAGGGCCGAGGCGGCGCGGGCTTCCCGACCGGCCTCAAGTGGCAGTTCGCCGCGGACGCCGAGGCGCCCGACGGCCGCCGCTACGTCGTCTGCAACGCCGACGAGGGAGAGCCGGGCACCTTCAAGGATCGCCTCATCCTCTCCGAGTGGGCGGACCTCATGTTCGAGGGCATGACGATCGCCGGCTACGCGATCGGCGCCCGGGAGGGCTACCTGTACCTCCGCGCCGAGTACGCGTACATGGAGGATGCGCTCGCCGCGACGCTGAAGCGCCGCCGGGAGGCGAACCTCCTCGGCGAGTCGATCATGGGCGAGAAGGGTTTCGACTTCGACATCCACATCCACCTCGGATCCGGCGCCTACGTGTGCGGCGAGGAGACGGCGCTCATCGAGAGCCTCGAGGGCAAGCGCGGCGAGCCGCGGGTCCGCCCGCCGTTCCCCGTGGTGTCCGGCCTCTACGGCGCGCCGACGACGGTCAACAACGTCGAGACCTTCGTCTGGGCCTCCGCGATCCTCGCGAAGGGTGCGGAATGGTTCGCGGGCATCGGCACCGAGGGCTCGAAGGGCCCCAAGCTCTTCAGCGTCTCGGGTGACGTGACCGAGCCCGGCATCTTCGAGTTTCCGCTCGGCGTCAGCATTCGCGAGCTGCTCGAAGCGGCGGGCGGATCGGACGCGAAGGCCGTCATCATCGGCGGCGCGTCCGGACAGTGCGTCCCCTCCGCGGACTTCGACCGAAAGATCAGCTACGAGGACGTCTCCACCGGCGGCGCCGTGATCGTCATCGGCCCCGACCGCGACCTGCTCGACGTCGCGGAGAACGTCCAGGCGTTCTTCGCCGACGAGGCGTGCGGCCAGTGCACCCCGTGCCGGGTCGGCAACGTCCGCATCCTCGAGGGCATCCGGGCGCTCAAGTCCGGCGAGTGCACCGAGAAGTACCTCGGCGACCTCGTGAACCTCGGGGGCAGCATGCAGATCTCGTCCAAGTGCGGCCTCGGCCAGTCCGCACCCAACGTCTTCCTGTCGATCGTCAAGCACTACCAGGCCGAAATCCTCGACCGCGACGCCGCCACCGTCGCCTGAGAACGGAGAGACCGAACCATGACCGTGCAAGACGCTAAG
>Ga0316575_10000263_pt1 | contig 14406 bp, 11 predicted proteins | sample J5NA_FD_203072 | JGI IMG/M metagenome (GOLD analysis project Ga0316575, IMG submission 203072) | Rhizosphere microbial communities from salt marsh grasses in Alabama, United States - J5-7_050615r2r3 | ecosystem: Host-associated > Plants > Roots > Rhizosphere | place: USA: Alabama | collected...
GGAGGGACAAGGGCTGTGTTAGAAAGGAGGGAGCCAGTGCGAGGGGTAAAGAGAGTATTTGCTCAAATAATAATAGGTCACGCTGGCTGCGCGCCGGTCCGAAGGTTTGCGCCTGGCACGGCGCGCACGGAACCGGCGACAGCAGAGCAGGGGTTATTCCGTTGGTTTGCTCCTGCGCGGGTCCATGTTGATCACACCACTACTGTCCAGTTTGTTCAGCGGGCCCGGTAGGCGAGTGCTGTCGGTGCTTGTGCCGAATATATCTTTGTCGATGTGATCATAGACGGGGGCTTTTTTCAGCGCTGTCGGCCCGCTGATGCTCAGTTGCAGGGTATCGGGATCGAAGTTGATTTCGAGGTCGGCGAGGCTGCTGTGTTTGTCCCAACCTTTTGCTTGCCACGATTTTAAATCCAGCCACTGGGGGGTGTCGCCGGTGAACAGGCCCTGGAAGTTTTTCGGCATCGCGGCGTAGACGTTGCCATCGGCTTCGTTCTTGTTGTTGATAAAGACAATTCCACCTTTGTCGCAGCGCGCGAAGATGTTGTTGTAAATTTTATGTTCGCTGCCTATGCCACTGCCTTGGCGATCCGGGCGCGTTATCGCGAAGATACCGACGTTGTCGCAGCGGCCAATTAAATTCTGCGCAATGATTTGTCGGTCCGATGCGTTCAGGAATATGCCCGAGCCGCCGGCGCCGCGCTGGCCGGGGGTGCCGGGTTCGGCGTTGCGAACGTCCCAGATAAGGTTGTTGTCGATTTGATTTTGGTCGACGCTCATTTCGATGTGAATCGCAGCGCTGACGGTTTCGATATCCGCAAATACATTGCCGCTAATGCGGTTGTTGCTGTTGTGCACGTCGAACCACAGACCGTTGGCATGGCGTATATGGCGAACGACGTTGTGCCGAAACAGCATATTGGTGGCGAAATGGAATTTTGCCCCTGCGGCTTCCCACGCGCGTTCGGCATTTTGCCAGCCGACCCATTCGATCAGGTTATCTTCGATCAGGGTATCTTGCGTTCCCATGCCGCCGATGCCTTCGATACCGGTGTGGCGAATAATGTTGCCGCGAATTATGTGCGAGTGGCCGGCATTCGGTACTCGCTGGCCGCCCCAGAACTGTCCGCCGATATCCAAACCGACGCCGTTGGCCCACTCGATGGTGTTGTCTTCGATAATCCAGTGATTGCCGCCGCTGGTGGAGACCAAGCCCAGTTGCGGTGGCGGAAAGCCGTTACCTGCGTACTGAAAGGTGAGGCCCTTAACGCGGATATACCCCAGGCCCGGGGTTCGCGGTGCAAAGGCCTGTTCGCGCGCGGTAATTTCAACCGTCGATTGATCCAGCGTGTTGGACGGCAGGCGAATAGAGATCAGGTTGCCGTCGTAATCGACGGAATATTTTCTGTCGGGCGAACCGCCAATTTCCTGCATGATGGGGCCGTTGCGAGTTCGCGAAGGCAAACCGCCGCGTGGGCGCTGCCCGGGCTCAGTCACCAGCTCGCGATACTGTTCAACGGGCTCAAGTGGCTTGCCGTCGACGAATACCAAGCCGCGACGCCGAACGTAGGGGCCCATGTCGACTTTGCTGGTGTCGAGCCAGGACCAGTCGGCGGGCAGGTTGGGCAGGGCAAATGGGTTGTAGCTATCGGAAAATAGTTCGCTGCCGAGTTTGTGCTGCCAGATAAAAACATTGTCCCGGGTATTTTCACTCTTGGGCGCGAAAGGGTTTACCGGGATCGGGCTGGCTTCCCATCCGTCTTTTAACACCTCGGACGCACGGATATAAACCTTTGCGCCGGGTGCGGCCTCGTAACTGATCATTTTGTCCGGACCGGAACCGCCGCGCGCGGGGCTGACGCGCTCGCGATAAATACCCGAGGCAATAACGACGCGCTCGCCGGGCTGCAGAACTTCCGCGGCTTTGCTGATGGTGCGAAAGGGCTGTTCGCGCGTGCCGGGGCCGCTATCGCTGCTCGTACTGGAGCTTCCATCCACGTAATAGGTTTTGGAAAAGCTCAGCGGCTTTTCCCAAAACACAAATTTTGATCCGTCGGGAAGGCGAGCGTCGTTTGCAGGAGCGGCGTGAACGCCGCAGCAAAATAAACACGCGGCCAAGCCGATGATAAATGTACAGGCTTTGGCGCTACGACCGCGCACGACTTTTTGGAGTTTGAGCAGCAGTGGAGTAATCAATGTCTTTCCTTCTGTGTTCGATTCAAAGCGGGTGTCTGTGTGAGAATTAATTCAAACCTTAGCAAACAACGGGGAAGGTCAAAAGCCAGCGCCACAGTCCCTCTAATTAACTCCCGCTAAATTTTTCACGCGGGGGTATCGCTTATGTGGAAGATTCCCCAGCCGTGGCCATCCAGGTCGACAAAACTGTGCGAATACATGAAGCCCAAATCTTCCGGCTGGTCGTAGGTGGAACCACCGGCAGCAAGTGCTTTGGCAACGAGATTATCTACGTCTTCACGACGCTCACAGCGGAGGTTGAGCAGTACTTCGACCGCCTTACTCGTATCGCAGACGGCCTTGGGGCTGAAATCGCGAAAGCGAGCGTGAGTTGTCAACATAACCGAAATCGCATCGCTGACGATGAAACAGGATCCAGCGTCATTGCTCATCTGCGGTTCGAGCGAAAAGCCGAGCGCCTGAAAAAATGCATTGGATTTCTGCAGATCGGCGACGGGGAGGTTGACGAATATTTGCTTGATCATAGATATATCCTATGCATTTGAGTGGTGTTGATGTTTCGAGTGCCATCGACGAGGCCGCAGCCGAACTGGGGCGGGGAAATCGCTGGCAGCGGCTTCACCCGAACTGCCCTTGGCTGGTCGTGGGGCGGTACAGATGTCGGCGCGCTTCCAAAACGAAATATTCATGAGCGGCGTAGCGGCGCTTGAGGCCTGTGTTGTTTTCCAAAACTTCCCTAGGCCAGATCAAGTCTGACAGTGAAATAGAAGCGAGACCCCTTGCCTTGCTGGCTCTCAACGTCAATGTCTCCCTCCATCAATTTGCACAACTTTTTGCAAATTGCCAGCCCCAAACCGGTGCCGCCAAAGTTGCGAGTGGTCGAGGCGTCGGCCTGCGTAAAGGGCTCGAACAGAACGTTCAGTTTTTCGGGAGCGATTCCAATGCCCGAGTCTTCAACTTCGCCCAGAAATTTAATATGGTCCTGTTCGCGCAGGCAGCGACAGCTAATGCTGATTTGACCGGTGTTGGTAAATTTTATGGCGTTGCCGATTAAATTTAAAAATATCTGGCGCAATTTACCCGGATCGCCGATCGCCTGGATCTCGTCGCAGTCTCCTATTTGCAAATGTAGTTGCAAACCTTTTTCCTGCGCCTTTACCCACATCAAATCGGTGATGTCCTGCATCAGCGATCGGATATTAAATGCGACGGCTTCCACCGGCATTTTGCCGGCGTCGATTTTTGAAAAGTCGAGGATGTCATTGATGACATCGAGCAAGTTATTGGCGCTCTTTAAACCTATATTGACCTTCCTGCTTTGCGCATCGTCCAGTTGGCTGCGTTTGAGCAATTCCAGCATGCCCATGACGCCGTTGAGCGGCGTTCGAATTTCATGGCTCATCACCGCCAGAAATTCGCTCTTTGCTCTGGCGCCGGCCTCGGCCTCTTCTTTGGCCTGAATTAGTACCGCTTCCATATGCTCGCGTTGACGAAGAAGGCGGATCATCAACAACAATGGCGCGAGAATGAGCAATCCCAGCAGCGTCATTACGGTTCTGAGCATTGCCGCGTTGTCTGCGTGAGCCGGCCAGCCGCCTTGCGGCATGGCGGCAATTTGCCAGGATCCGAAAGGAAGCCTGATGTCGGCCTGCGCCGAGTTTTTATTAAATAAACTGCCGTCGCCAAAAAAGACCTCACCATTTTCGCCGAGCGCGTCGCGACCGCGAAGGGCGATGACAATGTTCAGCGAAGGGTCGAGCAGGCCCGACGCGCGATACAGTTCATCGCGGTCTATTACGGCGGACACCAGCCCCCAGAATTTGCCGTCGGGTAGAAATACCGGGATGCGACCGATAAAGCCTTCACCTCCCTGCTTTAAGGCCACGGGTCCGGCAACGATCAGATCGCCAGAATCGCGCGCGTGTTCGGCGGCGGCGCGCTGAGAGGAATTTTTGCGATAGTCGAGCCCGACGGCGGCTTCGTTTCCTTTAATTGGATACATATAGCGGATCACCATGTCGGGCGCCGCGCCGATATTGCGCAACTGTGTTTTGCCTTGAAACAGGGAGCGGGCGATGTCGGCGTAGCGCTGTTGTGAAAGATCTGGCTCGGCGCTTATCGCTGCCACCAAGCCCAGCACGCTTTGAATGTTAGCGTTGATGTTGCCTTCGAGCCGGGCGCGCAGAATATTCAGTTGGTCGCTGACACGCGAGTGCTGTGTCTGTTCGTAGCGGCGGTTGTTTAGCCAGTCGAGATAGCAGGCTCCAGCGATATAAAGAATGGACAACAGCGTGGTGAGAATTACAGCGTATGTGCTTAAGCGATGACTGCGGGGCTTTGCCAATGATGTGTTACGGGTGGGCATGACGACACTTTCAATTTAGATTATCGCCAGTATAGTCAAGGCTCGAGGACCGAGCCCGCGAGATAAGGGATACTTTAATTTCCGATGTCGGGCGGGGAATGTTGTCGGTGCCGGCGCAATTGTGAGAGCGGGACACCGCGGCTATTCAAGGATTGTGGGCCTTGGTGTGAACTTGTGAGGACGATATAAGGCAAGTATTCACCCGGCAGTAGCGCCGGGTGAATAACACTGGTGTCGATTACCTTGGGTCGCAATTAAGTCGTTAAATGTCGATCAATGTTTGTTTTTGCACATTGTCGAGCTTTCAAAGGGACCCGCCGGCAGTCCTTCGGCATTGTACAAATTGGCGGTGTCCGGATTGTCGGCCCAGGCGTAGCGCACGGATACCGGCGCATCGTCGTAGCGATTTAACACGACGGTATCGCCAGAAATTGCCGCGTCGACCCAGTGGTATTTTCCGTCCTTGCCTTTCATGGCAAAACCCTGCAATTTTTTCCCTTTTGAGCTGAGCCCGTTGCCGATATTGTCGAATTGCAATTCCAGTTTGTTGTCCTTCACTGTCATGCAATTAAAGCTTGGGCCGGAGGCGACAATGTCCTTTTCGCCGTAAACAAGTTTGCGCGCCGCCAGCGACAAGCGATAACCGACGGGAGACTTGTTTTGCGGGTGAATATCGTTCCAGTCGCCGAGGTCGATGATGGTGACCATGGCGGTATTCGGTATCGATTGTGACTCCCGCTGCGCTTCGCGGAATTCTGCCCAGTCGCTTTCGCTCGGCTCGTCTTTCGCGGGAAGATAATTGGGAAGCTGCACGTAAAGAAACGGAAGCTTTTTATCATTAAAGAATTCGCGCCAGTCGGCCACCAATGCCGGGAATAATTTTTTCTCTTCCTCCGCCCGGCCGACGTTGGATTCGCCCTGATACCAGAGAACGCCTTTAATTTTGGTGTTGTACAAGGGGCCCAGCATGTAGTTGTGAAAGCCGAGCGGACGAGTGTAGGACACAAATTTGGATGGCTGCGTGGGTGGGCTAATGGTGCCGGCGTGAGCCTTCCATTCACCGCTCAGATCCAGTGACCAGTCTCCTACTTTCAACCAGTAGGGCTTGTCCATGACAAAACCACCGACTCCGGAATTGCTGATAAGACGCACGGTGATATTGTTTTTCCCCGCCTTCAACACGCCGGCGGGAACCTGGTAGCGGCGAGGAGGATACTGGTAGCCAGTGCTGCCAACCTGCACGCCGTTGATGTACACGGTGTCGGCATCAATAATTCTTCCCATGGAAATTTCGCCGGATTTTTCCGCGTAGCGTGCCGGCAGCGTAAAGTCGCGTTTAAACCAGGCGGAACCATTCAGCGCTTTGTCATTGGAATCGACCCAGTCTCCGGGAATAAAAAAGCTGTTCCAGTCCGATGTCGAGACTTGCGCTGCCGACCAGGGATGTTGAGCGCTCATGCCCGGGTCATTGTCGTCGACATTTTTTTGCCAGGCTTTGCTCGCCTTGGAATCGTCGGCAATCAGTCCGGCTAAATATTTGTCGTCGCGATAGGACAGTGCGACGTGCAAAATGTCGGGAAATTGTTTGAGCGCTTTTTCGCTCATCCAGCCCTCGGTGGTGGCTCCTCCCATTGCGCAATTGATAATTCCGACCGGTATATTCTCATCGCGCTGAATATTTTCTGCGAAGTAATAGCCGACAGAAGTAAATTGATCGAGGTTGTCGGGATTGGCTTCCAACCACTCGCCGTTGTCATAATCTTTTCTTTCGCGCTTAAAGTCGTAGGCGCGTGGCACCAGGAATTGTCGGATCAAGGGCTGCGTTTTCAGAAACTCTTCGGGGTGTTGGTCGTGCTGCCGATTCATGCGGTTGTCCATATTGGACTGCCCCGAGGCGAGCCAGACATCGCCAAAAAGCACATTGTGCAGCTGGATTTGATTTTTACCGCTAAAGGTCAAAGTGTGTGGTGTGTTGCCGGGCTTTTGTGGCGCGAGCTTGAATTGCCAGTCGCCGTGCTTGTCGGCTTTGGCTTTGCCAAGAGTCTTGCCGTCGAGCGCGACGGACACGGATTCGCCCGGGTCAGCGCTTCCGTACAGAGTGAGTCGTTGTGAATGCTGGAGTATGGCGTTGTCGCCCAACAATCTCGGCAGTGTAACGTCTGCGTGCAGCGGCAGAGAAGTAAATATAAACAGGAATAGTCCAAGCAGGACCAAGCGTTTGTCCGTCATGGAAATCACCTCGCACTTATTATTGAATCGGAGCTTAACTGGGGAAGTATAGCGTTATATTCAGCAGGCGCGTAAGGTTGTCGGGTGAGCTCGCGGCGCACAACAGGACTTTCCCGCTCACCAAACTGGTGTTGTAAATGCAGGCGATATTCGTCAATGTTGAGTTTCCCAACAACTCAAGCTTTCCAACCGCGAATCCAACTGCAGGGAAATTGCGTCCGTTGTCGTCGATTGTCAGGTTGTAGGTGTTGTCGTTTTTGTGAAGATTATTGATGTCAGACTCACTGAATATATTGCAGCTGCCATTGTTGCAGGTCGCCGATATTTCGAAGGTGTCGGCAGGATCGGCCGTGTTGGAAATAAATCCAACGCCATCACCGCTGAGATCTGTTAGCGAATTAATTGAGGTTTTACTGAACCCGATTTTGCGCTGGTAGGTGGTCTTGTCGTTTTCAATGATGAGCGTGTGGGCGCTGGAAAAATAATGGTCGCCAGTTGCAGCGCTATATACGTTGCTGGTACAGCTGCCACTGTCAATCGTGCTGGCAATTTGTGTGGTATTGCCGTCGTCCAGGGCATAGCTGTCCGTGATATTTATCGCTTTGTCATCTTTGGAATAGCTTAAATAGCCGTAGCTTCCGACAGCGTCGCTGCTGACATCGCTGGCGTCGTCCACGCTAAGCCAGGCCGTCGCAAGGTCTGTACTGGGGCAGGAATCCGCGACAATCAAATACAGCAACTGCGTTTGGCCCGACTCAAATGGATAGATGACGAAGGCGTGATCTCCGAGTTTCAGGGCCGCGGTCGAGGAACTGGTGATGCTGGAGGGGCGGGAACTGGGGAAATCCAATTCAATAAAGCCCGAGTCCAGTTCTTTAAAGGTCCCATAGACGGTGTAGCTGGGGCTTGCGGAGGGTTTCGATCTCTTTTCCAGCGTGAATTTCGCGTTGTCCTTGTCCCAGACGATGGACCAGGATGCACCTTGCGTCGGACCGATATATTTTGTGGTTGTAGCAGTGGTATCGCCGCCTGAAGAGCTGTCGGAAATGGAATATCCGCGATCGCATGAATTGGCGCTGAGCAGCACCGCGAACATTGCTGTCCAAACGAGAATTTTCATGCGCTGTACGACTCAATAGTCAAAGGTGAGAAAGAAGCGAACCACGTTTGTATTAAAAGAATATGGCGGTTCGTTACCGGCCCCGAACTGTACAATATTTTCTTCGGTGTTTTCACGAAAAGTTTTGTAATTGAATGTAATGCTGTCCCAAAACAGGTTGAGGGTCGTCTTGTCAAACCAGGCGAGATAGTGAGTTTTGATTTCGTAGGTAACGCCGAGACCATAACCGGAGTTGGTGTACTCACTCAACTCTTTGTCACGGGCGAGGAAATTCTGCGCGTTTTCGTAAGGATATAAATCGGAATAAAAGGTCGCCGCGTTTTGCGAGTAGGCCCGATATTTGGCTTGCACTCGCCATTGATTGCCGATCGGATGGATGTAGCGAATTTCGTAGTTGGTCGAGCGAATGCCCCAGCTGTCGGTGAAGTAGCGGTATTCCAAACGCGTGGACGCGTGCCACGGCAAGTAATACATGGTTCTCAGTGCAACGGCGTCACTGTTGCGGGTGGTGGGATAAATTTCACTCTGGGTGCCGACGTCGCCATTCGGTTGCAGAAATCTGACGCTGCGGTAGGGGTTGTTCAGGAAGCCCTCGTCGATAACTGACTCGACACCGAGCGACACCAGCCATTTGCGCGTCAACACTTGTGTGAGGCCGACACCAAAACGCTGATGACTGGCGTAGCCGACGTGAAAGGTATCGACAATCGCGCCGTCTTTGCGCAAATTTTTGCGCACCTCGTCTTCGCCTTTGGAATAGTTTGCCGACAGCGTGGTCATGTCGCCGAAAAATTCCTGGGCGAGACTGAAGGATGTGGTGTCGGCGCTGTAGTCTTCTTCGTTACTGTTGGTATGGGACAAGCTGTAGGTGGTGCGATCGTGCAGATAATCGACCCCGACACTGGTCTCGACACGCTGCTCGGTATAAGGGCTGCCCTGGGTCATCACGTCGATCGAGGCACTGGAGATCATGTCGACGTAGTAATTGCCCCAAAAGGAAAAGGTGTCTTTTACTTGTTTGCGCACCAGCACCGAGGGACCGTCTACCATCATGCCGCCGCCTTCGTAGCGGTGATAGAGCACATCGGTGCGATCTTCTGGCAATACCGCCGCGCGCACGGTGGCGGCGAAGAGAGTCAGTGCAGTGAAGAGGCAGAGCAAGCACTTATTGAGTGCGAGACTCGAATTGCACGGCAGTTTTGAATGAAGCTTTGTCATCGCTAGGTCGTCCGACCAAGAGTTAAAAATTGCGCGCGAAGTCGCGATGACTCGCGCACGATTGGCACAACGTTCAGTTACAGCCGCAGCCGCCGCCGGCACTGCCCTCGGCTCCACGAGCCGATTCGCGCGCGTCGTAGACGTGATTGATGTAGCGCGTTGACGCCGCATCGCCTTCCAATGCCATGATCGGGTCGGCGAGAATCCCGCGCTCGTGCGCTCGCACCCAGGGCTGAACATGCACGCAGGAGGCGAGCGTCATGACGCTCGCGAGCGCGACAACGGTTTTTAATTTGAGCATTTGCGCAACAAACCTTTGATGGTTTTGATGTACTCGTTTTCGTCGCCGGGTTCGTATCCAGAGTGCACGTTGGCAATTTCACCGTTGCAGTCGATAAATATTGACAGCGGAATGCCTTTGTATTGTTTGAAACTGTCGCGAACCTTGCCGTCGAGATCGTAAATAATCGGGAAGCTGACTTCGCGGCCTTTCAGAAACTGGTCGGCGTTGGCTATGCTGACGTCGTTGTTGACACCCAACAAAGTGAATCCGGCCGGCGAATAGCGTTGATATATTTTGTCGAGCAGTGGCATTTCCTGGCGGCAGGGACCGCACCAGGACGCCCAGAAGTTGAGCATGACGACCTGTCCGCGCAAGTCGGCAAGACGAATGTTTTTTCCCTGATTCGATTTGAGGGTAAAGTCGTTGACTTTGTCGCCGGCAAATGTCGGCACCGCAAAAATTGCGAGAACAGCGATTAACAACAATTTTTTCATCGTGTTACCTCGTTAAAAATAGATGGATAAGCCCATGGTGGCTTCGAGATTCTGAATCGACTTGTCTTCGCCCAGAATGTTGTGAGTGAACAGGTGATTCCTGAAGCTCATTCGAAATGCCAGCCAGTCCGTAATAAAGGCCCTGAACCCCGCGCCGAAATTAATGGTGAAATATTCATTTCCGGCGAACTGCGTGTTGCCTACTCCGGCAATCAAATAATAATTTGTGTTGAATGAAAACTTGTCCCCCAGAAACACTTCGCCCGGCAGAACGTTTAAGCCCAGCGACATGTTGTAGTAACTCAATACCCTTTGATCGTCGGTCAGCAAATCCGTCGCGCCGCTCAGCGTTTCGAAACTGGTCTTGCTGGTCTTGGTCGATCCGTAGGCGGCCTCGAGGAAAAAGTCTTCCGATATATGATAGGCGATGGTGAAGCCGGAGACATTGTTGGAGCCGAAATCCTCGACGCTCATCACGCCGGAAAAGAGCCCGGTTTCAAAGTTTTCGGTGTCGATCTTGTCCTCTTGCACGCGTCGTCGCTGCAGCTCGGGATTGATGACGGAATCGAGGACCGTCTGCTCATCTGTGCCGCTTTCATCGTCGGTGTTCTCGTCGTCCTGCGCCCAGGCGCCGACGCTGAGAAAAATCGCGGCGATCAGAACAAGACGCTGAAACCAGCTTTCCATTCTTCTACCTCTTCGTTGTTTTCACGTTTGGTGAGTACAGTGTGATTGTCATATTCCAGACGCAAAAACATATTGCGGGAAGTGTAAATAATCAGTCCTCCACCGGCGGTCAATATGCTGTCTTGCCGCTCCTCGGTTTGCACGAGAGCGGAGTTTGGCGAAATTTTGATGACGCCGGCGCCCAGTGTAATAAATGGCGATATGCGCCAGGTCGGGAAGGTCTGGTGCACGAGATTCAAGCTGTAAATTTTACTGTTCGAAAAACTGCCGAACGCCTCGGTGAATTTTAGTTCGGTGGCGATATTTTGCGTGACGTGATACGACAGATAGGTGGTGACCGCGTTGGCACCCTTGAAGTCGCCCGCCAACAGGCCAATTTCGAAGGGTCGCGACAATATTTCATCTCGAGTATAGGGCGAAAAGTCGATGATACTGCCGTCGTCGGCGATCGTGTCCTTGAGCTCTTCGCGCCGCACCCAGCCGAGTTTGCCTTTCTCGGTTTCGACCTTGTACCAGTCTGTCTTGGCCTTGAACAGGCGTACGCGCTCGCCGCGTTCGATAACGTAGAACACCGGATAGCCCCGTCCCGGCCCCGTGTGCATCTCGATGAAAGGCTCGGTCACGGCGATGTACACGCCCTCGTGTTTCGGCCAAAGCCGGAAGGCGTGAGCATTTTGGACCAGACACACCAGAAGAAGCGACGCGCACGCCCTAACCCAGCTGCTGCAAATTTTTTTATTCAAATTGGACGCGCCCTTTTTTCGGCAACCCCAGCCCCTGTCAATTTTCCGGAGCGTCAAAGGGGTTATTGTAATACTGACCACCAATGTCGAGCCATTCCGAAATTAATTTTAATTCCGCGTCGTTGAGCATGCCCTGGTGACTGCCACCCTGCGCAAAGAGGTTGAAGAACCTGGTGTTGGCGCGGGCGCCCGCTGCAGAGAGATACGATGGCCGCGCCGGCACGGACACCATAACGGGAATCGGATCGCCGTTGGTATCCAGAATCAAGTTGCCGTTGGCGTCGGTCTGGAAGACCAGGTTGCCGTTGGCGTCCACCGCCTGCTGAGTTTGGTCGACGAGTGCGCCGTTCAAGAGTTCTTGCGGTACGTCGGCCAAAAAGAGCTCGGCGTAGGAGGTGACGAAGTTGGTGTTGACGTTGCTTTGATCCGAGGTCAGCTCCAGTTGCCCGGCCGGCACCTGCGCCTGCCCCATCGCGTTGCGTGCCGCGTGGCAGACCGTACAGGTGTTGTCGGCGATGACATTGTTCGATCCGTCGAGAACCTGTCTCGGTGTTTCCCAGATCGGCTGAATGACGTCGAGGTAGTTGATGACGATACGGCAGAGCGAGTTCCAGGACGATTGACAGGCCGGCGTCGTCGGCGCCGCGCCGCTGGGCATGTCTGCGTATTTGTAGTCGAAGCTCGCGGCCTTGGCCATTACGTTGGCGTCGGTCCACTCGTCGCTGTAGTGAATGTCCACCGATGGGGTGCGCGGACCGATAACGCGAGCGTAGTACTCGGCCATGGTCTCGCCCGCGTTGGGCGGTGCTTGCGGAGTGTCAAAGGCGTCCAGCAATTGCGTATTGGGGAAGTTGGATCCGCCGACCGCGCCGAGATTGGCTGAGGCTTCCTGCGCGTCGTCGCGACCGTGCGGAAGTTGCGAGGTCAGGCTGTGGCAACCGTTGCATTCGCGGGTTTCGCCCGGGCGAACGGTCAGCCAGGCGCTGTGATTATCGCCCAGATATCCGGGCACCCGGCGGCCGTTGGCGTCGAGTATCTGAAACGTGAACGCGACATCGGCGGGCACTTTGAATTCAGCCGATCCGTCCGGTTCGATCGGGACGTAGCCGAGGATGTCTTTCATCTGCCCGGCGAGGCCGAAAGCGCTGCGATTGAAGTCGTAGGTGTCCTGATCCGGAATCGACACCGCTTTCATGATGCGGATAAAGCGCGCGGGACGCGCCGCCGGTGGAACTTGCGTCGGATCCGCCATCGCCGCAATGCCGGTCGGAGAATTGTCGATGCCGTGGAAATCGTAGACGCTGCGAATCGATACGACGCCGACGTTTTCCGCGACCAGTGTCTGCGCATTGGTGTCTGCAGCCACCGGTGGAATGTAGGTCGGCGGCGTGCGATCTTTCATGACCACCGCGTCCGTCATGATGGTGTTGGCGGTCGCCAATGCCACCGGCGATTGCGTTTCATCGCTCGGGTCGTAGGTCCACAGGCCGTACATCGGCTGCGCTTCGGCGATATCGGGCAGCAGAATTGCGCGGCTGGTGCAGGGGTAAGTACCCACTTTCGCGGGGTCGGCCAGCACCGGGGCGGAGCCTGCGGCCAGCGGCTTGCCGCTGGAATCAACGTACTGGCCCAGCTCATCGATGAGCTCTCCGCTGGTATTCAAATACACGCCCAGCTTCACACCCTGCACGAAGCAGGCGCTCCAGCTCACCAGCAGACGACCGGTACCGTCGTCGATCGGGTAGGCCGAATTGAAATGTCCGCGCGGCGAAATGGTGCCGTCGGTATTGACCTGACCAACGGTTGCCGATTTCTGTGCCGGTCCGGGGTTGCCACTGTTGTCGATGGCCTGGTCGTTTTCGGAAAAGTCGGCGACGTCGATAGTGACAATGTCGCCGCCCATGCGCACCGACTGGCGACTGCGCAGCGACACCATGATCTCGCCGTTCGGCATCTGGAGCGGTTTGATAAAGGCCGCTTCGGTCGCATTGGTGCCGGTGTTCTGGCTGTGATAACCGTAGACGAATTGCAGGTCGCTGCCGTCCGGGTTGACCTTGTACAAGCTCAAACGATCCTGCCGGCGACCCATGTAGTTGTCCCAACGCAGAAACAGTACCTGTCCGCTATCGAGTACGGTCGGTTCCAGATCGTGACTCTGGTTGAAGGTGATCTGTTCAATGTCGAGACCGTCGGCCGCCATCGTGTGCAGGTTGTAGGCGTCCATTTCGGTTTGGCCGTCCTCGATTTGGGCGGCAAACTGAGGTTTGTTCTCGTCGAGCAGAATCGCTTTCGAGCGGCGCTGGCGGTTGGAGGAGAACACTATGCGTCCATCGGGGAGATAGTGCGGGGCGACATCCTCGCCCTGTTCGGCGACCAGGTCGGATTGAATTACGCGGTGTAAATCTTTGGTTTCGCTGTCGTACTCCCAGATGTTCCAGGTCGGTTGAACATCGGCGTCGGGGATTTCCGGCGCCCGCATCGCGAACAGCAGTTTTTTGCCGTCGTCCGACACCGACAGGTCCTTCACATCGTAGAGCGGTGCTTGTGGATCGCCGTTCATGTCGACCGTGTCCGGGAACACGCCGTCGGTCACAACGACCTCGGCGGCGGGCACCGAGGCGCGATCTTTGTAAACCAGTTTGGCGCCGGGGTTAAAGGCACCGGGATCGAGCACATCGTCGGGGACGACATTGCCGGTGTCCGGGTCGATGGGAATCGGTCGCTCCACATAGGCGACGGGAAAGTCGACCACCACGGGGTCTGGCGCCTGAGAATTGGAACCCGCTCCACCGTTGGAATAACCGCTGCTGACATCGCAACCGCCAAACAGGCAGCACGCGCTGACAATCAGTAAAAATGAAATACGCATGTCCATTTTTTTGTCACTTTGCAAGGTTGATGGAGCGTCTACGAGCGAAATGCCAGTGATTCTACACTGACAGGGCCATTTATTCCGCCAAGCGAGTCACGAAGTCTTCAGCGTACGCGGGCAGGTAGTCGCGAACAATTGTCGTGCCGACACCCGCGAGCGAAATGTTAAATGGTTCACTAAAATCATTTTTTATAGAGTGGAA
>Ga0316575_10000264_pt1 | contig 14383 bp, 13 predicted proteins | sample J5NA_FD_203072 | JGI IMG/M metagenome (GOLD analysis project Ga0316575, IMG submission 203072) | Rhizosphere microbial communities from salt marsh grasses in Alabama, United States - J5-7_050615r2r3 | ecosystem: Host-associated > Plants > Roots > Rhizosphere | place: USA: Alabama | collected...
AATGGGACACCGACAGGGAAAATTCAACAGGTTGAACCGAATGGCGCACAAAAACCCACCTCAATATAGGGAAGATCGAATTTGATGCCAAAAAAATTAAGGTTAATCACTTACAACCAAAAGCTTCTTTGCAGCCATCCTGCTGCTGTTTTTTTTCCTTTGGTATTTATCCCCAAACGACAAAGGAAAGTCCATCGATCTCTGCGTCCTTTGAGTTTCTGTGGTGTGAGCAGAAGTGGTTTCAAAACCTCCCCTCGGGCTCAATTTCTGTGTTGGGCTGAGGCGGCCAATCCTCGAAATATTCCCGATATTCCTCCGGTTGACCGCCTCAGCCCGACTTGACCTTAAACCCGATTGAAGGTTTTGAAACCACTTATGGAGAAAGCGGTGAAGCGGAGGTAATCATATGCAATTAAAGCGCAGATTCGATGCAGGGGAATTTGCCATCCTTGCGGAAATGGAACCCCCCAAAGGGGTGGATGTCTCGACGATGACAACCTGTGCCTTGAAAGTCAAGGGAAAGGTCGATGCCTTTGTGGTGCCTGAAATGAGCAATGCCGTTATGCGGATGAGCTCTCTGGGCGGTGCAATGATTTTGCAATCCAAAGGCATGGATACGGTCATGCAGCTCAATTGCAGAGACCGAAACCGAATCGCCCTCCAAGCGGACCTTTTGGCGGCCTGTGCCTGCGGGATTTCCAACGTCATGGCGGTCACCGGAGAAGATCCCAGCTTTGGCGACCATTTTCAAGCAAGATCGGTGTATGACATCGATTTGTTGGAATTGCTCGGCGCCATCGGCAATCTTCAGAAAGGAAAAGACATGGCCGGGATTGAGCTTTCGGGCGCTCCTCAATTCCTGGTCGGCTCGACAGTGAATGCCGGCGCTAAAGGAAAATCTCCCGAGCTGGTCGTTGAAGAGATGAACAAAAAAATCGACGCTGGGGTCGTGTTTTTTATTTCTCCGCCGTTATTTGATCTGAGCGCCATCGCGCCGTTTATGAAACGGGTGGATCTTAAAAAAGCAAAAATCATTCCCACGGTGTTGCTGCTCAAGTCTCTGGGAATGGCCCGTTATATGATGCGGAATGTGGATGATGTTTATGTCCCGGAGTCATTGCTGGACCGAATCCAAAAATCTGCAGACAAAGTTCGAGAATGTACACAGATCGCATCGGAAATGGTTACGTTGCTAAAACAAGAAGGCTTCAGCGGCGTCCATATCGCAACGCTCGGGTGGGAACATAAGCTGCCTGAAATAATTGGAAGAATATAAGGATGGGAAATATGGAGCAGACAAATCATCAGAAAGAAAACAGTGCCGTCACAAGGCGGGAAAAAGATCTTGTCGGTTCGGTCATGGTGCTTGGCAGCGGCATTGCCGGCATGCAGTCCGCCCTGGATCTCGCCAACTCCGGCTATTACGTGTACCTGGTGGAAAGGTCGTCGGCCATCGGCGGACTCATGTCTCAGCTCGATAAAACCTTTCCAACCAACGATTGTGCCATGTGAATTATCTCGCCCAAACTGGTCGAGGTCGGCCGGCATTTGAACATAGCGCTTTTAACCAACACACAGCTTTTGGACCTGAAAGGCGAGAAAGGGCGTTTTACCGCCCGGGTCCGTCAAGAGCCCCGTTTTATAGATCTTTCAAAATGTACCAGTTGCGGAGAATGCATTAAGGTCTGTCCCGTCGATCTTCCCAATGAATACGACGGAGGTCTTTCCTTGAAGAAGGCGACATACAAGAAATATGCCCAGGCGATCCCCGGCGCTTTTGCCATTGAGAAAACGGACCTTGCACCCTGTCGCATGACGTGTCCTGCCGGACAGAATGTCCAAGGGTATGTTCAGATGGTCAAAGAAGGGAAATATAAGGAAGCGCTGGAAATCATCATGGAAGATCACCCGTTTCCCGGGGTTTTGGGCCGGATCTGCCCCCATGAATGTGAAGATGCATGCCGTCGCTGTGACGTCGACGAGCCCGTGGCCATTCGCAACCTGAAACGTCTGGCTTCGGATCTGTTCGACCCCCGCGAGATCGAGATAAAATGCCTGCCCCCCAGAGAAGAAAAGGTCGCCATCATCGGTTCCGGGCCGGCAGGCCTTTCCGCGGCATATCATCTGGCGAGAAAAGGTGTGGCGTCCACCGTTTTCGAGGCCCTGCCCGAACCCGGCGGCATGCTCAGAGTCGGTATCCCGGCGCACCGGCTGCCTCGGGAGATCCTGGACAGGGAGATTGAAATCATTACGAATCTGGGTGTTCAAATCAAAACCAATACGCCCTTGGGAGCGGAGTTGACGGTCGATGACCTGTTAAATGACGGGTATAAAGCGGTATACTTGGCACTGGGGGCCCACCGGGGGATCGATCTGGGGGTTCCCGGCGAAAAAGCAAAGGGGGTTCGACAGGGTGTCGACTTTTTAAGAGAAGCCAATCTCACCGGAAAGACAGAGGTGGGGAAAAAGGTGGCCATCATCGGCGGCGGAAACGTGGCCATTGACGTTTCGAGGTCGGCGGTTCGTCTGGGTGCCGATGAGGTGAATATCATTTACCGGCGAACCCGTACTGAAATGCCCGCATGGGAAGAAGAGATTCAGGCGGCCGAGGCCGAGGGCGTTAAGATAACCTATCTTTCGGCGCCCCAGGAAATACTGATCCATGACGGCAGTGTCGTCGGACTCAGATGCATACGAATGGAACTGGGCGAGCCGGATTCATCCGGCCGAAGACGGCCGATTCCCGTTCCAGGCAGCGAATATGATATTGAAATCGATCAACTGGTTGCCGCCATCGGACAGCAACCGGACCTGTCGTCCATCGAAAATCTCACCGGACTGAATTTTTCGCGCTGGGGAACACTGGAGACGGATGCCGTCACCTTCGCAACAAATCGTGAGGGTGTTTTTGGCGGCGGCGACCTGCAAACCGGTCCCGGAATTGCCATCGCCGCCATTGCCGCCGGCCGGGAAGCGGCGGAATCGATGGTGAGGTATTTTGACGGACTCGATATGACCCGGGGAAGAGAGCCTGAGCCGGCCAAGGATGCCCGTTATCGTCCGATTCCGGATGATGAGCCTAAAATTTTAAGGCCAACAATGCCGGAACTGCCGGTAGAACATCGCCAAGGCAATTTCAAAGAGGTGGAACTGGGTTTTGACGAGGATTCGGGCCGCCGGGAGGCTGGACGATGCTTGAACTGCGGTTATTGCAGTGAATGTTATCAATGCGTGGATGCATGCCTGGCGGAAGCCATCGATCACAGCCAGGTACCGGTCGAAAAAGATATCGAGGTCGGTTCCGTGATTCTATGCCCGGGCAGCGAACCCTTCGACCCTTCGGGACTGGAACAGTTTTATCATTACAAAAGCAATCCCAACGTTCTGACAAGTTTGGAATTCGAACGTATTCTCAGCGCTTCGGGCCCCACGATGGGACATCTAGTCCGGCCGTCCGATCAGAAAGAACCGGAAAAGATCGCCTGGCTCCAGTGCATCGGATCCCGTGATACCAACAAATGCGGCAACGGATACTGCTCCTCGGTTTGCTGCATGTATGCCATCAAGGATTCGATGGTGGCAAAAGAGCACGCCGGCGGAAATCTGGATTGTGCCATTTTTAACATGGATATCCGGACATTCGGAAAAGATTATGAAAAATACTATCTGCGGGCAAGAGACAAGGCCGGCATCCGGTTTGTCAACGCCCGGGTTCATACCATTGATGAAATCGGAGAAAACAAAGATCTTCGCCTTCGGTATGTGGACACCGACGGACAGCTCCATGAGGAGATTTTCGACATGGTCGTTCTCTCGGTGGGCCTCAAGATTTCCGAATCGACGGCTGATCTGGCCGGGCGATTGAAGGTTGATCTGAACAAATACAACTTTGCGGTGACGCAACCTTTTGCGCCGGTTGAAACATCCCGTCCGGGGGTATACGCCTGCGGTGTTTTTCAAGAACCCAAAGATATTCCGAGTTCTGTCACCGAAGCCAGCGCCGCGGCATGTCTTGCCGGGGGATTTTTAAACGCGGTCCGCAACACCCGGACGGTGAGCGTGGAAATCCCTGAAGAAATCGACGTGACCGGCCAAGAACCGCGCGTCGGTGTCTTTGTCTGCAACTGCGGCATTAATATTGCCGGCGTTGTCGATGTCAACGGCGTGCAGGAATACGCCAAGACCCTTCCCTATGTGGCCTATGCCGGACAAAATCTCTTCACCTGTTCCCAGGATTCCCAGGAACAGATGAAAGAAATCATTAAAGAAAACAGCCTCAACCGGATCGTGGTGGCGGCATGCACCCCGAAAACCCACGAGGCCATCTTCATGGACACCCTCGAAGCATGCGGTTTGAACAAATATCTTTTTGAAATGGCCAACATACGGAATCAGGGTTCATGGGTCCATTCCGACGCTCCGGAAAAAGCGACGGAAAAGGCCAAACATCTGATTCGAATGGCGGTCGCCCGTGCCGGGACGCTTCATCCGCTGCACGAAAAAAAGATTCCGGTGATCCAAAGGGCGCTGGTAATCGGCGGGGGAGTGGCCGGGATGAATGCCGCGCTGGGCCTGGCCGATCAAGGCTTTCCCGTGGTGCTGGTCGAAAAGGAAAAAGCGCTCGGCGGCATGGCCAACCGCCTCACGACAACCATCGAAGGCCGGGACATCGGAACGTACCTTGAACAACTGATTGAAACGGTCACGTCCCATCCGGATATCCAGGTGCTGACCCGGTCTCTGATCGTCGGCTTTTCCGGATTCAAGGGGAATTTTACCACCGAAGTGCTGGTGGGCCCGGGTATGTATGAACGAAAGATCGATCACGGCGTCGTTGTTCTGGCCACCGGTGCAACGGAATACCGGCCGGACGAATTTCTTTACCAAGAAAACGAAAATGTCATGACCCAGATCGAACTGGCTCAGCGGCTGAAAGAAAAAGGCGCTGAAAATCTTGAGCGGGTGGTCATGATCCAGTGTGTCGGATCCAGAAACGAAAAAAATCCGAACTGCTCCAGGATTTGCTGCCAGAGCGCCGTCAAGAACGCACTTCACATTAAAAAGCTCAAGCCGGATGCCGATGTCTTCATCCTGTACCGGGATATCAGGACATACGGTCTTTTGGAAGACTATTATACCGAGGCAAGGAAACAGGGTGTTATTTTTACCCGGTACAGCCCCGAAGATCCGCCGACCGTGACACCGTCGGAGAAGGGGGTGGGGGTCACCTTCAAGGATCCCCTTCTGGGCCGCACCCTTCGCGTCGATGCGGATCTGCTGGCCCTGAGCGCTGGGATGGTGGCCGAAGATACCGAAGAACTCGCGTCCATCGTAAAACTGGCCAGAACAGCCGAGGGGCATTTTATGGAAGCCCATGTCAAGCTGAGACCGGTGGACATGGCAACGGAAGGCATTTTTGTCTGCGGCACCGCCCACAGTCCCAAGCTGGTGCATGAATCGATTTCGCAGGCATTTGCTGCGGCTTCCAGGGCCACGACATTTTTATCTCAACCGCAATTGACGCTGTCGGCGGTTACGGCGCAGGTCAATGCAGACCTCTGTGCGTCATGTTTGATTTGTGTCCGGTCCTGTCCCTACCAGGTGCCGAGGATCAACCCGGACGGCGTCAGCGAAATCGATATCGCCTTATGCCACGGATGCGGTGTTTGCGCGGCGGAATGCCCGGCCAAAGCCATTGAACTCAATTGGTACGAAGACGTTCAGATTTTGAGCAAGGTCGATGCGCTGCTCGAAGGCGTTTTGTAAAATGGATGTGAATCGTCAATCAACAATCAACAATCATAAATCATCCATCCGAAGGGGGGTATGATGACAGAAGATTTCGAACCGATCATCATTGCGTTTTGCTGCAGTTTCTGAGGCTATACGGCAGCGGACCTGGCAGGTTCCATGAGACTGCAATATCCGACGGATATTAAAATCATTCTTCTACCCTGCACCGGGAAACTGGATGTCCTTCATATCCTCCACGCCTTTGAAAAAGGAGCGGACGGCGTCTATGCGGTGGGGTGTATGGAAGGAGATTGCCATTACAACAGCGGTAACCTCAGAGCCAGAAAACGGGTCGAGCAGGCCCGACATATTCTGGATGTCATCGGTATGGGCGGAGAGCGCGTGCAGATGTATAACCTTTCATCCAGCGAAGGACCCCGTTTTGCACAGATCGCCGTTGAAATGGATGAAAGAATCCGAAATCTGGGACCCAATCCCATTAAACGGGCCAAACACAGGGCCGCATAAACCCATTGAACGTCTATAACCTTGGGACAATTTGAATTTTCGCGCCGATCAGCGCTTCAAGCAAGATTAAATATTTATTGAAAGAGAGGTCTTATGATTGTCGCCGACAAAAAACCCATCGAAGAAATTATAGAAGAAATAAAAGAACATGAAAAAATTCTGATACTTGGTTGCAATGAGTGTGTGACGGTCTGTGAGGCGGGCGGAAAGAAGGAAGTCGGGGTTCTGGCTTCGGCCCTTAGAATGTATTTTTTAAACCAGGGACGCAATGTCACAATCGATGAAGTGACATTGGAACGGCAGTGCGATCATGAATATCTTGAAGAAATCCGGGACAGGATGGATCAGTATGATGCCGTTGTTTCCATTGCGTGCGGCGTCGGGGTCCAGTTTATGGCCGAAAAATATCACGATACGCCGGTCTACCCCGGCGTGAACACCTGTTTTTTGGGCGTTACCGAGAAACGGGGCTTATGGACGGAGCGGTGTCAGGCCTGCGGCCAGTGCATTTTGGCAAGCACCGGCGGGATCTGCCCGGTTTCCCGCTGTGCAAAACGGCTTCTGAACGGTCCGTGCGGTGGTTCCGTCCGCGGCAGTTGCGAAATAAACAAAGACATCGATTGTGCCTGGCAATTGATTATTGATCGTCTCAAGGCACTCGACCGGCTCGATGATTACGAAAAGATCTGCGCTTTAAAAGACTGGTCCTTCGACAGGGCCGGGGGACCCAGAAAAGTTGTCAGGGAGGATGTACAGGAATGAAAGCAAAGACACCAAGCAAGCTGGAGAAGATGCTGGCCGCCGGCCACATGGCCGTTACCTCCGAATGCGGCCCCCCCCGCGGAAGTGATCCCGAGGTGATCATTAAAAAAGCCGATATGATCAAGGATCATGTGGACGCCATCAATATTACCGACAACCAGACGTCGGTTACCCGTATGTGCAGTCTGGCCGCATGTATACGCCTCAAGCTCATGGGGCTTGAACCGGTGCTGCAGATGGTGACCCGCGATCGAAACCGAATTGCGCTTCAGAGCGATATCCTCGGCGCCGCTTCCTTTGACATATTCAATATTCTTTGCCTTTCCGGGGATCACCAGAGTTTCGGCGACTGCCCCACGGGACAGAATGTCCATGATATCGACTCCATGCAGTTGATACAAACTGTGCGGCATATGCGGGACGAGGGAAAATTTTTGGGAGGAGACGATATCAGCCGTCCGCCGCAGATGTTTGTGGGGGCTGCGGCGAATCCTTTTGCCGATCCGTTTGAAATCAGAGTTCCCCGGCTGGCCAAAAAAATCAGCGCAGGGGTCGAATTTATACAGACCCAGTGCATATATGACATCGATAAATTCGAACTCTGGATAAAAATGGCCGGTGATCGCGGACTGCTGGATAAAGTCTATATTCTGGCCGGTGTAACGCCGTTTAAATCCGCCGGAATGGCGCGGTACATGAAAAACAGGGTGCCGGGGATCGAAGTGCCGGATGAAATGGTCAAACGAATGGCCGATACTCCCAAAGAAAAACAGCCCGAGGAAGGCATCAAAATCTGCATTGAAACCATTCAGCGGCTGAAAGAGGTAGAAGGGGTACACGGCTTTCATGTCATGGCCATAGAGTGGGAGGACAAGGTTCCTGAAATCGTGGAAAAATCGGGTCTTTATCCCAGGCCGGGCTCAGCGTAACCATTCGGCGTATGGGGATTCGGCGTCAGGCCGCCTGAAAACGTACGCCGGTGAAACACCGTTGTTTTAAATTCAAAACAATGCGCAACGTTCCAAATACGCGCGTTGAAGATCATCGTTTAAAAGGGCAAAAGGTCAATGACAAATGACTGGTGCCAATATCAAGGAGGCTTAAAATGAGTGAAAAAAGAAGAATTTTAGTCGTCGATGACGAGCCCGATTTCTGCTCGATTGTTCAGGGCCAATTGGAAAAAGAGGGCTTTGAAGTCGAGCTGGCTTATAATGGTATCGAAGGGCTGGAGAAAGTTCAGGCCAACCCGCCGGATGCCATTGTCCTGGATGTGATGATGCCTGAAATGGACGGATACGAGGTGTGTAAAAAACTAAAAGCCGATGACAAGTGCTGCAATATCCCCGTCATCCTTTTGACGGCCGTTGCATCGCATGTCACATCGACGCGATATACCCACCGGGATGGGATGGCCACGGAAGCGGACGACTATATTGCCAAACCTGCGTCGGCGGAGCAAATCTCGGAAAGCATTAAACGGCTGCTGGGCTGATCGAGCGGTTGAAGCCGTCTGATGTGTTTGCAACGGAAATTCTCAATTGAAGATGGGCGGTATCCAGTGCCTGTGTTTCACATCGTCGATCTTTAATTCTTGCAAAACAAACCGGGTGCTTCGCACCCGGATGCAAGCTCAACGTCGAAAGCACTGGCGTGCTTTTGCCTTTTCGGCCTATGGCCGAAAATTCAAGCCACTCACTTTGCGGGTGGTAGTTGACTCAAAGGAGGGGATAATGCCATCCGGGATTATCGAGATTAAAGGGAAGAAGAACAGCACGTTTAAAGACCATGTGATGTCGCTATTGCCCGAAGGCGGGAACCTGAATCTTTGTCTAACCTGCGGCCTTTGTTCTTCAGGCTGTCCGGCCTCGGGTCTGGAAGATATGGATCCCAGAAAATTTCTACGAATGGCGTCTCTCGGGCTTGACGAGGAGATCGTAAATTCGAACTGGGCATGGATGTGCACCATGTGTACCCGATGCACGTATGCCTGCCCCATGAAGATCGACATCGCCGCGCTGATATTCAACATTCGCAGCAACTGGCCCAAAGCAGACCAGCCCAAAGGAATCCGGGGATCTTGCGAGATGGCGCTGAAAAACGATACCTGCAGCGCCATGGGCGCCACCGAAGAAGACTGGCGATTTGTTGTTGAAGATGTTGCAGAAGAAGCTCGGGATATTCAGGACGGCTTCCAGGATCTTCAGGTGCCCATGGACAAAGAAGGGGCCTATTTCTTTTTGAACCAGAACTCCCGCGAGCCGGTCACCGAACCGGATGAAATGGTGCCGCTTTGGAAAATATTACATCTGGTTGGCGCAGACTGGACGTATGGGTCCAAAGGATGGGCCGCGGAAAACTACTGCCTGTTCTGTGCGGATCTGGAAAACTGGGAGAAGATCGTCCGGGTCAAAGCCAAGGCCGTTGATAATCTCAAATGCAAAGTCTGGCTCAATACCGAGTGAGGGCACGAACTTTTTGCGGTCCGGGTCGGACTGCAACGATTCAATATCGAACACAATTTTGAATGCAAAAGCATCATTCAATACTATGCCCAGTGGATCCGTGAAGGAAAGCTGAAAGTCAACTCCGACTGGAACAAAGATCTGAAGATCAAATTCACGGTCCAGGATCCGTGCCAACTGGTTCGAAAAAGCTTCGGTGACGCGGTGGCCGAAGATATGCGGTATGTTGTCAAATCGGTTGTGGGCGAAGAGAACTTCGTGGACATGCAGCCTAATAGATCCAACAACTACTGCTGCGGGGGCGGGGGCGGTTATCTTCAGTCCGGGTTTCCGGAAGCCCGGCGATATTACGGCAGGCGAAAATTTGAACAAATCATAGAAACCGGGGCCGATTACTGCCTGACTCCCTGCCATAACTGCCATGCTCAGATCCACGACCTCAAAGAACATTACGGCGGGAATTATCATACCACGCATTTATGGACCATCATATGCCTGTCCCTCGGGATTCTCGGTGAAAATGAACGGGAATATCTCGGGCCGGATTTGGCCGAGTTCGGTTTATAACCGGTTTTTTCCTTAACAGACCTGCCCTGGAAAACCGGAGGGGGTTTTTTTGTCTAACAAGTCTATAAATACTGAAAAGATGTGGCATGCAGGTATATTGCATACTGGGCGATGAACGGGTCATGCGTTCAAAGTCGCCGATCATATTTTCTACGGTTCTAAAACGGATCGGACTCAAAGCGGTCTATGTCCCTTTCAACGTTGACCCGCTCCGGATCGGTTCTGCAATGCAAAGCATAAGGGTGTTAAATATTGCCGGTGCGAGCATCACCATACCGTTCAAAGAGAAAGTTATACCCCATTTGGACGTTCTTTCGGAAGGCGCGAACATTATCGGTGCCATCAATACCATCGTCCGCAGCGGCGATAATCTCAAAGGGTACAATACCAACGCCATCGGTTTCATGGATGCGCTGAATGATTCGGGGTTCGAAGTGGAAGGCAAATCCGCCCTTGTTTTCGGCACCGGCGGGGCGGCCAGGGCCATTGTATTTATTTTAAACTGGCTGAGAACAACCTCTATTTTCGTGGTCGGCCGAGATAGAGACAAAACCCTTCAAATCGTGGATCGTTTCGGGGGAGAAGCCATGGGGCCGGAGGATCTTTCGGATCGAACGCCGACTGTCGACATCGTGGTCAACGCCACCTCTGTTTCAAGTCCGGATGAATCATCAGACATGGCGGCGTTGCTTGAAAAACTTTCTTTAAAGAATTGTGAAATGGTCGTCGATCTGAATTACGGTCGCAACAATAATTTCTGGCAGGATCTGGCCCGGCGAATCGGGTCACGGTTCATGGACGGTCTGTCGTCCCTTGCCTATCAGTCCAGGCGGACCCTGGCGCTCTGGACGGGCATTCAGGTTCCGCCCGAAGAATTTTTAAAAGCGTTGAATGAGAATTTGTAAGTTTTCAAAGCTTGACTGGGATTAAAACTGTAAATACACTCCCTTTTCCGAACTCGCTCTCGACATCGATGATTCCGCCGATGGAATCGAGAAGACCCTTGACGATGGGCAGCCCAAGGCCCGTCCCGGTGATGTAACGGGTCTTGTCATCCTTGACCCTGTAAAATCTTTCAAAGATTTTATCCAGGTATTTATCCGCGATACCGAATCCATTGTCTTTTACCCGTATACGAATATTGATTCCCGCCATATCCGCTGTGACATTGATTTCCCCGCCGTCCTGGGTATAATTGATGGCGTTGGTGATGAGATTCCCAAAAATACTTTCAAGGGCGATGGGATCGGCAACGAGTTCGGGAAGCGCTTGTTCCGGAAGCGAAAGAGTCAGCGACTGGTTCTTTTTTTGAGCCGAGGGTTTTAAAAAGTCGATGATATTTTTTAAAAGCTCATCCAGGCGAACCGGCTGGGGTTCATGACATATAATTCCTTCTTCGATACGGGATAAATCGAGCAGATCTCCGATCAATGAAATCAATCCCTTTGTTTTTTCCCGGGCTCTGGCAAGAATATGCTGGTCCTGTATCGTCTCCTCTCCCACCATGTCTCGAATCACAATGGCCAATTGTTCGTGGATGGTGGACAAAGGGGATCGCAATTCGTGTGAAACCTTTGCTACGAATTCCGATTTAAGCTGATCCAGAAGTCTCATGCTGGTAATATCGACAAGATTCAAAATTGCTCCGAGACATTCTTTTTTTTGACCCAAAACCGGTCGTCCTCTGGCCATTATATATCTGTTATCTCCGAGAGAAAACTCGAGGTTCGGAATGTCGTCGAAATCCACATGTTTCCCCTGGGATATTTCCAGGGCCATCCGGCAAACCTCTGAATTCGGCAAATAGTCTTTTATAGGGCGCCCGGGTGTTACGCCGGGATCGAGCCCGATGAGCTTTTTGAACGCGGGGTTCATCAATACGACATGCCCTTTGGGATCGATCACCACGACGCCGCTGGGAAACGATTCTATAATCGTTCGGATACGGCTTTTTTCCGTATCCAGATCATACAGCGTTCTGCTCCTTTCCTGCTCGAGCCGATGGGCTTCCTGGATAAAGCGAATTTTTTCCCAGGCGCGATTGACGACGATTCTAAGCTGGTCCGGCTCAAAAGGTTTTGGAATGAAATCATAGGCCCCTTTTTTCATGGCTTCAATGGCGGTTTCCACCGTGGCATATCCTGTGATCACGATGACCTGAATGGTTTCGCTGAGCTGACGAATCCGTTTTAAAACCTCCAGTCCGTCCATTCCCGGCATCTTCAGGTCCAGCAGCACGATGTCAATTCTTTCCTTTTCCAAAATATCCAGAGCTTCGTCCCCCCCGGATGCTTTCAAGGCCTGAAAACCGGCGCGATTGAGGATGCGTTCGGATGCGTCGCGAATATCCTGTTCATCATCAACAACCATTACTGTTGCGCCGGATGCTGTTTCCACTTTCTTCTCCTTTTTCAAGAAACCAAATGCTTATGTTTTTTTAGATCCAACGGGAAGCACAATCGTAAATGTCGTTCCGTTTCCGGGGACACTATCCGCTTGGATACTGCCGCCATGATTTTGTACGATTCGGTAAGCCAGGCTAAGCCCCAAACCGGTTCCTTTGCCTTCTTCTTTGGTGGTGAAAAACGGTTCGAAAATGTGGGGCAGATTTTCACTGGATATCCCCGGTCCGGTATCGGATATCTCAATACAGACCTTGTCGCCATCCGGCAGCAAATAACTCTTAATCGTCAGCGCTCCCTTTCCCTCCATGGCCTGGGCTGCATTGAGAATGATGTTCATGAACAAGTGATACAACTGCTGAATGTCCGAAAGAACAGGGGGGAGTGATGCATCCAGTTCTTTTACGATCTCGATGTTGTGAAACAGGGTTTGACTTTCCAATAAAAAAAGGGTTCGTGTGAGGGAACGGTTGATATCATGGGGACGCATCAGTTGCCGTGTCTGTCGGGTGAACTCAAGGAGTTCTTTTACGGTGTCCCGGCATCGTTTGGCGTCCCGTAAAATTCTATTCAGGTCTTCTTTGGCCCCGTCTTCAAGATCATATTCTTCGAGGATGAGTTTGGTAAACAGCGTAATTCCGCCGAGTGGATTGTTGAGCTGATGAGCCACTCCGGCCGCCAGTTTCCCGAGGGAAGACATTTTTTCGGCCTGCAGCAGTTGAAGCTGAGTTTTTCCAAGCTCTTCTTTCATTCGAAGCTCTTCCCGAAGATCGTGGAAAAAACCGATGGTGGCCACCTCCTTTTCATTTTCGTAAACGATGGCGGCGTTTAAAAAAATGGGAATAATTTCCTTGTTTTTGCTGATGATATCGACCTGATAGGATTGAAGTTTTCCTTTGCCGCCGTATTGGTCGCTTCGAAGATTTCGCATCACCTCATAGGCCTTGTTGTCGGGGTAAATATCACGAACATTGAGATAGAGGAGCGCCTCATCCACCGAATAACCGAAAACCTTGGTGGCGGCATCATTAAAGATGAGAACCTTTCCGGCGATATCCGATGCGATGACGCCATCTACCGCACTGAAAATGAGATTTCGTAAAAACGCATTGGAACGATGCAGTTTTTCTTCCAGCCCTCCACGGGTGGGGAGGTCAAAATCCATGCTGACATAGGCTTCGATCTCATCACCTGAGTAGATGGGATACGCAAAATAACACGGCATTTCGTCCAGATCCAAAGTGTTTTGCGGTTTGGGCATGAGGGTGGGTTTACGCTTTGCTATGGCCTCTTTGACCGCACAGTTATCACAAGGCTCCTGCCGGTCATAAAATATCAGGTGGCAGCATTTCCCAATGACTTCGGATTCCGCTGTACCATTTAACCTGCAGTTGGCAGCCAGAATTTTGAATTTAGGCGAAACGACAATAAATCTTCTTTGAAAAGCGCCGATCGCCTTAAGCAAATATTCTTTTTCTTTATCGATGCCCATTGCGCTTCTAATATAAACACACAGATTTCAAACGGCTGATGTGTTTGAAATTCAAAAAGCGATAAATATCGCTTTTGGTAAATGTTAGCAATTAATCATATATGTTACATTGTGGGATTTTGTCAACAGAAACATATAATTGTTGACGATAATGCCACATCGTGTCATAAAGATATTGGAAGCCACCCCAAAAAAGTCTTTTCGCCCGATATCGGCGTTCAGAGTTCAGATTCTGAACGCTGAACACCGAACACTGAACACTTTTATTAAAGAGTCCCTATGGATAAAAAGGATAAAGAAAAAAGCAGCACCGTAAAGAAAGAGACCATGTGGATGGTCGCTTCACTGGCCCTTGTTGTGGGATTTTTAGGCGGCGTTGTTTTCGGTGTCTACAAATCCGAAACCCTTAAACCGTTTCAAAACAAACCGTTTTCCCA
>Ga0316575_10000265_pt1 | contig 14370 bp, 13 predicted proteins | sample J5NA_FD_203072 | JGI IMG/M metagenome (GOLD analysis project Ga0316575, IMG submission 203072) | Rhizosphere microbial communities from salt marsh grasses in Alabama, United States - J5-7_050615r2r3 | ecosystem: Host-associated > Plants > Roots > Rhizosphere | place: USA: Alabama | collected...
TTTGTTACTTGTTTAAAATTTCCCGAGCCTTAATCGGACAATTCTGATGGCTTCGATATCGCAATATCATCGCTCGCTGTACGCGCTTTCGCCACAGCATGTGCCAGCCAATAACAGGGCAACACGGCGACAGCGGTGGTAGCGATGTCGGCAATGGAGTGATAATGCTGGTAGACCATCAGCGCTGCATAGGCGACAAACGAGGCCGACACCGCAAGGCCCGACCAGACCTCCCTTTCTTTGCATATAAATACGGCAAACACCAATGCAAGTGCGGTGTGGGTGCTGTAATCCAGACCAACGCGGGGCCAAATTCCCAACGATTTGTCGATAAACATCAAGCCATAACACGTGGTCAAGCTGAGCCCGAAATACAGGAGATAGCGCTTCAAGGTCGCGCGGCCCCGCTGCCGGGCAAGCACTGCGACGACAACGAGACTAATTAAAAACAGTATTGGAATGTAACTGTCTGCGACCGCATCCCATTGCTCGTAATTAAAAAATGTCATACGACCTCAACCTTTTTTGATGCACAATTGAGAAAATCTCTTCATATGGCGGCGTCAACAATTTGCAACAATTCAATGTCAATATTTAAACCCTTTTCCTCGTCCTTGAACATGATGCCAAAGAGCTGCATTCGTGGGCACTAAATCCTGGATGCTTTTTTTCGCCGACGGCGATATCGGCGATGCCCTTCGCTCTCACCCCAGCCTGGATCGAGCTCGATCCGAAAGCCTCGTCCGCGAATTGTTTCCGCAGAAACAACTGGAATACCTGGGTGAAGTCAATCTCGCCCACGCCGGTCCGCCACGACGAGAGGTGTACGCCGGCTGTTTCGACGGCCTCAGCGTTGTTGCGGCGCATCGCTTTGGCATGGACTACCCCTCAAAATTGCCAGCGCACTTCCTTCAGGCGCGTTATGGGCGCAACACCTACCTCTTTGCCGCATACAGCATTGTCGACTGGTTTGCCTTTGCGCACTGGCAAGACGGCAAGCTGCAACGTTCGCTGAGCTTGTCGGCGGACGGCATCAAGGAAAATCTCGGCGAAAGGAAAGCGTTTGAAGAGGCCTATTGGCGCGGCGACCATCCAGTCGATACCGGTGATAGCGAGGCATATTCGCTGCCCTTTCACCCCCTGGACCTGGCCGAATGCACAGCGCAGCAATTGTTCGGATTTCCCCTGCAAGCCCATGTTTCCGCCAATCTGATCGATCCTGAGACCGTCCCTCTGCTCGCATTTCGCGACAGCAAAGCGTGGTGGCAATTCTGGTAGGACGGCCTATCCGCTCCCGGTAAAGCGGCTTTTTATTGTTATCGAAAGCACCCGCCAGTTGCCATCAGTGACGGCTGATACGTTGCACGAGTACGCAGGTCACAGTTTTGTAGCGCAAACCATCAAACCGTCGCCCCAATCGAAGCGATAGAACCAGCGCTGAACCTCCTTAAAAGGAAGGAACACATTTTCGCCAACGGTATCTATTACCCACTGAATATGACTCTGTCTCTTCATGCTGCTATTGGTACTGCGTTCGATCATCGGCAGCTGTTTTTCCGAACTCTCTTTAATCATTAAATTTGAAATAGGTCGGGTCAACTCTGATATGGGAAAGCCATAGTTAATGATTTTAATATCCCCGAAACCGGCTCCGTGCAACAGCTCCTCCATTTGGTCGCGTTCGTACCGGCGAACATGGCCGACGATTTCGTCTGACTTGCCATATTTTTTTTGATGCGCGGGTACCGATATCAACACCTTGCCTCCCCGCTTTATAAAGGACGCCCATTTGCTCAGCGCATCTCCATCGCCGTCGATGTGTTCCAGCACCTCAAATGCAAACAAATAATCAAACGACTTGCCCTCCAGCTCATCGAGACTGTCCAGAACGAGAATATTGTTACCGAAGCTGTCGAGGTTTTTACGCAATTGCGAACGCGCCTCTTCACCCAACTCGTAACAGGCGCCGTGCATACCTCGCTGCAGAAGTTTTTGCGTCATATATCCGGTACCCGACCCCACTTCCAAAAAACTCCCTGCCGCCCAGCCGCGCATCACGTCTTCCATTGCGCTCTCCCTGAGAATCAATTTCGGTTGTCTGGCCATAAAATCACCGCGATAAATCGAATTTACTGTCTGAAGCCCTTCGCCGTCATTTTTCTGAGCAGCACGCAATACACACACCGGTTTTCAGACGCACACAGAATAATAGCATTCGCGGTGCCCACAACCGGCCGAGGGCATTCCCTCTCAGCGCATCCCGTCGAACGCTCTTGGCCGGCTTAAGGACAAACCTCGAGCCTTCGCTGCAGGGAAATCCAGCACCCAAGCCCCGTGTTTCCCCTATAATGTCCGCCTTTTGAGCCGACAAGCCCGAGCAATGAACGACACCTATTCCCCCGCCACACTGGAACCCAGGGTACAGGCCCATTGGGAGAAGAAACGCGCCTTTGCCGCGAACGAGGATCCCAAGCGCGAAAAGTTTTACTGTCTGGCGATGTTCCCCTATCCGAGCGGGCGCCTGCACATGGGACACGTGCGCAACTACACCATCACCGACGTGATCGCGCGCTTCCAGCGCATGCAGGGCAAAAATGTATTGCACCCGATGGGTTGGGACGCTTTCGGCTTACCGGCGGAAAACGCCGCCATCAAAAACAAAACTGCCCCGGCCAAGTGGACCTACGCCAACACCGACTACATGCGCCAGCAACTGAAGGAACTCGGCTTCGGTTTCGACTGGTCGCGCGAAGTGACTACCTGCAAACCCGACTACTACCGCTGGGAGCAGTGGTTTTTTACCCGTCTCTACGAAAAAGGACTGGTCTACAAAAAAGTCTCCTCTGTGAATTGGTGTCCGAACGACGAAACCGTGCTCGCCAACGAACAGGTCATCGAAGGTTGCTGCTGGCGCTGCGATACGCCGGTCGAACGCAAGGAAATCCCGCAGTGGTTTATCCGCATCACCGACTACGCGGAACAATTGCTGGCCGATCTCGACAAGCTGCCGGACTGGCCGGAACAGGTCAAAACCATGCAGCGCAACTGGATCGGCAAGAGCAAAGGCGTGGAAATGCGCTTTGACCTCGAAGCTCCGGTCGCCGGTTACGGCTACTTCAATGTCTACACCACTCGCCCCGACACCTTGATGGGCGTGACCTACGTATCGCTGGCCGCCGAGCACCCGATCGCGCACGCGCTGGCGGAAAACAATCCCGAACTCGCCGCCTTTATCAAGGAGTGCAAGATCCAGTCGATGGCCGAGGCCGACATGGCCAATATGGAAAAGAAAGGCATGGCCACCGGCATTGTCGCGCTGCATCCGATCACCGGCGACAAGGTGCCGGTCTGGGTCGCCAACTACGTGCTGATGGATTACGGCTCGGGAGCCGTTATGGCGGTGCCGGCCCACGACCAGCGCGACTGGGAGTTCGCGCGCAAATACAAGCTTCCGATTGCACAGGTCATAGCACCGCTTGACGCCGCGGGTGTCGATCTGGACAAGGCCGCGTTTACCGACAAGGGCAGGCTGGTCAATTCCGGCGAATTCGACGGTCTCGACTTCGACGCCGCCTTTGAAGCCATCTCCGAAACACTGAAAGCCGGCAGCAAGGGCAAGGTCACCACCAATTTCCGGCTGCGCGATTGGGGCGTCTCACGCCAGCGCTATTGGGGCGCGCCGATTCCCATGTTCAATCTGCCCGAAGGCGGTGAAATTCCCGTGCCGGCGGAACGCCTGCCGGTGTTGCTGCCGGAAGATGTGGTGATGGATGGCATTCAATCGCCGATCAAGGCCGACGCCGAGTGGCGCAAAGCCGAACTCGAGGGCCGCGCGGTCGAGCACGAAACCGACACCTTCGACACCTTTATGGAATCGTCCTGGTACTACGCGCGCTATACCTGCCCCGACGCACAGCAAATGCTCGACCCGGAACGCGCCAACTACTGGCTGCCGGTCGACCAATACGTCGGCGGCATCGAGCACGCCATTCTGCACTTGCTCTACGCGCGCTTCTTCCACAAATTGATGCGCGACGAGGGCCTGGTCGCCTGCGACGAGCCCTTCGAACGTCTGCTCTGTCAGGGCATGGTGCTCTGCGACGCCTTCTATTTGCCGGACACCAGTCCGATTGAATGGGTCGCCCTCAACGACGTCGACATTCAGCGCGACGACAAAGGCGGAATCGCTTCCGCCACGCAGAAATCGACCGGAAAACCGCTGGTCTACGCCGGCGTGACCAAAATGTCGAAGTCGAAACTCAACACCGTCGACCCGGAAGACCTGGTCGCCAAATACGGCGCCGACACCGTGCGCCTGTTTTCGATGTTTGCCGCGCCGCCCGATCAAAGCCTGGAGTGGACCGACTCCGGCGTCGAGGGCGCATCGCGCTTTTTGAAAAAACTCTGGCGTGTCGTCGGCGCCCATATCGATGCCGGCAAGGTCGGCAAACTCGACCCCAAGTTGCTGAACGAGGCCGCCAAAAACCTGCGCCGCAAAACGCACGAGACCATCAATAAAGTGGGCGACGATTACGGTCGTCGGCAAACGTTCAACACAGCGATCGCAGCGGTGATGGAATTGCTGAACGAAATCTCGCAACTTGCCGACCGCGCGACGCCCATCGGTCTCGCCGTCGAGCGCGAAGCGCTGGAAGCCTCCCTGCTGTTGCTGGCGCCGATCGTTCCGCACATTTGTCACGAACTCTGGTCCGCCCTCGGTCACAACGAGGATATTCTCAACGCCGCCTGGCCCAAAGTCGACCAAACGGCATTGCTGCGCGACAGCATCTCAATTGCGCTGCAGGTCAACGGCAAGGTGCGCGCGGAAGTGGAAGTGCCAATCGACGCAGACAAGGACGCCCTCGAGCGCATTGCGCTGGGCAACGACAAGGTGCAGAAATTTATCGACGACAAAATGATTCGCAAAGTCATCGTCGTGCCGAGGAAATTGGTCAATGTTGTCGCCAATTAGCCGCCTCGGCGCGCAGCTCGCAGTGCTCGCCGCGCTGTCGGCCTGCGGCTGGCAATTGCGTGGCAGCGGCTCCGCACTCGGCGAAAGTTACGAGCAGAAAATCGGTGAACTCGCCATTGTGTCCGAGGATCGCAGCAACGCGTTTTTCACCTCACTGCGGCGTGTGCTAGAACTCAACCGTGTCAAAGAGAATGACAACGCCGACCTGGTGCTCTTGTTTAAAAACGAAAAACTCGAACGGCATCCGCTCGCGTACAGCAGCACCGGCATACCCAGCCAGTACGAGCTGACCATGTCGATCGAATTTGAAGTGCGCAAAAAAAATGGCGAACACGTGCTGGTGCCGCGCAACATTATCAGCCACAGAAATTACGACTTCGACGCCGAATTGATTATTGCCAAGGATCGCGAAGAGCAGGAACTGCTCGAAGAAATGCGTCGCGAGCTCGCCTACCAAATGCTGCACTCAATCGCCTCCGGAATCTGAACCGTGGCGCGCCTGAACTCCGAACAACTGGCGCCCTCGCTGCAAAAACGCCTCGCACCGATCTACTTGATCAGCGGCGACGAAGCCCTGTTGGTACAGGAATGTTGCGACCTCGTGCGCAAAGCGGCGCACGAACGCGGCTTTCACGAGCAGGAACGCTTTCACGCCGAAGCCAATTTCGACTGGGCAAATCTGCTCCTGGACACCAATTCCCTGTCCCTGTTTTCGAGTAAAAAATTATTTGAAGTGCGCGTGCGCAACGGCAAACCCGGCGACGATGGCAGCAAGGCACTGATCGAATATTGCCGACATATCAGCGACGACAACTTGCTGCTGCTGGTATTGCCGAAACTCGATAAAAGCGCGCAAAGCAGCGCCTGGTTTAAAGCGGTGAACGAGGTCGGTGAGTTCGTGCAAATCTGGCCGGTCAACGCACAACAGTTGCCGCGCTGGATTCAACAACGCCTGCGCGCCGCCGGAATTCAGGCCAACTCCGAAGCGGTGGACGTGCTCTGCTCGAAAGTGGAAGGCAATTTATTGGCCGCCGCGCAGGAAATCGAAAAGCTTAAAATTCTCTGTGGCGACACACCCGTTGACGCAAAAGCGATGGCAAATCTGGTCAGCGATTCGGCTCGTTATAACATTTTTGAACTCGTCGATCGCGCGCTCGCCGGCGACGCACTCGCCGCCAATGCCAGCCTGAATGGATTGCGCAGCGAGGGAACGGCGGCCATCGTCATTCTCAATTTATTATTTAATCAAATCTCGACCTTGTGCCAAATTCGCGAAGCGATGGAACAGGGCCACGGTTTTGACAATGCCGCCTCGGCACAACGCGTCTGGTCCTCGCGCATGGGCATCACCCGGCAGGCGGTGGAGCGCCTGAAATTGCGCGACCTCTATGTTCTGCTGCGCCTGTGCTCGGCGACGGACCGAACCGTTAAAGGCGTGCGCAAAGGCAGTGAATGGGATGACCTCAGTGCCATTGTCACCCGGATGTGCGGCATCCAAACCCTCAGCGATATCGCCTGAGCATCACCACGCAGTCAGTGGCGACAAAATTCCCGTCGCCACTTCGCCCTCCGTGTCGACATACACATTGTCCGCCGCAGTGACAGTCGCATCGCGCCCGTCGACAAAACTTTGTTCCTGCACAATTAACTTGTACGCCTTGTTCAGTTCGCGCGCGCGCGCCGGACTGGCGTACAAGAGATAGGCAATGTCCCGCTGCATACGCGCGAGTGCCGCCGACTTGAGCACGCCATTTTGATCAAAAAATTTCGTCTCCAGTTCGGTGTTGCGACGAAACTCATCGCCGGCGCCGTTCTGTTCCAAATAGTAAGAGTACTCGCCGGCACCATCCGGGCGCCTGCGCTCCTTCACCCCGCGCAAATCTTTTTGCGACCAATGAAACCAAGCGTGCTGAAATGAATCGTCGTCCAGCTTGCGATGAAAGGACACCACGCCATCGCGCGACTGGCCGGCGCCGCCGTGACATCCAACACAAAACGACAATTCCTCGTAGCTTTGCGGACGCAGCTGGCCCTTGGCATTTTCGATCATGCCCGCATAGACCCAGCCCTGACCATTGCTGACTCCGGCTTCGATATTGCCGTGAATAACGCGCAGTCGTTCCGGGAAATCGTGAGCTTCTTTGATTTCGGCGTGATTTTCCCGCTCCAGATCGGCGTAGCTCATCCAATGCGTTTTGCGTGCATAGCGCAGTTCTTTCATGCGCGGGCTCAAGTGATTATTTCCCTTTGCGTCCAGCGAAATGTAGCGTACCGAGTGCATAAATTCGGTGCCTTCGGGAAAAAGACCGGCCGCCAGATGCACCTTTCCTTCGCGCTGCCGCAATGCAGCTCTGCCTACGTAGGACATTTGCCGCTGCTGCAGCGGTGCCCAATCGTAGACCACGCGATCTGCCGGACCAATACTTCCGTTCTTGTCGATATCGACCGAACCGATTTCGTGTTCATCGATGGTGTCAATCGCAATAGTGCGCTTGCGTATCAGCGCTTCAACGATGGCGAGATTGACAATGTAAACCTGAATATTATCGCGACCGGTTTCGTCCTGACGAAATTCGGCCGGCAGTCGAATCATGACATCGTCGGTCGAGCCGTTGGTCGGCCAGAAAGTGCCTGGCAGAGGATAATAGGCGTAGCTGCGCCAGCCACTGTAAGTGCCGTCGGGGCGATGATCAAAGCCCTGTTTGTCAAACTTGAAGTACGCGTCTGGAATAAATCCGCCCCATTTGCCATCGCCATTGAAGTCCCACGCGCCTGCATTCTCGCGCAGCGTCTTTGCCGGAACAATATCTCCATTTTTCGCAAGGTAATTGCTCTGTGAAATATAGCGATCAATTTCAGTGTCGCTGATCGCGGCGACTTCCGCGCGACGATCCTTGAACAAATTCACCCAATGGTTTTTTCGCGCGAGGTCGGGAAAAAGATACGCCAACTGCAAATCACTGTCGTTCACCATGTTGGGTCGCGGAGAATCGCTGTGACAGGTAAAACAGGGATTGTGCACCCTGCCCGAAGCGTCTTTTGTTTTCGTATAACACTGCGGCGGAATGTAAGCGGCCGGGTTACTCACTTCGTCCCGGGAAGCTTTCGCCGCCTGTACAAGCGAACAGGAGAAACAAAGGGCGCAGTAAACAAACGCGAATATTGAAATCGGGATATTTTTCATAACCTTTAATTTTTATTGCGGTTCAGAGGAGAACTCGGAGGAATCTATCCCCTGCAATCACTTCGTTGTGCGCGCTGTAAAGATGACAAAACGCCGACCGCCTTTCGGCGAGCCGACGTTTTGCATTGACCTTAGCAGCATCGAACAATCAGTGACTTTTCCACCAATCGTCGAAGTCGCCGTCGCCTTTGTCCACCGCCGGGAAAGGACCGACATAGCCCGTGTAAGCGCGAGCCTGCGCGGCGTTTTCCAGTTTGCTTTGATCCGATTCACCGTAGGGATGCTGCACAACGGTCATCAAATAGGCGAAGCCGTTGACGTTCGGATAAAAATACAAAGAAGTGGATTCTGCACCGTAGGGAGTGGTCTCGACGCGGGTCAGTCGTTTTTTGCTGAGATTGTATGCCCACACAGCGTCGTTGCGGTGACCACTGCCAGTGTCTTCACCGATCATGAGGGTGTCGTACCCGGGAATAAACGTGAGGTTATCCGGATTGGCAATACCGTTTAAATCGCAGGTATTGAATGCATCACCGGCGACCGGAGTTCCCGCCACCAGCCCCTCCATGTGCGTAGCAACGTAATTTCCGTCCAGGCTCAACTGGTAGACCGCGCCACAGGGATTGTCTTGCAGACGAATGTCGTTATTGCCACCGTCCACTTTATCGGCCATGCCCTTGCCAATTTCCGACATCGAAATATACAGTTTGTGAGCTTCCGGATTGTAGGTAATGCCTTCCATTTTGCGAAATTCCGTGGTCGCGCCCATAAGTGCAGCGTAGCGACGGGTTTCAACGCGGGAGGCGATCATGTCCATTCCGGGTTTCACTTTTAAACACTCGTTGCCACCGGTGGTGCGAATGTTGGTGCAGCCGGGAACATCGACATCAAATATATCGGCAAAGCTGCCTTTGCTGTCGAGGAAGGGTTTGATGTCCTTGTCACTCGCGTGACCGAGGTTAATCCAGTCGATGGTCGCTGCGCCCGCGCCGCTGCCGTCAGTCTGCTTCCATTTTGCCGCGTACAAATAACCGGAGTTGAGTTTGCGCGGCGCGTCTGCAACAAAGCGGAAAAGCCCCACGTCGGTGCCGTCATCCGAGGCATACACGGTTTTTTCATCGTCCATGACTTTGCCGAGTTCCCAGGCGAAGCGACCCATTGCATAGTGTTTGCTGACGTGGGTGTCGTAGAAGCTGTCGACTTTGACTTCCACGCTAAATCCGTAATCGTAAGGATTCGCCAATTGCGCACCGGCAAAATAATCGTGCATTGGGGAAAAAAATTGATCTTCAAGAATGTCGGGCTGCGCCGCATTGGGTTCGTACTCTTCCGAGCCCAAATGTGTGCCCCAGGGCGTGACACTGCCCGCGCAATGGGTGTAGCCGCCATTGACCGCGGAAAAATCCAGCGGGCGTGTCCGTCTCGCTTTTAAAATACCGGTGTGACGATTTTGTTGCAGCTCGGTGACATACATCGCCGCCGGTGCATCTTCAAAATGCGACACCATGAACAATCCACCGTATTTTCCGGTCAGCAGCGATGAAAAATCGGTGTAGGTGGAGATTTTTTTCGAGCCGTCCTCAGCAAGCAGCGGATTGCCGTTGATATCGACCAATTCGCCGTATGTTCCGCCACCAATGTTGTCGCCGGAGCGAGCCAGAACGTTATAGCCAATCGGATAGCGACGTCCGTCGATTTTCACCCAGGGAGATGCAAGCACCGAACGCATTTGCGCGTCGGTGCTGGGAACCGGCACCGGAGCAAACTGAATACTTCCTTCATCGTTGCGATCGTGGTCGTGAGAATGGTGAGGATTGCCGTGAGAGTAAGCGAGGCCCGGAACTGCGGCGGATGCCGCGGCCATTATCGCCAAAGTCAATGTCTTCATTCGCATGTGTCTGTACCTTCGTCATATTTTGTCGTGTGGGGGAAGCGCGACTGCGTATTGCGGCAGGAATACTAGCCCCACAATGTGAACAATTTGCGAAGGTTGCGAAGGAAAAATATTTAAGAATCTTTGATTAAATATTTGTGACTCTGCGTGCTTTTTGTACGAATAAAAGAATACATTGACAATGCCGCTTACAAAAACAAAAAGTTCTGCAACATGTCTTTGCCACCTTCACTGGCGAAACTTTCCGGGTGAAACTGAATCCCAAAAATCGGATACTTTCGGTGCCTGACGCCCATGATTTCCAGCTCCTCATTCGGCGATGTATCAAAACCCGCACCCGACTCCGATTGAATATGCGCACACAATTCGAGGTCCTTGGGAAAACTCACCACTTCTGCGATCAGCGAGTGATATCGCATCACCTCGAGACCCTGCGGCACCCCGGCAAAGACATTTTCGCCGTTGTGAACGATCGGACTCAATTTGCCGTGCATCGGCAATTTCGCCTTGACCACCCTGCCGCCAAACACGTGCACAATGCCCTGCATGCCCAGACAGACACCGAGCGTCGGAACGCTTGTACCCAACTCGCGAATGACTTGCGCGCACACACCAAAATATTCTTCGTCGTCGGGGCTTCCGGGGCCTGGGGAAATAATAATTCTGTCTGGCGCTATCGTCCGCGCCTGCTCAAGTGTGATTTCGTTGTTTCTCTTTACAGTCAATTGAAAATCATTGCGCGTATGCGCTGACGCCGACAATATTTCGCCCACGTACTGGTAAAGATTGAAAGTGAAGGAATCGTAATTGTCGATCAGCAGGACTTTCATTTTTTTTCTCCGTGCATAAAACTGTCCAGCACTTTCTTTGTTCCGGCAAACTTTCGTTGAATTTCCAGATATTCGTCGTCCGGATTGGAATCGTAAACATTGCCGCCGCAGGTCTGAACGTAGGCATCTTCATCATTAATGAAAATCGTACGAATAGGTATCGCAAAGGTGCAATCACCGTTCAGGGAAAAATGTCCGACGCCACCGCCGTAAGGTCCGCGTCCGTCCTGTTCGAGTGAATCGATAATTTTCATCGCTTCAATTTTCGGAGCGCCAGTCAAGGTTCCCGCCGGAAAGTTGGATGCCAGAGCCGAAAACATATCTTCATCATCCCTGAGTATGCCAACGATTTCGCTGGAGATGTGCTGCACGTGACTGAAGCGCTTGATGTCCATCAGCGAGCGAACTTTTACCGTACCAAAGCGCGCGACCCGGCCGATGTCGTTGCGATGCAAATCGACGATCATATTGTGTTCGGCAATTTCCTTGGGGTCGTTCAACAGTCGTCGCGCCAATTGAATGTCTTCCAGCGTATCTTTGCCACGCGCGGTGGTCCCGGCGAGAGGGAAAGTTTCCATTTCACCCTGACGCAAGCGGAACAGCAATTCCGGGCTGGCGCCCAGTAATTTTTGCCGGCCAAACTTAAGGTAAAACATTTGTGGGGAAGGGTTTACTTCCCGCAACTTTTCGTAAACGCGAATGCAGTCGCCTTGAACTTTAAAGCGGGTCTTAAAGCCGACTTCGCACTGGAATATTTTTCCCTCGATGATATCCCGCTTCACCTTTTGCACCGCCGCTGCGTGCTGCTCGCGTGTCATCGTGTCACCCAGGGGCTGGATGTCGAGCTCGCCGTCGCCGATGTATTTTTCAGCCAACAATTCGCGGATCAGATCGAGGCGGTTTTCGTCGTAGTAAAAGTACTGCAGCTCACCGGTCATTTTGTCGAGGATCAAACCGTCGAGATACAGGCCAAAGCGAAAGGCGTCGAACATGTCGCTGCCCTGCAATTGCAAACTGGGCTCGAAGTAATTCATCGCGTCGTAGCCCAGGTATCCGGTCAGCCCGCCGGCAAATTTGCGTGCAATCACGTCCTGCGGAATGATGTTGCGCAGCAGGTAGTAGGGGTTGTCACTTTGATAGCTGACGCTACTGCCGTCGCGCTCGACGATGGTTAGGGATTGTCCGCGTGCGTAAAGCTGCTTGAGCGGGTCAAACCCGATCAGGGAATGGCGAGCCATATGGCTGTCTTCGCCGAGGCTTTCCAATAAAAAGCAATTGGCAAAGCGCTTTTCCACTTTTTTAAACAGGGTAAAAAAGTCGCAGTCTTCGGCAATTTTTACGTAACTCGGTTTGCGCGGCAAATCGAGCATTACAGGGGTATTGGAGTTCATTTCGTTATCGCTTTTCTGGAAATTCCTGGAGGGCTTTGGCGCCACGAGTAACCGTGGCAATGCCAACTCCCAGGCGCTTGGCCACCTCGCGCTGGGTTAAGCCCTCCTGTAGCAGGCGGGTAATTTTTAAACGCTTGGGCAGCTCGCGCAGTTCGGCTGGAGTAAGGATCGCGTGCAGGCGCGAGGCCATCTCTGGCTTCGTCTTGGCGCGCAAAAGGAAATCGACAAATTCATCTAGCAGGGCGTCATCTGTATTCATGTACTAGTACAATATACTCTTCTTCTCCGCATTGCAAGAAATAGTTTGGTACAGTCCCCGGGAAAGCCCCGAGTCTCCAGCCCGGATTCGTTGTTAACTGGGTCACCGTGGCGAGCAAAATGTTCAGGGCCGACGTGCGCGGAGTATAAAACCTCGTATATTGACGGCATTGCTTGCCTACCCGCGTTGGCTATTGCGATGAACACATCATCAAGTAGTCGCACCCGTATCAAACCTCTTTCGCGCACAGTATCGGGACTTGTTCCTCTCGCGTTCGCGACTCTGCTTTGCGCTTGCGGCGCTTCAGGTTCTGGGGCATCCGCCATATTGCCTAAAATCTGTACTCTCACCTGAATTTATACTTTTGCCAGCGGTAATTGTATTTTTCGCAAAAAAACTTGTCCAAACGCCAAATTTCTAGTGATATCCAAAAATTTGTTATCCGCCTCAACTTCGATCTTTCTATTCTGCAAATCGGCAACCTGGAGCCCCAGTTGCCAGTCGTCAAGCAGCCAGCAGAGATAAAAATAAACCGGTTGAGGACACATTATGTTAAATTTGAACGTATCTCAAAGCGACAAACAAGCGCTCGCAGTAGACCTTCAGGGCCTGGACTACGAGTGGCAGGGTTCGGGTAAAGTCCTGATTTCCTGTGATATGCAAAAACTCATCAAAGCAAACAAGCTGTTGTACGCCGGATATGGGCTTTACGCTGCGCTGGCGGAGTATGGCCTAACGATTGCCGCCAACTGCGATCTCGGCTCCTATCGAGTCAGCACAATGGAAATCGAATGCCTGCACGAAGCACGTGATGGATTATTACAGATGGAAGCTCAAATACTCGATACGGAGTATGGCTTCGTCAACGCCACTTGTGAAATACGTGCTGCCAGCGGCGCCGGGCCGAAGCGGCTCCTGGCGAGAGCCTGCGCTACCTTGATTGCGCAGGAGCGGCATCGCGATTAGTCGCTTGCCTATCGACGAGCCTTTTTAAAGGCTTTGGGCGTGCAGCCGTATTCCGCTTTAAACAACTTGTTGAAGTAGGGCACGTTGTTGTATCCGACCGAGTAAGCAATCTCGGCAATGTTGGCTTCATTCGTGTCCGAAAGCAATCTTGCCGCTTCTGTCAGTCGCAGTTTGTTCAAGTAAGCGGTAAAGGTAAATCCCAACTCATCCTTGAGGATGTCGTTTATTTTGGTTCGACTGACACCAAGTTTAGCGACCATCACCTCCATACTGAGCAAGGGGTCTGCATAAGCGGTAGCCATAAATTTGAGAACAAGCTGCTTGTCTTTGTCCCAGCGCGGCTCGATAGATAACTGCTGGTAGGCCATCAGTGGCCGGTCTTTTTGCAACCGGTCTTCAACATCGGCGATCAACGCTCGGGCATGATGAGTGAATAACCAATAAAAATAGAACAGCCAGACAATCAGTACTACTGCAGCTGGAATATAGGTGAAACGCCAGTCGCGTCCGTGCAGTACCAGCTCATTCAAGCTGACCCTGGACGGGGTATCGAAGGGCGATTGGCCGGAATTTGTAAAGACAAAACTGGCAACCTTGCCGAGGTCGTATCCTTTATCCGTCAATTCAAAATTGTACTTCACCAGCCACCAATCGGGCACCTCCATCTGAGATAAATCAATTTCGATCGGCTTCCATTCGTCATCGCAGGAAAAAAAAGTACTGGCAACCCGATTGAGTGGTGGATTCTCAGAGTCGGATATTTTCGGATCGTAGCTGTGAATGATAAAGGAGAGTACGTTGTGCGGCGAGCATTTCACGTTGAAGCTCAAAGTGTTGTAATCCGATAAATCCAAATAACGATTACTTTTTTTAA
>Ga0316575_10000266_pt1 | contig 14368 bp, 8 predicted proteins | sample J5NA_FD_203072 | JGI IMG/M metagenome (GOLD analysis project Ga0316575, IMG submission 203072) | Rhizosphere microbial communities from salt marsh grasses in Alabama, United States - J5-7_050615r2r3 | ecosystem: Host-associated > Plants > Roots > Rhizosphere | place: USA: Alabama | collected...
CCATGCCATGGCGTCTCTACGCGTTTTTACCCATGATTGTCGTATCAACGTCAGGACGACCCGGGATGGTTGATCCGTTTGTTAAGCGCGGTACGGGTGATGCCGAGGAGCTGAGAAGCGATGGTCTGGTTACCGCCGCTTCGTCGCATCGCCTCATCGATCAGAAGCTGATCCACTTCGCGCAGCGTGGGAATCCGTGTACCGAAACTGACCGGAGCATCCTGCACTACGGTTGATGCTGCTGTCACAGTATCACCGATGTGCTCCCTGAAGAGTGCCATGGAGAGCACCCCTTTTTCATGCCTTGTCACGGCATCGTACACCATCCCGCGCAGTTCGCGTACATTGCCGGGGAAGTGGTAGGTTTCGAGCTGCCGGACGAGCTGCGGCGGAACGGTCGGCGGTTCACAGCCGATTTCCGCACACGCCTGCCCTATGAAGTGCTCCACCAGAAGCGCGACATCCCCGCTGCGCTCCCGCAGTGGAGGAAGTTTCACATGGTGACTTTTCAGACGATAGTACAGATCACTTCTGAATGCACCGGTCTGCTGCTGTACCTGCAGATCCCGGTTGGTCGCGGCCACGATGCGCACATCGGTCGTCTGCAGTCGATCGGACCCCACCGGATAAAAGGACCTGTCATCGATAAGACGCAGCAGTTTAACCTGTGATTCGGGTCGCAGATCGCCGATTTCATCGAGAAACAGTGTTCCTCCCGAAGCCCGCGCAGCGAGTCCTTCACGTCTGGTGAGCGCACCCGTAAACGCCCCCTTCTCGTGCCCGAACAGCGTGTCGGAAAACATGGTGTCGTCAAGCCCTGCAGCATTAACTGCCACGAACTCGCCCCTGCGGCCCGTCGCGCGGTGAAAGGCACGGGCGAAAAGTTCCTTGCCGCACCCCGTATCTCCCGTGACAAGCAGCGGCAGTATCGTGCGGCTGACGGCCTCGATATACCTGAAGGCATTGTGCATCGCCGGATTCGCCGTCACGATCTCCTCGAAATGATGCGGGTTGCGCAGTGTTCCTTCGAGCACGCTCTCGCGCAGACGGATGTTCTCGTCTCGCAGCGCGGTGGATTCAAGCGCCTTGCGTATCGACATGACGAGCCTGCTCTTGTCGACCGGCTTTACAAGATAGTCATATGCCCCTTCACGGATGCATTCCACTGCCGTCTCGACGTCGTTGACCGCCGTCAGCATGATGACCGGGATAGCCGAATACTCCTTACTGATTGTCGCCAGAAGCTCCCTGCCGGTGACATGCGGCATCATCATGTCGAGCAGCACACAGCCGGGAGCACGGTCCGCGACAAGCTCCACGGCACGGCGGCTGTCCTGACAGGTAATCACTTCGGCACAGCCCGCCGACCGCAGGGTGAACGACGCGCTTCGGAGGAACTGTTCCTCGTCGTCAACGACAAGCATCGGTTTGCTGCAGGAGAGAAGACGTTCGGTACTCATGATGCAGACCCCTGTTTTTCGGTGGAACGGGGAAACGTGCAGCGTGCGACCGTGCCTTTTCCGGGAGCGGACGACAGGGTCAGCACACCGCCGTGTTCTTTGACAATTGAATAGGAAATCGAAAGACCGAGTCCCGTTCCGCCACTATCGCGCCTGGTAGTATAGAACGGGTCGAAGACATGTTCGAGCACATCGGCGGCGATACCCGCCCCTTCGTCGGCGATTTCAAGCGAAACGGAATCGACGGTAAACGATGTGCGCACGTCGATTCCGCAGTCACGGCCGGAAAGCGCCTGACAGGCATTGGTAAGCAGGTTGATGACCACCTGCTCCACCTTCTGAAAGTTGCCCCGAAAACACGGAAGCGCTCCGTCAAGGGTAACGGAGAACCGGTCGGTTGACTTCCGCAGCATATTGGCGAGAATCACTTCGGCGGCGGTGACCACCCTGTTGAGATCAACATCCTGATCGAGGGTCGGAGCATCGGGCCGGACAAAATCCTTGAGGTTACGGACGATGGTCTTGATACGACCCGCGCCTTCACCGATGCCGTCGATAAGCCGGGGCACTTCATCACGCGCCTCACGGTAGGGAATCCCGGCAAGGGTGACCCCTTCATCCTGTGCGGCAGTCGCATCGAGGTACTGCTCCGCATCCCGCCATACATCCCGCAGATTGTCGGCATTGAGGATGATGAAATTATTCGGGTTACTGATTTCATGGGCAACCCCGGATACCAGTGTTCCGAGACTTGCCATACGGTCGGTTCTGACGAGTTCCTGTTCATGCCTGCGCGCACGCGCCTCAGCCTCTTTACGTTCAGTAATATCGATACCGGTCACCAGCACCGATGAGGGTTTTTGGTCCTCGGTCAGGACGGCCTGCCCTGCAGAGAAGAGTATCGTCCGCACCACGCCGTTTTTAGCCCGCACCCGTACCTCCACCTGCTCGGTCTGTTCGTTGCGGAAACGGCGTGCCATTCGGGCAAGCTGCTCCTCACGTTCATCTTCAACCACGAAATACCCTGCCGGCTTTCCGACCACTTCTTCTCGCGGATAACCGAGTCCGTCGGCCATAGAACGGCTGATATCGATAATAATACCGTCGGCACTGAGTATAAGTGCACCGCCGGGACTCTCTTCAAAGAGAAAACGGTACCGTTTCTGGGTCTCTTCGAAAGCTTCATCCGCCCGCCGACGTGCAGCCTGCGCTTCGGTCACCGCCGTCTTGAGCGGTGTGATGTCATTTCCTACACAGAGCAGTTCCGTACAGACTCCGTCGAGATTGAATATCGGCTTGTTCGTCCAGGCAACCCAGACACGCTCTCCGTTTTTTCTTACATTCTCGTTTTCGCTCGCCGCATACTTCTCGGGAGACGATCCGATGGCAAGCATCTTCTCCGCAAGATCCTCACCGTCACTGCCGTGGGGAGGAACGATAGTGCCGACGACATCTTTACCGATGATTTCTTCGCCGGAATACCCGAAAAACTGCTCGGCGAACCGGTTGAAAAAGGTTACCCGGCCGAGGGTATTCATACAGAGGATTATCGTATTGGCATTTTCGACCATTTCATAGAACTTATGTTCCGATTCACGCAGTTTCTGCATTACCAGGCGCTCGGACGTCAGATCCTGAATGACGGTCATGATGAACCCGATCGAACCGTCCGCTTTACGGATCGGCACCCGTCGCATGATCGACGTTATCAGTGCGTTGTTGAGACGGATCTGATGCTCCCGCATAAGGGACTTTCCGGTAACGAGCACTTCCTGCAGTTCGCTCATCAGATACGGTGTTTCATCTTCCGGAATGGTTTCGACCACCGGCCTGCCGATTCTCGGTCCCGGAAGGCCGTTCTTTTTCAGCAGTTCGACAAGTGCATTATTGCAGAGCGTCAAAACCATTTCACGGTCCACTACGTAGATGCCGTCGGGAATCGACTGGAGTGCGGCGTTGAGTTCCCCCGTTCTCAGCGCGACAAGCCGCTGCAACGAACGGTTCCAGCCCATGACCACCAACAGCAGCAGTCCGGCTCCGCCGAGTACCGAGAACAGACTCACCCAGAAAACCGGCTGCCTGAAAACAGATATCCTGTCAAGACGAATCCAGGTGCGGTACAGTTCCGTCTTTTTTCCGTCGTCAATCGACGCAAGTGTCTTTTCGAGAATCGAGGTCAGCAGAGGCCAGTCGTTCCGGGCTGCGAATGAAAGACGTGCGGTGTAGGGAGTTTCACCCGAGATCATGAGATTGGTGATCCCTTCACGCTCAATGCACCAGCTTGCGGTTGCGACATTTTCGATCATTGCATCATCGGTCCCGAATGAGACCCTGCGAAGACCGGTAAGCATATCGGGTACCGGGTCGATGGTGATCTCGGGATGTTCTCGGGCAAGCATCTCATGCCAGATATACCCTGAAACAATGGCAACCCTTTTCCCGGCAAGATCTTTCAGACAGGTCTGCCCGTTCACATCTTTACGTGAAATGATGACGCCGGGAAAGACAAGGTGCGGATTGGTGAATGACAGGTACTCACGACGGTTCGGTGTCTGCGCTGCGGCCGACAGCAGGTCGATATCGCGGAGACGGATCTTTTCGAGCACCTCATCCCAGGTGGAACACCGCACGATGGTAAACCGTAACGGGAGCACCTCTTCGGCAAGCCTGATATATTCGGCTGCGATACCCTTGAACGTTCCGGCAGAGTCGATCCATTCAATAGGCGGAAAATAGGGATCGGGCGCAACCCGTATAACCGGATGTTCCTCAAGCCATTGCATTTCTTCGGATGACAGGTGCAGTGCCTGTACCTGACGGGTCTGCTTTGCAGGCAGGGCCGGGCAGACGGCAATGAACGCTGTCACTACGGCACGGTACAACAGGGTAGAGGTACGACGTGAACAACAGATATTTCTTTTTATCACATCCGGCGTTGCGTTTGAACGTTGTTTCCTCATGCATCTCCCGATGCGGCGTCGATGTCCGTTTACTATGATTCGTGGATATGGCGGGTACCTCATGCAGGCGTGACGGGTGATCTGCGCTCAGCTCTCGGATGTACCCTTCTTCTTTTCGCGGTATTCGGTCGGTGTTACCGATGTATGCTGTCTGAAAACACGATTGAAATGAGGTATGCTGTTGTAACCTACGGCAAAAGCGATTTCAGCAACCGACCGATCGGTTTCCACCAGAAGTTTCTTTGATTCTGAAATGCGTACGTCATTGAGATATTGTTTGAAGTTCATCGAATACTTCTGACGCAGCAACGCCGAGATTTTAGGCTGACTGATCCCCGTCTCTTTGCATACCGTTTCAACCGAGAGTTCCGGAATCTGGAATGACGAGCCGATAAAGGTCTGAAGACGGCCGAGCTGTTCCTGCGACTGATTTGCGATCGAGAGGTGACGGATGGGTTTTTCCTGCTCCTCCTTGTGCCGTTTTCTTTTTCGTATGACAAGCAGCACCGAGACGATGATGGTCCAGAGAAGTCCGCCGCCCACTGTTACGGCAAAGAAAAACCTGCGGTCTTTCCGGAATTCAATACGACGAATCTCCATACGCTCGGGAACATCAAGCGGCCCGCCCGGATTATTCTGAAAATCGATGGCCATCACCTTGGAGTAATCGGGTTTCGGAGGAAGCGTAAGCACCTTGCTGCCGATAAGGGATTTCCACCACGTCGGTGTTGAAAACTCCTTGAAAAGAATGCGATAGGTCGACGTCCGCGGAGCGAGATCGATCTCTTTTTCGGTAAACCGCTGCGACATCCAGTCGGTCGTATCGGTAAAATGTTCAAAGGTCTTGATATACATTAAAAACGAATTCGCTTCCTTCATCGTGACATCGATGTCAAGATAGTCGTACTTCTTCACATCGAGAAAAACGCCCTTGGAATGCACGTCGAACATGACCGAGAATCCGGTTATCGGCTTTGTCGCTTCGGTATGATTGACCATCCGCAGCGTGTACTCAAAAACGATCATTGAGTCGGATGCGGTAACGGTACCCATGGATCCTTTGGTGGTATCGAGATAATCGACATATGGCTGCAGCTTGACCTGCGGTCCGCCCTTGTGAGGAAGTATCACTTTTTTATCTTCCGGGAGCAGGGCAATGAGCAGAAGAAACAACGCGGGAATATACAGTGTGAATTTCTTCATAACGTTTCAGCTGGTAACGATTGGTACAATGTAAAAACGGCTCATTAATCAGACTCGACGATTGCGGACCATGTTCCGGATTAACGGGCGCTTCCCGGTAGTTCAGGTACGACGTTCCGTCCCGTTATATTGTCCTCACCGACTTCAAGTGCTCTCCTGGCGGTACCCGCGATACCCTCACGGGCATTTGAAAACCCCACGTTCCCGAGCTCCAATGCGATAACGATCTCAGAGTTTTGTCGTTCCGCGAGGTTTTATAGTACAGGCTGTCGACTCTTCCCGCATGCAGCCGCACCTATCCGGCATCCGGGCAACAGGAATATATTTCATGTCCTGCAGAACTATCAAACCGATTAAATGAACATTCCACGGAGCATTCACGCCTCATCACTCGATGGCGATTGGCTGTGTAAAGACATCCCGTACACCGTTTTTTCTTAAAACCGTGACTCTGGCAAGCACCGTGGTTCCTGCAAACCGCAGTGAAGGCGTCCATATAACGCTCACCGGTTCACGTCTGAAAACGCTTATTCTTGACATATCATACCGTGTATCACGGAGTACCGACCCGGTACTTCCGAGAATCTGCAGCACCGCACGCACTTCGTCTCCGGAGGGACAATACTGCACGGTAACTGCATGTCCCGCATGTACCGGATTTGGAGCGGCAGCAAAAACATGTACCGGCCGTTTTTCCCGTTGCGACGGGGCGCGTCTGACCGCAGACGGTTCAACCACCGAAATCATGCACGGAATACGGACCGGTGAGAGTGTATCGGGAACATTATGATAAATGACAAGCATATCCGCATAGCTGCCGACGGGGCATGACGCAGCATCGAGAGTAAGCGTCACCGTTCCGGTAGTCCGGGGCTGCACCTCAGTCCGCAGCGGAGAGACCGTCAGCAGAACGGGCTCGCGTACTGCCGTCACTCCCCCCGGGATCGCATTGAGCGTCCCTTTTGCCGTACACTGCCAGTCGATTGCTGAATCAGAATCCATGAGCTGCGGCCGGTAAACGAACGCACTGCAGAGGACAATACCGTCGCCGTGCCAGAGTGTTCCTTCGGGCGGCAGATCGGCACTGCCCGACGTTTTGACAAAATCGATTCCCCTGCCCGCCGGATCGAACAGCGTCACCGCCAGTTCGAGCGCATCACCATAGTTCCACTGCAGCGGCAACCCTGCATATGCCGACGAATCATTTACAAGCGTCGCATTGTCGTGCACCAGAAACGTGCTCTTTCCCCTGAATACGAACCCGTCGGGAAACCGGTAGCTGCCGGAGGTCGACTTATTGTCCTCCCATACGAGTTCGTAACCGGAAAAGTCGATGTCATTGCCGACATTGGTGAGTTCAACGGCATCGGGAGCATCCGCATCGAGACCTACAGAGAGTTCACTGATGAGTACCCGGTTCTGTGCCTGCGCAGTCGTGAGTGAAAGTGAAAGTGTTCCCATTCCATCGTCACCGATGGAAAGTTCTACACTTTTCTTCCGCCCCTGCTCCACATCGAGTCGAAGCATCGGCGATGCAAGGTTGATTGACGGTTTTTTTCTGATGGCAAACAGACCTGTTACCGATTCGGGGCTGCCGTCGGTATCGGCAATTTTTATCCGACAGCTGTCACTTTCAACAGAAGACACAACCCACAGGAATGACGAATCGGCTGCAGTTCGCTCTCCAAGCGCATTCCAGCTCTTTCCACCGTCGGTACTCATCGACAGAACGACGCCTTTCATCGTTACCCCCCGCACACGCCAGGTGATTTCAAGGCTGTCGCCCGCATAAAGCACATCATATTCGTGCGGCGTCAACACACTGAGCGCGGACGTAAGCCCGAAGGTAACGTCAATGGTATGCCCGGCCGAAACATTCGTTAAAGCGAGAGTGTCTTTGATGGTCGACTGAACGCCGTCAATGGTCAGCATGTCGATCTGGTAACCGCTGTCCGGTTTTATAACAAATGAAAGTGATCCTCCCGATGTCACCGACACTTTTCCCGAAGGAATGATCGTTCCGTGCGCCGTCGCCGAAGCGGTAATGGTATAGACGGTTCCCGGAATTTCTCCGATGCTCAGCGACATCGTATCACCGACACCGCTCATATTCCTGATGTCAAGCCCCGACACCTTGCCGTTCCACCAGTGCGCATCGGGCGTCGTCGTGTCGGAGAACCGGTCGCGATACCCTGCACGGAACAGGTCACCGCGGTTCCCGCCGTTCACCCCCCGTTCAAGCTCCCTCTTTCCGTCAGCCTGGACAAGTGCAACCTGATAATGCGATGTCGCCGTGGAAGCTTCATTGTCGTTTGAACCGGCGCGATCGACATGCAGTATAACGAACCCGCTGTCGGGCAGCGTCTTTGACCGTCCCGCGCGGCGACGGCCTTCAAGGTAAAACATTTCATTGGCGTTTGCGGTATTGCGATAGACAAATGACGTGTTGGAATTGGGCAGACAGGTAAGCAGGGTCCCTTTTGCATAACCGGTTATGTCCGTTACCGCATCCCATCCCGACAAATCACGAAGATAGGCGCATGGTGATGCCGGATTGAGCTCATTGGTATTGCACATGATGCAGTAATCCCCCATCCCCGCCGATTCACCGCCATAATCATAAAGATCGGGCCAGCTGAAGAGCATGTGTCCGTTCTCATGGCAGAACGCACCGATCTTCAGTGCCTGACCGATATTGGTGATCTGATACCGCCTGACGGATACACCGTCGGCAGAAAAGGCACTGAGATTCCCCTGATGCGGCCAGAGTCCCTCCGACCATCCCTGGGTGGGTATTCCTGCATACATGAAATTTACCGCCAGCACCCGCTTGCGGTCATTCTCCGAGAGCTGCGAATAATCGAATCCTTCATTGTCAACCCACTGCAGCGCTTCGAGAATCAGTTCCTGAGCCCGGACACCGAACGAGGCCATACCGTTATCGTAATAGGCCTTCGTCTTCTTTGCCCGGTAATACCCCATGACGATGTTGGTATACTCGACCTTTCCACCCGAAACATCGTAATAATAATCATGTACCGAACCGTTGTTGCGATACCCGGTATACCCTTTACCGTTGATCATCGCATCGATTGAATCCTTCGGCAGGCTTGCCGGTTCATCCGAAAAATCAATACATACCGTAAGACCGAGAAATGTTCCGGTAACCGCCGTAACGCCTGCAAGCGACCTGATACCATCGGATGATGAATCCTCCTGCCGGAAACCGCTCCCGCTGCCGTCCGCCAGAGGTAAAACATCAGGTCTGTTTGAGGCAAGAAACGTTGCCATCACCTCGGCATGCCGTTTCAGTCTCGCCTGACGGGAGCGCCGAATATGGCGCCTGTGATCTGGTGTGGAATCGGACAGCGTACCACCACGATATACACGAGAAGAGGCCGTCAACCGGGATGAATCGGAAGAAAGATCAGCGTAACAGATCCAGCCGGTTATTGAATCACGCACGAGGGTAAATCCGTCGGGGGTTTCAACATGCTGATAGTATTCGTCACCCGATACCACAACCGGGACCTTTGAACCGTCGGGTTGCAGAAAATCAAAGCGGGCGTCATTTATTGGAGCCGCAAAAAGTCGGTATATCAGTACAACCATCAACCCAGAAAAAACCGAGCGTTTCAACAGTGACCCCCTTGATGCCGATACCGGAATACCGTAAATATTCACCAGGTACGGATGCCTGTTATCCGTCTTTATATCGATAGTATCAGACTGATCAGACTGGACAAGTCCAGTGTCATCTTCCTGTTGCAGAGGATGCTGAAGGCACCTGAACGTACCGCCTTCAGCGAGTATCAGATCCAATTAATATAGTACTATTTAACAAATTAAACAGCGGGATTACGGCGTGTTAACGGACAGCCGCGATCATGGAGAGAATTTGCTCAGAAAAGATCGTTTCGATCGTGAGGGACGCCAGATGAATCCGCACGTGTGGCATTTGATCCGGCGTTTTCCGGAAAGGGTCCTTATCGGTGCGAAAAAAAACGGATCATAAAAGTCGGTCTGTTCACTTTTGCACTTGGGACAGGGCTCACTCGGCCTGCCCCATACGGTTTGGGCCACATCCTGAAGTATCCCGTGTACCGCCTCGGTACTTGAAATCCGTTTTCGCGTCCGGGATTTCGACATACTTTTCCTCTGTACCTCAAATGACTGATGCCGGAAGAAATAGCTGCATGAACGTCCGTTCTGCAAACAGATCGGTCATGCCGGCAATGTAATCGGTCACCATCCTCCAGGACGGTGTCGCATCGGTATAATTGGTGTTCTTACAGAAATGAAAAAACGTTTCGAGCACCGGTGCATCACGTATCACCATCGCAACATATCCGGCATCACCTCCCCGTCGGGATTTTTCGATAATTTTGTCAATCTCGACAAAAAGCAGCTCGATGATGTTTACCGCCTTGCGGCTCTTGCGTGCGACATCGGGATGCTGATAGATGTGCCCGTAATTGAACTCCTTGAGGATGTTCATGTAGGTAAAAATCTCCTCGCTCATGGTGATTGCATCATTTCCCATGCTCGATGCGATGGTGTCATTGACAAATGTTCCAATGATCTTGCCGTTGTCCGCTCCGAGGTTTTTGACGATCTCCTGCGGAATGTCGTTTTTTCTGATAAGCCCGGCCTTGATCGCATCTTCAAGATCTCTGCCGAGGTAGGCAATGCGGTCGACAAGCCGCACCAGACACCCTTCGAGCGTTGCCGGGTAACAGCATCGGTCGGTAATGGTGTCAAGCTGCAGCAGGTCACGTGAACGGTCGGGTCTGACCTCCCGCTCGAACCGCTCGCCGCAATGGGTGATTATACCATCCCGTACTTCATAGGTCAAATTAAGCCCTGCACCGTAATTGGTAAGCTGGTCAACGACGCGCAAACCGTGCACCTCGTGCTGAAACCCTCCATCGATACCGCGTTCGCGCAGCAGTCGGTCGAGTACCCGTTCACCGGCATGCCCGAACGGCGGGTGCCCGAGGTCATGTCCCTTGGCGATCGCATTGATGAGATCAGTATTGAGATTGAGGCAGCGGCCGATCACCGACGCGATACTTGACACGTGAAGCACATGTTCCATCCGGGTGCAGATATGGTCATTGTGGGGTGAGAGAAAGACCTGCGTCTTGTGCTTGAGGCGCCGAAACGGGGGGGAATGAAGTATTCTTGTCTCGTCCCGCGCGAACTCAAGGCGGAACTGATCACGTTTGATGGGAAACCGCCTGCCGAGCGATTCACTGCTCTTGCGGGCGAAAGGACTCAGCTTCTCCTCGTCGGCGAGGAGAAATGATCGGATGTCAAATTCCGGATTCACGGCATACGCTCCCGAACTGGTTGCAGCTCCGGGCTTTCACGTCAATGTTCCATAGTATTTTCCGCCCGGAACCATTATCAAAAATACCTTATGATTTCTGCGGATAACAGAACTACGCCCTGTGAACCTGGAAATTTCAGGAATTATTACCGAAAATACGGATGAAGCAGACACCAGGCGGCTGCAACCGCCGCCGCACCCGCCGCAACGGCCAGGGTGATTTTTACAATGCTCCAGGGTCGCTCTCCCTGCACCTCACCCGTGCGACCGTTCACCATGAACCGGTACACCTTCCCCTTGTAACGGTAGGCACTCAGCCAGATCGGCAGCAGGATATGCTTGAAGGTGATGTCGTGATACGCCGTCTGCAGCGACGTTATCCTCTGATGATCACCGCCGATGTCACGCCGGACGTCTTCACGGATGGTTTTCTCCATGGTCTGCTTCGCCTTTTCGAATCCTTCGTCAAGACCGACGCCGTACGCTTCGGAACGGAATCCCGCACAGTAGGACGGATTATACGCCTCGAGATGTTCAAGATCCCACGGTTCGAGACGCGCGGCATATTTTTCGGGAAGCGAGCGTGAGGCAACAATGAGAACGTCGTCAAAAAACCGGCTCACCGATCCGTGTACCCTTCTCCAGTGGATCACCACCCGTGTCTGCGTCACCCGCCTGCCGTTGACCACCGTGGAGTAGCTCTGGGTGTGATTGGTTCCGCGCTGTCCTGTATAGACGCTGTTCGTCGAGCTATCATACGTCCAGTAAGGAATGTACAGGCCGCAGATTCTGTCACGGTCGGTTGCATAGCGCTTGAGATTTCCAGGTGCAAACCACCGTTTCGCGATCCAGGTTTCGAAAAACCGCACGGCATCATTATGCACGACACTGAACGGGAGCATGTATCGCGGTTTGAGGCGACGGGTCGTATGGTCCGCCTGAACCACGAACGGCGTGGCACAGAACGGACAATTATCGGCGGTAACATTCGGCAGAAGCGTAGTCGTGGCTCCGCACGATGAGCAGGCTACCGTATGCGTCTCTTCCATGCCTCCTTCGTCAGCTTCCTGCTTCCTGAGGAATGCATGATAATCGAACTCCTCGATGGCACTATCGGATGCTGTTTCGATTTCGTTTTCGGCGCCACAGTAGCGACACTTCAGCCGGCTTGTTCCGGGAGAGAACTCCAGTGTCGCACCGCAGCTGCTGCAGGCGATTTCATGCACTTCACTCAAAGGTTCCCGTTCAGTCATGCGCAGTCACTTTCGTTTGTTAATTTGTTTCAGGGACGTGACCTCACGGAAGCGGCGGCGGTACCGCGGCAAAAAGCGTCGCCATCTCCGGAACGGCAGCAGCCCGCTGCCACTGGGCCATCCCCTGCCGCCAGACGAGAGTCTCTTTTGTATAGCGTCCGGCCTGCACCATTCCGGCGATCTGTTCAACGGAAAACGGTCCGGTCTGCTGTCCGTTTTCCGCAACATAAAAAGGTCCCGGAGCGGGAAGCGGCGGCGGAACGGCCTGTGACTGCCCACCGGCATTCTGGGACATCTGCTGTCCAAAAAGGTTTCCCATCATCTGTCCCATACCGAAGCCGGCGCCCATGCCGACTCCCATGCCCGCCATGCCGCCCTGATTCTCGGCGGCCTTTTCGATACCTTTCGCCATCTTCATCTGTGCCAGCTTCTGCATGTCCACGCGGCCAAGCCGGCTGTATTCGAATATTTCCTTCTTGAGTTCTTCGGGCATCGAGATATTCTCGACAAGAAAGAGCCCGAGCGCAAGCCCCCACACGGCAAAGTCCGCATCGAGTTTTTCCTTGCCGAGCGCCGAGAGCTCCTCGATGTTCGCAGCGAACTTCTCGACGGGAAGATTTCCTTCGCCGATAGCGTCGGTCAACTTGGTGACGATCAGGCTGCGCAGCTGCCCCGCGATATCCTCGGTAGTGAACTGCTGTCCGGTCGCGGCGATGGTCTTTACAAAAAGCTTCGCATCCGCCACCGAAAAGGCATAGGTACCGAATGCCCGCAGTTCAACGAAACCGAAGCGTGCATCCTCAACCGTGATCGGATTCTTCGTACCCCATTTCTGATCAGTAAACTGGCGGGTACTCACGAAGAAAACATCCGCCTTGAACGGACTGTTGAACCCGTGCACCCATCCCTTGAGCGTCGTAAGTACCGGCAGGTTGCGCGTCGAGAGCGTATACATGCCGGGAGTGAACACATCGGCGATCTGACCTTCATTCATGAAAACCGCCACCTGCGACTCCCGCACGGTAAGTTTGGCTCCCATCTTGATTTCGCTCTGGTACCGTGGAAAACGCCAGACCACCGTATCGTGAGTGCTGTCGAGCCACTCGATAACATCAATGAACTCCCCGCGTATCTTGTCAAACAGTCCCATGACCTGCAACTCCTTTTCAATGGTTCAGAGCGGACCCGGTCCGCCACAGCTCAAAAACAAAACGGCATCATCATCGATAGTAACAAATGTATGCGACATCCTTTTCTGCTTTACACTCGAACGAATGCCCTGCGGGAACAACGAACTGCCGGCCCTTGGGGACGCTCTTCCACGCCTCGTCGGTCAGCCGGTAGTCGAGAACCCCTTCGGTAACCACCATCGTCTCCTCCTTGCCGGTGGAGAACGTGTACATGCCCGGTTCGATGACACCTACGGTCGCATATCCTCTTCCAGTGGTGATTCCAAAACTCTGTACTTTACCGTCGAAATAACGTGAGTGTTTCATTGCGGCTCCTGAAAACAATATGGAAGATGTACCTGATCATTCAATTATTGCAGGCGACAATAGTTTTTCGCAATCGTATAGTTTTAATGTGTGTAGGGGCGTTCCACGGAATGCCCTTACGTAAGAGATAAATGTCAAATTTTACGGCACCTCCTGCTGTCCTCACCAGTCTGCTTCCACCGGCCCTTTGCCGGTGAGCTGAGCGCTGTGCCCGGTATACTGATGCACTTCAAAGCTGTTGCCGTCAGGATCGGTAAGCCAGATCTGCCAGGTATTGTCACACCCGAGCTTTTTGGGGGTAAATGGTATACCGGTTGAGGTAAGCCGCCTTATCACATCCTCGATATCTTCCGTTTCGAGACAGAAATGTGCGAGACCGTTATTGATCACCGGACCGAGTGAACGGTCTTCAAACACCTCGAGATACTGATGTTCTGCAATCTTCAGGTATGCTCCGAACACTATTCCATCACGGGTGAACCTGAATACTTCCGTAAAACCGCACTTTGCATAATAGGAAAGTGTCCGGTCAAGATCCCGGGAGTAGAGGCAGACATGAGCTAAACGTTTGAACATCATACGGTTCCTTTTCGTCCCTAAAGATACCGCTCTTGCAGGATGGCAGTCAACATGGCACGATATGTACGCTGAAAGATTTACGATG
>Ga0316575_10000267_pt1 | contig 14353 bp, 13 predicted proteins | sample J5NA_FD_203072 | JGI IMG/M metagenome (GOLD analysis project Ga0316575, IMG submission 203072) | Rhizosphere microbial communities from salt marsh grasses in Alabama, United States - J5-7_050615r2r3 | ecosystem: Host-associated > Plants > Roots > Rhizosphere | place: USA: Alabama | collected...
AAAATGATTTCAACGCCCAGATGAGGTACCTGAAACAAAACGATTATCACGTCATTTCCCTGGACCGGTTGATGGAATTTTTGGATTACGAATCGCCACTGCCTAAAAAATCGATCGTCATAACCTTCGACGATGCATGGCGCTCCGCTTATGATATTGCCGTCCCCATATTGAAAAAATACGGTTTTACGGCAACCTTCTTTGTCTACACGGATTTTATCGGCGGCGGCAAAGCCTTGTCCTGGAACAATATCAAGGAACTTTCAGAAGCAGGGTTTGACATTCAATGCCAGACAAAAACGCATCGCAATCTTTCGATCCCACAAAAGAACCAGTCCATTAAAACATATTTCCATTCCCTTGAAACGGAATGCGCTTATCCTAAAAAACTGTTTAAAAAGATGTTGAATAAAGATTGCCGATATCTGGCATACCCCTATGGAGAAACCAATAACCTTGTCATTGCCGTTTTAAAAAAATACGGCTATCTGGGCGCATTTACTCTCGGGGGAGAGTCCAATCCCTTTTTTACAGACAAATTTAAAATCAACCGTTCCGTGATATACGGGAATTATAACATGGAGCAGTTCAAACATTACATATCTGTTTTTCAAAAAATCGATAAGATGCCTAAAACGGCCTCCAAAACCGTCATTGAAAACGGAACGACGTTTAAGACCGCTTATTTTTTGAAAAAAGCTATGGCATATGAAAATGCCGATGAATTGCAACGCGCCCTGTTTTATTTAAACATAGCGAGCGCATTGAGCCCAAAAGACCCAGAAATTTCCGAAAGAATATCTCGCTTGAAGGCAGCCATCGGTGCCAAATCTCATGCATCCTTTATAAAAGGAAAAACATTTTACATGCAAAACAGGTTCAATGACGCAAGGAACCAATTTTTAATCGCATTGCGATACGACCCGGATTTCAAACCGGCTCTGGATTATTTGAAAAACAGACTTGTTCCCAAAGCCTATATCTCTTACATCCCAGGAAAAGGAGATTCTTTAAAAGGGATCTCCAAAAAATTCTACAAAGATCCTGATCTTGATTTTTTAATCGCCTATTTCAATAACCTTGAGACCGAATCAAAACCCTTGCCCGGAAAAACGCTTGAACTTCCGATTCTCCCTTGGGATGTCAATCCCGAAAAAATAGATATCCATGAAGAAATTCTCTCGACAAAGCAATTGCTCAAGGAAAAAAAGTACCGGTCGGCGATCGATGTTTCCAATAAAATATTAAAAATTGATCATTCAAACAAGACGGCCGTCGCTTCAAAAAATCAAGCATATTACTACATCGCAATGGAAATGATCCGAAATAAAAAATATTTTGAAGCCATCGACACACTCAAAAAAATCTCGCCCGGATATGAAGGCGTTGACGATGCAATTCAAAATGCCATCCAAAAAGAACTTTTGAACGCCGAAACCCTTTTGAAAAAAAAGCAATACGCCGCGTCCATCGATCTCTCGGAAAAAATATTGCGTTATGACAGATCCAATAAAACCGCCAAAAAAATTATCAGCGTCGCCCATTGCCGCCGGGCAAATACTCTGCTCTTTCGCAAGAAATATGCCGAGGTATCAAAAGCATTGAAGACAGCAGACCCGTCGGATGTTTGTACAAAAAAACTGAGGGCCGCACTTGAACTGTCGATGAAAAAAGAAGCAGAAGCGCACTATATTCGAGGCGTCAAACTTTTTCTGAACGAAGAACTTCAAGGGGCCATAAGCGAATGGGAAATAACGCTGAAACTCGATCCCACACATGATAAGGCAAAAAAGAACATCAGAAACGCCAGGAATATTCTGGAAAAACTCAAAAAGGTCAAGTGAATTCCAGGTGCTTTTCTAATCATGTAAATGAATAAAAAGAAAAAATCCATTTGGGGATGGGCCATGTATGACTGGGCGAATTCCGCCTTTGCCACAACGGTGATGGCGGGATTTTTCCCTGTCTTTTTTAAAGAGTACTGGAGTTATGGCGTCAATGTAAATATGAGCACCGCCCGCCTCGGATTCGGAAATGCCGCCGCCGGGCTATTGATTGCCGTCATGGCGCCCGTGCTTGGCGCTGTAGCGGACAGTGGTTCGGTTAGAAAAAAATTTCTCATTTTTTTCGCCTATCTCGGCGTTTTAATGACAGCCGCACTTTTTTTGATTCAAAAAGGGAACTGGGGATGGGCGATTTTTTTCTATGTTATGGGGGTCATCGGTTTTTCCGGCGCCAACATATTTTATGATTCGCTTCTGCCGAGTGTCGCGGATGACAATGAGATCGATTATGTATCCGGCCTTGGCTATTCAATGGGATATCTTGGCGGCGGCCTTTTATTCCTGACAAACGTCCTTATGACCCTCGTGCCGGAAAAATTCGGATTGCCAGACGCGGGAACGGCTGTACGATATGCCTTTGTTACGGTGGCCCTTTGGTGGGGTTTGTTTACTATTTTCACTATGGTCTGGATGCCGGAAGCCCAAACAGAGGCAGCCCCGGCCAATGGTGTCGGCTTTATCATCAACGGATTCAGACAATATATCGGAACGTTCAAAAAAATTCGAGGCTTGAAAACCGTCTTTCTTTTTTTGATTGCGTATTGGTTTTACATTGACGGGGTGGACACCATTATCCGGATGGCGGTCGATTACGGCATGTCCATTGGATTCGATTCAAATGATTTGATCATTGCCCTTTTGATCACACAATTTGTCGGCTTTCCATTCGCCCTGTTATTCGGAAAACTCGGTCAGATCTGGCACCCACGAAAATTGATTTACATCGCCATCGGCATTTATATGTGTGTTACCCTATTGGGAACGATAATGACCCATCCCCATGAATTTTACATTTTGGCCGTTCTTATCGGTATGGTGCAGGGGGGCATTCAAGCCCTGAGTCGATCTTTTTATTCGCGACTGATTCCAAAAAACCGGACCGCGGAATTTTATGGATTTTACAATATGCTGGGAAAATTCGCGACGATCCTTGGACCGGTCCTGATCGGTTTTACGGGGCTCGCGGTAAGGCGCATGCTAATGCCGTCATCTCCCACACCCGATCAGATGCTTCACATCAGCCGGGTGGCGTCCAGATGGGGAATCGCATCGATTATTCTCCTATTTGCCGTTGGAGCGGTTCTTTTATTTTTTGTCGATGAAGAAAAAGGGAAACGGGAAGCAACGTTGCTGGGGAAGTAATTGCACGAGGGATGACCGCTTCGCTCGGAAGATGGACGACCGCTGCGCTTGGACGAGGGGATTGGGTTTGAGGAGCGCTGCGCTTTAGGCTAAGAGCAAACATCCTTCTTGTCTCCAACCTCTGTTAAAGCGATCCTCTGCCCCCCTACGGCCTTAAGCCTTGTCTCTGCCATTCCGCCCCCGTCTTCCATCGTCCGAGCAAAGCGGTCGTCCATCTTCCATCGGTTACGGAGCGGAGCGACGCCTCATCAATCCATCCCATATGGCCTGGATTTGGAGCGCATGATTTGTGAAAATCCACTCCACGCCCCTGTTCAGCTCCCTGAGCAGACAGTTTCGAGAACAGATGTATCCGGTACCCACGCCCTGTTTTTGCATATGATGTTTATTTAAAAGCGTATCGTTGATCAGTAAATAATGTCCTGCGATCCCACCGTAGTTTCTTTTCAGCGCAGTGTCGCTCAATTGTTTAACGTTGAGTCTTGCGCTTGGGACAAAGGCCGATGGCGGTACAAAATCGATCAACTCGAACATCTCCGGCCGAAGAGAAAGAAAATGAAAATCGTCCTGAGGGGCCAGGCCGCAAAAGAGATCCTTCAGTACGTTATTTTGACGCGCCGGATCCGGATAGGCCTCTTTTTTTATTTCAACCATCAAATGCATTGTTTTACCATATTTTTGAATGACTTCGGAAAGCGTGGGAATCAAACGGCAGTGCATGCTTAATTCGGTCAGGGTCACTTGATTAATATTGATATCCGATCCAAATACTCTCTTGAGCGCGGCATCGTGAAAAACAACCGGTATCAGATCCTTGGTCCATCGGATGTCAAGTTCTATCCCCCAAACACCGGCTTCATGGACCCGATCAAATGCAGCCATGGTATTTTCAAAAATTGATTTGTTGTCATGTTCTCCCCGGTGCGAAATGATTTTGCATGCTTCAAGCCTTTTTGTATCCGGAACAGGCTGTGGTATTTTTTCATATACAAAATCAAAAAGTTGGATAATCTGTTTTTCCAGCCAAATATCGATATTCATGGACGAAACCTATGGTTCATTTGGATCCTTTAGTTCGTTTAGATCGTTATGCCCGTTGAGATCGTTTAGATCGTTGAACGGTCCTAACGATCCTAACCATCCTAACCAAATGATATCTTGCATCCCTTCGAACAAACAGTATAAGATCATTATAAGGTTAATACTAAAATATAACGCTTTTAGCGATTTCATCAATAGAGGATTGAGATATGATATCATTTGAATCCGTTCAAAAGGCCGCAAAGATGCTCGGGGATAAAATCATCCGAACACCCCTGATCCATTCACCTTCTTTAAGCCGGATGTTTGGCGGAGAAATCTATTTAAAACTGGAGAACTTACAAAAAACAGGATCTTTTAAAATCAGGGGCGCAACATACGGCATATTGATCAACAAACATAAAATAGGTCCGGGTGGCGTGGTGACGGCGTCTGCGGGAAATCACGCACAGGGCGTCGCACTGGCGGCCCGGCTTTCCGGGATCCCGGCCACCATCATAATGCCCGAATGGGCCTCCATCAGTAAACAGGAAGGAACGCGGGAATATGGCGGCGAAGTCATCATTGAAGGAAAAAATCTGGGAGAATCTCTGAACAAAGCGAAAGAATTGGCCCGTAAAGGCAAAACCTTTATCCATCCTTTTGAAGATACGGATATCATTACGGGACAGGGAACCATTGCCCTTGAAATCATGGAAGATCTTGAAGATTTCGACATGATTCTCGTTCCTATCGGCGGCGGCGGCATCATTTCGGGGATTGCTGCAACCATAAAATCGGTTCGTCCTAATGTAAAGGTTGTCGGTGTCCAATCCGCCGCGTGCCCGTCGGCCTATGAATCCTATCACCACGGAAAAATCACAACAGTTTTATCAGCGTATTCCATCGCTGACGGGATCAGTGTCAAACAGGTGGGAGTGCCGAACTTCGATATTATCCGAAAGCATGTGGATGATGTGGTTTTGGTCGACGAAGATCAGATCGCAGCAGCAATCCTTTTGCTTCTGGAACGAAAAAAGATTCTCGCTGAAGGCGCCGGAGCGGTTTCTCTGGCGGCCCTTTTAAACGGCTCGGTGACCGTTCCTGAAAAAAGCCGCGTTGTTTTGGTCGTCAGCGGCGGCAATGTTGACAGCTCTTTGCTGGGTCGCATATTAAATCAGGGCCTGGTGAAACATGGCCGAATCATGCAGCTAAGGGTGCGCCTGCCCGATACACCCGGTTCTCTGGCACAACTGCTCATTTTGATATCCGGCCTGAAGGCAAATGTCCTGCATATCTTTCATGATCGAAATGCCAGAAATCTTCCCATTTACATCACGCGTGTCGACCTGGACATTGAAACGCGCGGCCCCGATCACATCGAAGACATCACCCGAAATTTAAAGGCATCAGGTTATGATTTGGAATTGCGATGAAAGTTGAGAAAGAGTTCAGGGGTTCATAGTTCAGCGGTTCACAGCTTCCAGGTTATCAGGCAGAGCATATTCATCTTTGCTCTTTTCTATTTGCTCTTTCCTAATATCCGTCGTCCGCTTGCCACGGCGTAGCTCGAAGAGCGAAGACGGGCCCTTCGCCCTTACAGATTCGATGCAAGAGAAAGCTGATTTTTGTTAATGGCAAGGTAAAGTTCCGGCTGAACATAATCGTGATATTGCTCCACGAAGGGCATATAGACCAATAGATATCGTTTTGGTTTTATGGTGATGTCTTTGAGTATGGGAAACATGTCTTTTGCCGGTTTCATGAAACCGGCCATATTCATAATTAGGCCTTCGGCGGCATCTTCTGTAGACAGGGTGACCGGATGTATTCGATCCTCGGGAAGCTCAGCAGCCATTATTTTCTCAGGCTGCGAAAGGGTAATATTGCGTCCGAGCTGTATAAAAACTTTGGGTCTTACTTTAAAAGCAGGGGACCAGAAATGAAATTCTCTCCCTTTCCAGTCTTTTTGGATTGCCTTGGGTAAATTGGCGATGCGAATCAAATCCGCATATGAATCGAGTTGTATCCCGCTAATTTCAGCTTTGATGCGCCAAAACGGAAAATAGATGATATTATTGTCATTTGTCGGCATGGTCGCAAATTCAACCGGGTTCAATCCGTCTTTTGTCGGACGCCAGGCAGTACTGCAATTTCTGCAAGACAAAATTAACGTATCTCGCTGTCCTTCCAGATCCCACCCGCAGGCCGGACAAAGCGTTGGAAGGAACTGAATGTGGGAGTTTGGCCTTCCGCCCGGAAAAGATGACGCATTAAAATCATCCGGTGGTATTGATGTGAGCGGTTTATTTAATACCGCATCATATATCTTATCTTCTTCATAAAAAGGAGAATAGATCAAACTGATGCTATCGCCGATATGTGATTGATAAAAAACAGGGCCCGGCAATGATGTACTGAACCGGAGTTTAAAAATATTCATTGCCTTATTGAATGAAAAGGTCGGTTTGAGAAAATAACCGCTTTTTTCAGGAGTGGCGAACGAAAGCTTTAAAGCTTGGCTCCGTAACCCGAGGGTTATGGGAAACAACCGGGATTCAACCGCCTGATAGCTGACGTCTATAAATCTGTGTCTGATACCGGATTCCAAGCAGGAAAAAAGCATCCCTTTAAATCGCCAGTACGGATAGTACACCAGATTTTTACCCTTGGGCGCTGTGTTGGGCAGCATATATTGGGAAAAATCATCTTGCACTAGGAAAGAATTGACCCGGCAAAACTCGCACGAAAAGAAACGGTCCGTTTCTCTCAGAAGTGCCGGAGCGCCGCATTGCGGGCACTGATGTTCAATCGTAAATTCAGCCACTTGGATTGTTGATGTATGATTGTTGATTGATCGCCTTCGGCGGCGCCTTAGGCGACCGGAGATCAGGAGGTTAGTATTTTTCAGGCCTTCCAACCTTCTTATTTTCTGATTTTCTGAACTTCTGTCGACCGTCGTCTGTCCTCCGACCTCCGACCTCTGGTCCCTCGCCCTATAACTTCTCCCCACACTGGTTGCAGTACATGGCGCCGTCGACATTTTCGCTGTGACATTTCGGACAAACTATGGGTATTGATTTCTCTTCCGTTGGATAGCCGCAGCGAGAACAAAATTTTGCACTCGGTGCCAAATTTTTGCCGCATTTTAGGCACTGTTTAAAAATAAGCTGCTGATGTCCGCAGAACGGACAGAACTTTGCTTCCAGTGGAATGGCATGCTTACAATCCGGGCATGAAGACATTTGCTGGGTACTGGTTTTCGGAGATTCTTGTCCACCGGTTTTTTGGAGGGAAGGCTGTATTCCTGCAAAATACTGTGAAAACATGGCCGGCATCATCAAGCCGAGTCCCATTCCCATCCCGGACCCTGCGCCGCCTTCGGCGGCCGAAGCCTTTTCCATGGCCATGGCCGCCTTCATTTGCATCAGTTTATTCATGTCATCGAAAACACCCATTCGGCTCCGATCATCTATGGCCTGCTGAACTTCAGGCGGAGGGGTAACGGCATTGATGTACAGATGAGTAATGCCAATCCCGAAGTGGCTGAAATCCTTTTGGATACGCTTAAGCATATTCTCGGACAACTCATCGTATCTCGCCGGGAGATTCAGGATGGAATCGATGGTTTCTCCCATATAGTCGTTGAATCTGGATACAATAACCCGGTTTAAATATTCCGCTATCTCGCGAGTGGTATAGATCCCCTGGGTACCAACAAGATTGTTTATAAACAGTACCGGCTGCATCACCTGCAAATTGAAAACGCCGAATGCCCTGAGCCGTATCAAACCCAATTCCGCATCTTTAAAAGCAACCGGGTCGCGCGTCCCCCATTTCAAGTTCGTGAATACTTTTAAATTGAGGAAATAGACTTCCGCCCTTAAAGGACTGGAAAGCCCCCACGGCAAACTGAGAACTTTTGTCAAGATAGGAATATTGGCGGTTTTGAGGGTATGTCTTCCCGGCCCGAAGGCATCCACCGCTTTGCCTTTATAGAAAAAGACAGCAGCCTGGCTTTCCCTTACTGTAAGCTGGGCGCCGTATTTTATTTCCCCGGAACCTGTTTGGGGAAGCCGATGAACCAGCTCACTTCCGGTATCGTCGAACCACTCCAGATTTTCCAAAAATACAAGGTTGTTTGTTCCCATATGCATCTTCTCCGTTTTTCAAAATTAAGATTATACGGTTATATGCAACAACGATGCCAGAGAGTAGGAATTAGGAAAGAGAAAATAGGAAAGAGTGAGTCCGATGGATAAGGGGCGTTGGACAACAGAGGACGAACGATGATGACCCCATGCTTTGCCTGACGTGACTTTCCTTTTGCCTCATGACTTTAAACTCTTTTCCCTTTTCTATTTCCTCTTTTCTATTTAACAGATCCGACTTATCGGTTGACAAAGTTATTGAAATATAAGATTATTTTTAAAACAAATCGCATCGCAATCTCAAAAGGGGCTTCCTATGGACTTATGGCGACTCAATATTTTCTGCAAGGTCATCGAATTGAAGGGTTTTTCAAAGGCCGGAAATGCTGTTCATCTTTCTCAACCCACCGTCAGTAGTCACATCAAAGATTTGGAAAATCATTTTGAATGTCAACTCATCGACCGTCTCGGCAAAAAAGCGGTTCCAACCAAGGCCGGCGAGTTGTTATACCGCTATGCTCACAAGCTTATTGCCTTGCGCGATGAAGCCGAATCTGCAATGGCCGAGTTTCATGGGAATATCAAAGGCCGTCTGGTGATCGGCGGCAGCACCATACCCGGAGAATATATTCTGCCCAAACACATCGGTGCCTTTATGGTGGATTACCCCAAGGTTTCCATTTCCTTGGAAATCGGCGACACCGATAAAATCATCCAGGACGTCCTGTCCGGATTCCTTGAACTCGGGATCGTCGGCGCCCAAACTTCCAACAAAGACATTTATCAGGAAAAATTGATCGAAGATGAAATGAAGCTTATCGTCACTCCGGATCACAAGTGGGGGAGAAAAAAAACCATCAGCCCTGAATTACTACATGAAGAACCATTTATTCTTCGCGAACCCGGTTCCGGAACGCTGAAGTCGATCAACCTGAGCTTTAATGAAAAAGGGTTCAGCGTTGGTGATTTAAACATCATCGCTGAAATGGGAAGCACGGAAGCAGTTATTCAGGGAATAAAAAGCCATGTCGGGGTGTCAATCCTTTCCACCATCGCTGTGGCAGAAGAGCTCAAATCAGGAAGTTTAAAAGCACTGACCGTCAACAAACTCAATCTGACGCGAAGCTTTTATCTGATAACGCACAAACACCGGAGCCCGTCACCATTGTGTAAGACATTTATGGCCTTTCTCAAAAAAGAATTTATCCTAACCTGAGCGTCTAACCATGGTTCATCAGAAGTGGTTTCAAAACCTTCAATCGGGTTTAAGGTCAAGGCGGACTGAGACGGTCAACCGCAGGAATATCGCGAATATTTCGAGGATTGGCCGCCTCGGTCCAACACAGAGATTGAGCCCGAGGGGAGGTTTTGAAACCACTTCTACCCAAACCCATAGCAGTGTTTTAAAAGCTTTCTCGTTGTTGCGCTCACGTTATGATATTGCAGGTCTTCGGATTTGATCCATTTTGCATCGGCAGCATCATCTCCGGCCCTGATCTCTCCGCTGATATATTCGGCGGCAAGATCGACGATCACATAGTGAAATCGAATACGGCCGTTTTTTTCCTGTTCAACTGCATCAAAAGTATAAACAGGCTTTCCGGCCTGAATAACGATCCCGGTCTCTTCCAGGATCTCTCTTTGAGCGGCCTCCTGCAATGTCTCACCCAATTCGACACACCCTCCTGGAATGGCCCACTGTTTTTCGGCCGGAGGCTTTCCCCGCAAAACCAGCAATACCTTGTCCGCTTTGAACACAACAGCACCCACCGCCACTATAGGGCAATCCGGATAGAAACTATCATTGTTTTTGCTCGAATGATTCATGGTTCGTTTTTTTTCCTCAAACATATCATCGATCGATTTAAATTTAAATACGGAAGTACATACCTTTTTATATGCAATTCAAATCTTTCCACCCTTGTTCCCCGCACTTCAGGTTCGTTATTCAAAGATGACCTCATCATTTGGAAATCATGGTCGGATACAGCGCCTTTCATGGCAATAATGACGCCGTCTTTTTTAAGAAAAGGAATAGCCGTTGCCGCAAAAGTTGTCATTGAAGAAAGCGCCCGGCTGATTATAACGTCAAAGCGATGGGCGCGCTCGGGTTTTTTGGCGAAGTCCTCTGCCCTGACATGAAACGCATCTATATTTTCAAGTGCAAGAATGCGGATCACATGTTTTACAAAGTTGATTTTTTTACGGCTGGCATCGATCAGCGTTACGGAAACCGACGGCAGACATATTTTAAGCGGAATTCCGGGAAATCCACCGCCGGATCCGATATCGAGCAGCGATCCTGTGGGTAAAATATGCGGAATCGGTGCGATGGCATCCAAAAAATGTTTGACGGCAATTTCCTTTGGGTCCGTAATAGCGGTCAGATTGGTCTTCTGATTCCATTTGATCAACTCGAGGGCATGAATCGAAAATTTTTCTATCTCCTCGTGTTCGATTGGAATACCGAGCTTTCCCGTCCCTTCATAGATGATATTCCGCCATTTTTTGGATCCTATTTTCATCGGAGCATTTTTGTTGACCGGGTCAATACAGGTTGTTATCATGATGCTTCTTTATCGGTAAACAACTCAAAAGGAGTCGAACATGAAAATCATACACTATTCAGAAGCTGAACCCAAGCATTTCGATTCAGATCACGTAAAAGGCGTGACCGGCCGGGTCGTTATCGGCAAATCCGACGGCGCCGAAAATTTTTGCATGCGCGTGTTTGAATTGTCCGAAAATGGTTATACCCCGAAGCATACACATGAATGGGAGCATGAAATCGTTATTCACTCCGGCGACGGTGAAGTATTGTCGGACGGTCAATGGACGCCGGTTGGAAAAGGGCATATTGTTTTTATACCCGGCAATGAAGATCATCAGATTAGAAATGCTGGAAAAGATCCGCTGGTCTTTGCCTGTTTGATACCGTCAGGTGCGCCGGAATTGTAATGAAACAGACATACAAAAATCCACTGGTTACGGTGGATATCATCATAGAAATCGAAAATAAGATCATCCTTATCGAAAGGGCAAATCCGCCTTATGGATGGGCTCTTCCCGGCGGATTCGTCGATTACGGTGAAGCTCTGGAATCCGCCGCCATACGGGAAGCCAAAGAGGAAACGTCTCTGGAGGTCTTGCTCGAAGAACAATTTCACACCTATTCGGATCCCGGACGAGACCCCAGGCATCATGCCATCACAACGGTTTTTATCGGAAAGGGAATGGGTGTTCCCAAACCTGCTGACGATGCAAAACAATTGGGAATGTTTTCAAAGCATCGTCTTCCGGCCCCCATTGTTTTCGATCACCAAGAAATTATCAGTGATTATTTTCGGTACAAGGATGGCTCATCTAAGCAGGAAATAGGAATCAGGAAAGAGAAATTAGAAAATAAATAACCACAAATGGGCGCAAATGTGATTAGAAGGATCATCGTTTTTTGAAAAGCTTTCGGGAGGCAAATAATGAAACCTTCCAAATCACCTGGATTTTTCAGACCCTTTGAAGATCTCAAAGAGCTGATTGAAAACAAAACATTGGACTTCGTACCGTGTCTTGATGATGGCACGGACGATGGCGGAAAAGTTCGCGACAAAAATATAACTACTTACAAAATATTAAGCGATATCAAAGACCGGCCTGAACCTATCAGTGAAAAAGATCTTTTTCTGGAGGCCATGGCCGATGTCGAACCCATACACAGAGGGGATCGTTTGGAACCTGCTGCGGCGACCCGTGTTTCCACCGACGCCGGAAATGATCCGGACGTTGAAACACTTCAGCAGCTATACAATCTTGTGGAATCCGGTGAAGGTTTTGTGGTTGCGGACACCCCGGAATATATCGAAGGTACGGGATACCATATTCATCCTGAAATTGCCAAACGACTTCACCGCGGTGATTTTTCGATACAATCTCACATCGATCTTCATGGTCTTGGCGCGGAAGACGCAAGAGATGCTTTCGAGAAGTTTCTTAAAGATGCCGTCACAACGGGAAAAAGAGCTGTCCTCGTCGTCCACGGCCGGGGGCTGTCGTCCGCGAACAAGCCGGTTTTGAAAACCAAGGTGATTGAATGGCTCACCCAGGGCCCATGGCGAAAATGGGTCATTGCATTCGCGAGCGCCCGCTCCTGCGACGGCGGTGCAGGAGCGTCGTATGTGCTTCTTCGGCGTCGGCCCATGACCAAGCGACACAGGAAATGTTCGAAAAAGAAATAGTACTTACATTTCGGAATCTCTATATACTTATGAAAACAGAAGAAGTGCCATGGAATATTGGCACATTGGAAGGTTGGAAGGTTTTGTTTTTAAAGGATATTATCCAATTTTCATACCGTGTTGCTGAAAGAAGAATCGTGAAAAGACAATTTTTTATATTTTTTTATATTTTTTTATTCGTCAGTATGATGTCTTGCAACGGCACGACAGGAACCCCGTCTTTTAATAAAGCAGAAAACAAAACGATGCCCAACGAATCAAAAAAGATCGTTGATAAACAGAATCAAAAGCTATCGTCGATGCTTTATCAACTTGCCGTCTCACCAGATCCTGATTCTTTTGCCAAGAGACATGACATCTTTTTGGACAACCACCGGGTCAGGGTGTACATTTTTTTGGACCCCTCAGCGCCGGCAGCGGAAAGAACAAAGCTGCTCAAAACGCATAGGATCATGATCGAGAAAGGGACTGACGACATGCTTAGAGCTCTGGCACCCATAGACCAGTTGATCCCCCTGTCGGATGAACCGGGTGTACGACACATACGACTCCCGGACAAACTCCTCAAAACAAGGATAATACGCCCATGACTGGTGCCGGATCGAAAAGGTTTATTGTTGCATTCTCTTTACTGTTGCTGTTTTATTTTACTAGTTTTTCGGCTGCCTTTGCGCAATATTTGAACGCGCCTCCCTCAAAGAAAAATCTCCATCCGAAAATATCGAGATATCTTCAAAATTTGGAAAGAAAATACAAAGAAGGGGCCCATGCGGACCGATTGGTTGCCCAGGGTATCACCCGCGGCTCTCCTGCCCCAGACACGGTCAGTGTATACCTGATGTCTAAATCGGGCGCTCGCATCGACGAAACCGCACTCTCCAACATGGGCGCTGAAATTACCAAACGTTCCGGCAACATGATCCGGGCACAAGTTCCCGTGAATATAATGACCGCCGTTGCTGATACCGTGAGCGGGATTTCGTTTATGAAAGGGCCCGACCCCCTCATACCCACATCCGTCGATAACGAGGGGGTCAGCCTGACTGGCGCCGATACCTATCACAATGACGGTTACGATGGAACCGGCGTCAAAGTCGCTGTCTTCGATGTGGGATTTGCACACTTGTCTTCAGCTGTAGTGGGCACCAATGTGGTGAAGGTGGACTGCACCGGATTAGGATGTGCCCCCAGCGACTTTTCTTTCGAAACCGAGGATCATGGTACGGCGGTTGCCGAGATCGTTCATGATATGGCGCCGGGCGTTCAGCTTTATCTCATCAAAGTAGCAGACAAGCTGGACCTAAGAGACGCTAAAGATTATGCCATCAACAATGGAATTAAAATCATCAATCTTTCCGGGGGGTATCTAAACCAGAACTTTTATGACGGCAAGTGCTGGTCAACGAACGCCGTCTGCACGGCAGATGATGCTCATGCACATAATATCCTGTGGGTGAATGCTGCCGGCAACGAAGCCCAAAGCCATTACGAAGCTCGCTTTTCAGGAGCCGGTGATGAATGGCATAATGTCTCGGTAGACAGTGAAAAAATTGTTCTGAACAACGGCAAAACCATAAGTGCCGGCGACACCATTGAAGTGTATCTGACATGGAATGCCTGGAACGACACCCTTACGACCAATCAGGACTACGATCTGTATCTTTACAACAGCTCGGATGTTGAAGTCGACAGCAGCGATAATGCACAACCGCCGTTTCCACCAACGGAAGAAATTACATACAAG
>Ga0316575_10000270_pt1 | contig 14283 bp, 13 predicted proteins | sample J5NA_FD_203072 | JGI IMG/M metagenome (GOLD analysis project Ga0316575, IMG submission 203072) | Rhizosphere microbial communities from salt marsh grasses in Alabama, United States - J5-7_050615r2r3 | ecosystem: Host-associated > Plants > Roots > Rhizosphere | place: USA: Alabama | collected...
ATGTACTGTGTCGGCATCGCCGCGGCGATGCAGTCGGTTGAACTTCACAAATGGGATGGGAAGACATGGACGACCAACTCTCTATGAGGAACAGCAGGGGTGCATCACTTGTTGAAATCTGCGTTACCATACTCATTATTTCCATGACGACGCTTATCATTATGTCGTTTATGCGCAGTACGACCGGCATGTCGAAAGATGCCCGCGGCAGCGACGCAGCCTATCTCTCGGCCGAAAAGAAAATCGTGGAGTTGTCCAAGCTGTCCTTTCCGACGGATGGAAGCGACACGGATACGCTCGACAATACAGTTATGCAGAGAAGCTGGATCATCAGGAATAACAATCACGTCACCTGTGCGGTCGTTACCGTCAATTATCCGACACTCAAGGGAACAACACGCAGTATCACTCTTGCAGGAGCCGTCAATTGAACAACAAAGGCGTTACCTTCATCGAGCTGTTGATATACATCGTTCTGTTTGTCGTTCTTTCGCTGCTTATCGGCAGACAGTTCAGGGTGCTGACCAGCAATTACAGCTCCGGAAAGCGTACTGCGCGTCAACAGACCGATACGCGCGATGTCCTCGGTCTCATGGTCAGGGAAATCCGGAATACGGGGCTCAAGGTATACTTTACCGGCAGCGCGACCGCGAGAGTTAAAAAAACCGACAAGGAGGCCGGTGTCATCGTTTCCGCAGGAACGGATTCATCATCCTTCATTCACACCGAAGGTTCCGCCAATGACAAGCTGACCATCAAAAAGCTGAGCCTGAGTCGTACCGGTGCCTATGAAACTACCGACAAGATTGATTATTATGTCGATGGTACCACGTTGCGACGAAGTTTCAAGACGAGTGCGGCATATGATTCGACGAACAGCGTCGTCGCGCAAAACGTCCATGCGCTTCAGTTCCAGTACGGTGTATTGACAAAGGATTCTGTCATCTATGACGATGATCCGATCAATCCGTACAGCTGGGCCGTGTCTTCGGGCGGGGGGACGGCATCGATGGGCGGAACGAACCAGCTGGTACTTACCCTGCCGGGGCCGACAAGCGGTGCCCTGAAATGTTCCTACAACCGGACGGTCAGGAAAAACTGCACGTACAATGTCCGCCTTAAAATAATTCCCTCCTCGAGTGTTTTTCTTTCCAGGATCGATTCGTTACGATTTGCATTCAAGAATAATTTCAACTATTACGGCGTTGAATCATTCAAGCCGTATCTCAATGACATGGTGGTTCCCGTCCATACGTCGGGCAGCGGGTATGTCGACATGGTGCTTGAATATAATGTCCATGATGCCGGCAGTCTCGTCATCACCGGAATCGAGGTGTCGCTGGCGGTGGATTCGGCCTACACCTGGCTCAACAATCCCGTTACGCCTGCCGTCAAGGAGAATGTGAGGGCGATCAGGGTGTTTGTACTCATGCGCAGTGCCGGAATCACCGGAATAAAGGCACCGGCCCAGATAGCGGTGGGGCCGATAACCGTCAATCCTCCTGCGGGGGATTATCTCTGGCGTGTTTTTGAAGAAACGATTGAAGTTCCCAACAACGGTATATTCTGACGGAGGATCTATGTGGCGATCAACGGACAATCAGCACGGCTTTGCTCTTGTCTACGGACTGGTGGTGCTTCTGCTTGCCTGTGTCGGGGGCACGGCGCTGCTTTTTCTGGCACGTAAAGACCATATGAACGCATCCGATTATTCACAGATGCGCAATGCATCACTGGCAGCCATGGCGGCACTCAAATCATTCGAGGGGCAGATGCGCGATGACCCCAACGGAACGTTGAACATTCTCAAGGAGTACGTTGATGATCAGAACGACCGGTATCTGTTCGGCCCGCAGCTCTCTCATAATGAGGTAAAGGTCAATCTCTGGGGAGACGACCTCATCAATGGAATAAAATCACCACAGTATTCCGCGAAAATCGTCAGTTTCGACCAGACGAATTATTTCATATCCCTGGAAGCAAAGGGGTACGGCAGCAACGGCGGGATAAGGAAAATCATTGCCACCTATGAGCTTGCCGGGCTGGGACTTACCGACTGTACCCTGGGTTCAAGTTTCGGACTGTTTCTCAACGGTATGCTTGAAAACTGCAATGCGCGCATCTATATCAAGGGAGATGTCTATCTGAGCATGAACGGAGGAAGTTCCAACCAGCATTTCAACCTGGGCGGAAAGATCGAGGGAAACCTGAAAACCGCCTCCAATACCAACGTTATGGATTTCAGCGGAAGCGGCGCGCTCGCCGTTACGGGAAAAGCTCTGTTTCTTTGCAAGGTCCAGCCGCAGGCAGTTCTCAAGGTAAGTAAAGACGCTGTATTCTCAAAGGATTTTGTCAACTTCACATCAACCGTAATGGTCGACGGTAATGTCTACGTTGCAACGGGCAGTAACTTCGGTAACGCCAACTGTATTGACGGAGACAACGGCGGTGGGAAAACGGCCTATTATCGCTACGCCACTGGGGTAAGCTCCGACCGGTTCAAGGACTTCACTTATAAGGCGAATCTGACGACGTATACCGAAACATATCTTGCCTCGCAACTCGGTATGACGGCGACAGCCGAAGTACCCTTCGGGCTGAATCTCCCGGCGTCATGGGGAACCAATGTCGCAAAGAGTGTTTCGGGGAGTGTTTCGGGATCAAATCTTGACACCTGGTGGGGTGAAAAACAGGCGGCCGGCCTGTTGTATCAGAATGAGTGGCTTATTTTGAATCAGACAGGCGGAATAAGCATGACCGGCGGTACCTTCACTAAAAAAGTGATCTGGGTAACCAACGGCAATACCATTACGGTAAACAAGAACTGGCCCGGCTGTGCGCTTACATCGAATACGTTGCTGATCGTCAATGGCACAGGCTTTCTTTCCAATATGGGGGTTCCCAACGGATCCAATTTCCGCGGCCTGATCTATCATTCAAAGGAAAATACAACCACGAATACCCAGTATGCTTTCGGCGGCAGCTCCACTGTCTACGGTGCGATTCAGCATGCCGGCAATGCGAAATTCAATCTCAACGGCAGTCCTGGTGACAGCCTCAAGATATTTTTCACCGATCCGATCGGGCAAACGGCCATCCAGGAAATCGTCAATACGGGAGTCATTCTCGGTCCGGGCATTGCCGCACCAGAGGTGCGGGTACTTGATCTTGCCGATACGAAGATCCGTTCGACACTGGCAAGTCTGCAGATGTGATTCCGTGGTGAAGGCGGATTTGTGCCTTCGCCTACCCCGTCACCCCGCTCTTCGCTTTCGCTTCGGGCACCCTTCATTCCCTTTACATACATTAAGAGGTGGGAGCGACCGGTTTCCGGCAACAATGGTATCATACCGAAGCAGAACACTGTACCGGTTGGTGATGAAATGCCTTGTTACTGTAATTGCTTGTTTGAATTGGTGTTGACGTTGTTCTGAATACAGACTCCTGGATTCTGACTACTGTTATTGGGTTTAATAGCCCTTGATATCCTGATTACGCAAGTGGTAGTATTTTCATTACTACTATCCAATCGTGAGGCCATGCATGAAACCCGTAAATCCTCCTCCCCGTTCCCGACGTGAAAAAGTCGTCGATTCAATGGCGAAGAAGTTCGCCGACCGGGGAAACGTTCAACAGATCATTGTTCGACACCGGCGTAAAATACTGCAATCAAAGAAAACGCTCTGGCTGATCATCGCCGGTACGGTTGTTTCAATGATCATTACGGTACTGGTAACGGCAGGTGTGGTAAAACCTCCTGCACTGGTGGGCGGAAAAGTTGAACAGCGTATCGCCATTACCGAGACACTCGATCTGCTCAGAACCGACCTTGCATCCGGCGACATCGGTGCAGATCAGTTCGCCCTTTACTGCAGGGATTTTCTCATCCGTTACGATTCGTTGCCGCAGCGATATCAGACCCCTTTTTCAACCACTACCGGTGATGACATCTATCGGGCTATTGCCGGAGTCTGGCCGTCACTGCATCTGCGTACACGGCAGGTGCTGCTTCACGATCTTCCTCATATTGAAACCGTTCAGAAACAGATACAGGCACTGCAACAGCAGGGACAGGCATCGGTACAGTATGGCAACGGAGAATAATCCATTCGGTTTTCTGAACGGTCTGCTCAATGTGCTGGTCATCGATCCGGATGCATCGGTAAAGGTACGTCTTTATGATCCTCTCTTCATGCAGATTCCGTGCTGTTCGGTCAGATATGTCACTTCAAATACCGAGGCTCTTCAGACGCTCAAATCCGGAAAACGGTTTCATGTCTGCATTACCGAGCTGGCTATTAATGATGTTGAAGATGATCCTTTTTACATTCTTCGCCATTATTCCAGTCACTCGTCGATTGCAGTGGTAACATCTCACACTTCTGCTGCGGCAGGTGCCGAGGCGGTGCATCTTGGTGCCAGGGCAGTATTCGACAAGGGTGACAATTTTGATCGTGAACATTTTTTTCACACGTTTCGCCGCATGGCGCTCATAAATGTCATCAATTGCCGTTTTAATGAATGCCTCGGCGATACCCTCACCGGTGCAACCAGAACACTGTTTGAAAAACAACCGTCCACCGTGACCGAGTGGGCTGACTATATGAAAATCACCGATCGCCAGTTACGTAACCTGTGGCATTCCGGAAGCGGTTTCGGTGCGAAGCAGATGCTTTTTCTCCATGATTGCCTCTCTGCCGCACTGACATTCTATGGCAGAAATGTTTGCGGCGACGGGGTAACTACCCCGTCGATCGAACGGCTGTTTAAAAAACAGTATGCACTTTATTTTTCAACACATCGCGAAGTACTCCTCTTTATTCTCTCCTGAAACCGGAAATTCAGTATCCGTTTTTGTCTGTCGTGACAGGCTATAATGAGTAAGATATTTCAATCTGCCTGCCGTGGATACAGCGGATGCAGGTTAAAAGTCCGTTTGAAAGGGACAGCGTCATGAACAGGCAGAATGATTCCGGCAGTACACTCATCGAGGTCATCGTTGCGATGCTCATTCTCTCCGTTATCATTATCGGACTTAATACCGGTGTGGTGTCGCTCATTACCTCGAACGCTAATTCGAAGGAGCTCTCCGCGGCCTCTTCGGTAGGCTATCAACTTTTTGAACAGATGCGCCGCAGTGATTATGATACCCTGGTCATGAATGGATCGAGCACCGATACCGTCCGGGTCAAATATGTGCGTAACTGGCGACTTACTACCGATACGACGAAAACCAAGATCGATCTTCAGGTGCGATGGCCGTCGACAACCCTCAAACACTCACTCGCAATGTCAACCATTATTTCAAGGCCGTAATTATGAAGCCGTTATCAATGCTCCGCAGCAGACGCGGAACCACACTGCTCGAGCTCATGCTGGGGCTTTTCATCAGCTCCATCGTCATCATCGGTCTTTACCGGGTTGCAAAGTCGGTACTGTTAACCGCCAACCGCGAACGACAGAAGGCCGAGATGCAGCAGTCGATAACGTCGGTCAGCAACATCATTGAACGCGACATCAGGATGGCGGGGTGCGGACTTCCCGGCAACGGACTGCGGGCCGTCCTGAATGACAGTCTCAACGACTACCTCATGATCTTTTCAAATGAAATGCGGATACAGACGACTTTGACAAGTGATATCAACGGCGCGAGCTATGAAATGTTTGTGGTTGATGCGAGTGGATTCTCCGAGGATGAATGGGTTTGCATCGAAGGGCCGGATACCATCTATCGCGAGATCTATCATGTGACCGACAATGCATCTGGAGCAGACCGGATCTCGATTGCGGGAGTAGTGGGTGTTCCCCATGTCTTTCCAGCCGGATCGAGAGTGTATGCGGCCAACCGGATACTGTACGCTGTAGTACAGAGCCCCACTCCGGTGCTCAAACGGCAGAAAAACGATATGAGTATTGATCTGGGTGCGAAACTACAGAAAATAGCGGTAATTCCTAAAAAGGCCACGGGCAGTATCGTTGCATATGCAGGTGATGCGGATGTGCTGACCGTGGTGCTTGGCGGATATGTCGGCAGAGGCGGCAATAAGGTTTTTTATGCCGACAGTACCGAAGTAAATATCAGAAACTGAGGTTGAACATGAGATGTATCGGTTGTACGAAGTTGAACCAGCACGGGTCGGCAATGATCGCGGTGCTGGCGATGGCACTTATTCTCAATGTTACCCTTCTCGCATTTTTCTTTACGACTCAGCACAACAACAAGGCAAGCGGCGTGCGCAAGCTCGACGTTACGGCCCTCAATATTGCAGAAGGCGGAAAGGAACATTTCTATGCGGATCTCGTCAATAATATCTGCATTCCGCTCAAAGATACCTCGATTGACTATTTTCTCAGGCAGCCCTTCAAGAGCGGATATTATTCGGTAAACTACACCTCCAAGCGCTGGGGCGACAGCCTGTGGATCGTCGGCGAAGGGGCGGAAAACGGAGCGAAATCGGTGATCGACGTCATTGCTATTGTTAACCCCTATCTCAGCATCAACAATCCGCCCATTACCGGTGCTGTTACTGCACACTCCAAGGTCGAGGTAACCGGTAATATTGAAGTCGACGGTAATGACCATGATACGCTCTGCAACAAGGTGGGAAACGGGGTGTACGGTGTAAGTTCCTGCGATTCGTTCTATCTGAGCGGCAGTGCCTCGATTGGCGGAAACGGTCATGATCTCGAAGGCAAACACAAGTTCGAAACCTACCGGTCGATTCTCGTTGAAGAAGATGTTCCGACCAGTTCGAAGTTCAACTCTCCCGAGTCGTTTCTGGGGATTCCGGAACATTCGCTTGATTCGTACCGGTCGAGCGATCCCGACATTCCGCAGGACTTCAGGGCGCTTATTTATAAGACCGTTGATGTACAGTCGCTGCACTTTGGTGACAATGCCGCCGGTGTACTCATTGTGCATAATGATGCAAAGAACGCTCAGCTCTCGGTCAACAGCGGCACCTTCAAGGGACTCATCATCGTTGATGATTTCACGAAAATTTCGGGAAACGTCGAAATCCACGGTGCCATCGTAGCGCTCAAGGATTCAATGGTCGTGGTTGACGGTGTGGGAACGGGAATGATCTGCTACAGCAGCGAGGTGCTAAAGCATCTGTCAAGTTACTGCAATAACTTCCGCAAGTCGGTCGACGAGGTGTCGTGGGAAGAACGGCCGCGGCATTGAGGCGTGCCCCTCGCGGGGGATACCAACGGAGGGGGCGCAAAGAACAGAACAACGGTGAAAAAGCATTGGCCACTGCAATCGAAGTTAACTCCTGGCTTTGGCCCCTTCATTCATCCGGATACCAGTACTGCATCTCGTCGTGCCCGCTTTCATCGTCCAGCTGCCGTGCGTTGGAGATGTACTTGCCGAAGGGATTGTCCGCATCGTCCTCGCCGGGAATGTGAAGCTCACCGTTTTCATCGGTGAAGAGGGCGTCGTCGCGGTAGTCGGAACCGCTTTCAGCATCATCAAGATGCGGATCGAAACACTCCGGTCGTACCACCCAGCCCGATGCTCCGTATGTTCCGTCGGTTCCGTAATCGTCCGCTGAGGCATCGGTAAATTCTGCTGCCACGGATACGGTTCCTTCAGCCTGTGCGCAACCGGTGGTTATTCCGTTATCCTTCATGATGAAGTGCGTCGGTTCTTCCGTCCGACCGTTATCGGCCGTTATAATGTACGGCTTGCCGTGACCTGCAATAAGGTTCTGCTGGAGTATACCTGATGTCCCCGTGTCGATGAGGATCGCTGCGGTATCCTGCGGTGAATCACTATCCGGAGATTCGGGACGGATAATTGAATTATGTTCGATGAAACAGTTGAGTGCCGCTCCCGGTGCAGGTGCGGATTCGGATGTTCCCTGCACGTGAATTCCTGTGGCGGTGCAGCGGATCAGGCAGTTGTTGGCGACGGTATGTCCTTTTCCCTGCAGGATGATACCGGTTGCCGCGCCGATGACGCGGTTGTCCTCAACCGTGCAGTCGAGGTCCGATCGAACGGTAATTGCGTGACCGGTACAGTTGCTGAAAAGGTTCCCCTTTACGGTTACGTCTCCGCTCTTCACGATGATGCCTTCCCGGGTGCAACTGTCGAAACGGTTGTATTCGATTACGTGTCCGCAGCGTACTGCCGGTGATTCGTCATTGCCTGCAATGATACCGTAATCATATCCGGCAAAGGTATTTCTGCGGATGACGTCGTCAACGATGACTTTGCTGTTTTCCACATCGCCGCGTGCAATCATGAGGGCCACCGTTGCCGCCGAATGGTGTTTCGCCGGTATCGGGTCGCTGTTCATTTCAAAGCTGCACTCTTCGATGACATTGCAGCCGCCGCCGGCACCGCCCATGTAAAAAGTGCATCCCGAGTCGGCCCTGTTGCCGCAGTCGATGAACCGCAGAGAATCAAAACGGTTGCGGTTGCAGGTGCCGATAAGCGTGAGCGCTCCGTGAGGTGCCTGAACAAAGGTGAGGCCCGAAACAATGAGGTCCGATGTGTCATAGAAAAACCAGCAGGCTTTACTGATGATGACCTTTCCGGGCTCTTCCGCAACGATCCGGATCGGATTGCGGGGTGTTCCGCTGCGCTGAATGTTGCAGTCGCCGACATACTCGCCCCGTGTCAGCACGATCGTTTGACCGGGTTTTACCCGGTCAAGTGCGGTTTCAATGGTGGAGTAGGGGTTCTCGAAGGTGCCGGTACATCCGACATCGGGAGCGTCGGCGCCTATCCAAAGTATACTGGGATCATCGTGGTTAAAAGAGGTGGTCATGAACGGTCGGCAGGCGGAGTCTTTGCATCATCGGAACCGCCGGTCGTACTCTCCGCTGCACTGCCCTTCTCCTTCCTGGTACTTTTTTTGAAATAGTGGGCGACATTGGAGATGACATCCGGGGCCAGGGATAGAATTTTCTGCAGGACCGGATCTGTCGGCGTCAGCGGCTGAACCTGTACTTTCTGTCCTGTGACGACAATGAATGCGACAGGGGTGATGGTGATACCGCCGCCGGTGCCTGCACCACCGCCTGATTTGTCCTCTTTTCCGGCGCCTCCTGCAGCGAAGCCGATCGAAACCCGGGATACCGGGACAAGAGTAACGTCACCGGCGACGATCGGTTCACCAACCACTGTTTCGGTTTTTGCGATGACCGTCATCTGGTCGAGTGCCGTTTTTATGATATCTGCCAGAGCCATGGGTGCTCCTCCGTGGTCAGGTTCAGTGCTGCTCAAGTCCGACTGACGTCGCAGTCCGGTGTAAAATACTTCATCGTCCCGTATGGTGCATAACGACTTTTTCTATGATCCTGATTTCCGCAGAGCGCTCGTGCCCAACGGGGAAATTAGGATGATGCATTCCTGCCGGTTGCACAGGGATTGATCAAAGGGCTATTTTCCAACGTATTACGGTGTTCATTCAGTCCCCTGCCGTCTGCCGGTCGGGAATGCCTGTATCCATTACGGAATGGATATCGTCTCAGTTGTACTGGTAATCAGTATCTGCTCAGAATAGGCAGATTTAAGACGTCATACCGGTGAAAACCGGTATCCAGCCATTAATTCCATGAAATTTCCTGGATTCCCGCCTGTGCGGAATGACGGTTTCCTTTAACTTGCCTATTCTAAACAGAAACTAATTAGGTTAAATTCAATCAAAGCCGGAATTGTGCATGGTACGTTATCGCCTCCCGGGAATTATCGCCCTTTTCGCATGTCTGCTGCCGTTTTATGATCTTGCCGCTGCAGCGCATACGAATGGTCTTGTCATTTCGGAACTCTACCGTGATCCTCCGGGAGGTGAGGGAGAGGTCGGCGGCGGCAAGACGCATGAGTTTGTTGAACTGTTCAATTGCAGCAGTGATACCTTTCAGGTCGCAGGACTCTTCGTCACCAACGGTGCAGGTGCGGATTCGATAGTCGCGGTGGATGATACCGTACCCGGGGGTGAACGCTGTACCTATGGTGCTTCAACAATAGTTCCGGGTGCCGTCGCGCTGATACTTGACAGGGACTATTGCCTGCTGCCCGCCGGTGCGGCGGTTTCCCGTTTTTCACTCCCCGAAGGAACGGTTCTTCTCACCATTTCCGATACTGCGTTCGGTTCTGCGGGACTTGCCGCGCAACACGGTGTCGCACTCTATCGCGGCAGAAAAAATCATATCGACACTCTGTACGATGTCGCCGCCGATACACCTTTTGTACTCGAAACACCGACCAGCGGTCTGCTTCATCTTACCGATCCGCCGAACATCGAGGGGTATTCACTATCCGCCAAGTCTTTTACATCGGGATTTCTGCAGTATGATTATACGGCAGATTCGATAAATCCGGGTCGTGTTGCCGCACTGCGGGGTGCGTGGCTTCTTGAACCGGAATTCGGGCAGCCTTCGGCTGACCGGAGCACCGTTATCTGCACACTGCAAATGCAATCCTTCAGAAACGAGAGCGAGGTGCGACTTCATATAACCGGCGGCGGCAGAACAGTTACTTCAATTACCGTGCCGGTAATTGACAGGCAGGCAACCGGTACTGCGGTGTTGCCGGTTGACGGTACTGCACTGCAGGTATCGATAGAGGGATGCCCCGAATGTATATGGCCGCTCGATGTTTCGTCTGCGGTTACTCCGGCACAGGCGGCGCATGTTTCCGAACTCTTTCCCCGCGGCACGGCGTACGAGCCCGAATGGGTGGAGCTTTACAACAGCAGCAGTGCGGCGGTGAACCTGAAAAACTGGTCGATCGCCACACCCGAGGATACGACCGTCGTAACGCCGGTGTCGCTTCAGCTCGCGCCGCATGCCTATCTGGTTCTGACGAAAAACGCAGCGGTACTTGCACAGCGATACCCCTCACTTGACAATATCGTCCAGCCGCAGTCGTGGGCTTCGCTCTACAACAGTCGCGACACGGTGTTCCTTCTTGACTCACGCAACCATCTGGTTGAAACCGTGTGCTATGATGCCGATGTCATCGGCGAGTGGCCGGCGGTTTCCATCGAGCGGTCCGATTTTTCGCAGGGGTGCGGTGTCAATGTCTGGACGGTTCCCGAGCGGTCGACGCCCGGGATGCCACCGCAGAGCCGCAATGCCGCTCCAGGAACCTCGCCACATCTCGAAATCGGACCGGTACCGTTTACACCGGATAATGACCGTCGTGATGATCTTCTTGCCGTGACTTTGACGCTTCCGCCGGGGGCGGCGGCAGATATCACGATATACGGGTTTGACGGCACTCCACTGGCCTCGTTTCAGAAACGTGTGACATCGGTCGTTTACTGGGACGGGAGATCGGGAGGCAGGGGTGCTCCCGCAGGACCGTTTTTCGTGTGTGCCGAAGTAACATCCGGTACGAAAAAAACAGTGCTGCGTAAAAAGGGGATTTTATGGCGCAGATAAGGCTGCATCGTATATACCCGGCAGCAGGTGCTCTTTTCATGGCATTTCTCAGATGTCTGTCATGGGGTGGTCTGCATGAACCGTTTCAGGCGCCGCCGCTTATGGGAACAATGGGAACCATTCTGTATGAAAACAGCAGTGCGGCGCGTGCACCGTTCATATCCTCCGTCTTTCTTGCTCCGCGAAGCAATTCCGCAGGAATCGGTGCATCCGCAGTTACCTATTATGATGCAATGGATAACTATGCCGACAGGCATCTTGCGACACTTACCGCCGGCGGGTGGTTTACGCATGGACGATGGTCGGGCAAGGCGGCGTTCATGCAATTCGATGCACTTGGCGCCTATTATGAACAGAGCGGGTATCTCAGTGCTGCGATGGCACTTTTTCATGATATCCGTTTCGGCATCGAGGCAACAGGGTGTCGTGCCGCACTTTCCGATCCGAAATACGATCCGGTGACGACCGCATTCGGCGGGGTCGAACTCCTCGTTCCCGTGAGGCCGGTAATCGTAACGTTTGCAGTCCGCGACATAGTCGTGAAACAGGGACGATCCGAGGGCGTGGCTCCTGACCTGCGGATCGAATGCGGTATCCATTCCGCACGGCATGCATTCGGTGCGCAGGGACTACTTCTGAGCATTACTCCTGTCCGCAGCGAACCGGTGAGCATAGCTCTCGGGCAGGAGGTGCGCCTGCACAAAGCCTTTGCGGTTCATGCTGCGCTGCACAGCAATCCCTTTCTGGTTTCAATCGGTATTGAGCTGCAGCTGAGAAAAGGGGCGGCTGCCGTTGCGATGGTGAATCATCCGGTACTCGGCTGGTCCAGGGGCGTTTCGGCGCAGTATTTTTTGCGTAGACCGGTAACCGGCCGCCAGCTATTCCGCTGAGCCGGGGCAGGAGCTATTTTACAACCTAAATTTCTCAGTTGAATTCAGAATCCAGCATATTAGGAAATTTCGGAAAATTGATCTGTCACTCGATGGATGATTAAATAAATGAAACAACTTGTTAAAGTAACTGATTGTTTGAACTGGTGTTGACGTTATTCTAACTACTGACTTCTGAATTCTGAATACTGTTTTTAGGTTACAACGTACTTCATACATTGTTTACTACATGGTCAACGTACCTACCTCTACACAAGGAGCAATAATGACCCGACTTTTTCTTGCAGGCGTCGCCGTAATGACCGCAACCGTACTTTTCGGATGCGATAAAGGCAAGACTACCGCGACCTCCACGGCGGAGGCAAAACTGGTCACGTCCACCGATACGATCAGTTATCTCATTGGTAATGACATCGCCCGGTCGCTCAAGACGGTCAAGGATGACATCGTGCTTGACATGGTATTTGCCGGCATCAGGGAGAAGCTTGTGGAAGAAAAGGATCGCATTCCCGCAGATCAGGAACGCGTCATCATGCAGGCGTTCTCGATGCAGATGCAGCAGAAACAGATGGCGAAATCCGATGAGGAAGCCGCCAAGAATCTGGCCGAAGCGCAGAAATTTCTCGAAGAAAACGGTAAAAAGGAAGGTGTTGTCACGACACCGAGCGGTCTTCAGTACCAGGTGCTTGTCGAAGGAAGCGGCCCGACACCTTCCGATACGTCACGTGTCAAGGTGCACTATGAAGGAACGCTGCTCAGCGGAAAAGTGTTCGACAGCTCGATCAAACGCGGTGAACCTACGGTGTTCGGTGTGAATCAGGTTATAAAAGGCTGGACCGAAGCCCTCAAACTCATGAAGGTGGGCAGCAAGTACAAACTGTTCATTCCGCCGGATCTCGCCTATGGCCGTCGCGGTATGGCGCATGACATCGGTCCGAATATGATGCTCATTTTCCAGGTTGAACTTCTGGGTATCGAAAAGTAGCATAACTGATTACTTCATTTCAAACGAAGTGTTCCTTCAAGGGATACTTCGTTTTTTTTCAGGCGAAAATAAAAATACCGAAAGGTGATTATCCGGTTCGGTGAAAGAACGCCGGTGATGCCCGATTGGGGGCGATTGACGGTTGCAGTAAAGGCGTATGGTCTGAATCTGTACAATGACCCTTGCAGTGGTGGTTACGGGATGATCTGTGTGGATTAGGATATACCATTTTTGCTTATGGAGATCTCAGTTCCACGATTACTTGGTCTGGATGTAGCGCAGTAAAAGGTCTTACCAATGAAAAAGGCATCCTTTGGGATGCCTCATGCCTGACGTTGCTAAAAGCGTTCTTTTACCGGTCGGCGGCAAGTGCCGCAATATCTTCAGCGTCAAGTACTCTGGTCCAGATGCCGACATCGTCGAGCGCACCGTTCCACTCCCAACCATCAAGATCTATTTCACGGCCGATGGCGATGACCATCGATTGCGGATCGCAGTTATAGGTAAAGGCGGTCGTGCTGCCTTTGAGAATGCCGTCAAAATAGACGCTGGTCGTGGTTCCGTCGTAGGTGGCCGCGCAGTGATGCCACTCTCCGTCAAGATATGAAGGCACCTTTACCCCGGTTCGCCAGTCGAACGGATTGCCCCAGCCGTTTACCCGGTACTGGGTTCCGGGATTGTCGTACGTTCCCGGCCCGATACAGGCCATGAAGTTGTGTCCGTTTACCATTGAACCGAATCCGAAAAGCGACATGAGATAGGGGGTGCTGTTTGATGACCTGAACCATCCGGCTATTGAACGGGGGGTATTGTCCTTTGGAAAATCCCTGTAGTTTTCGGCGATGATATAATCGTCAACCCCGTCGAACAGATAGGCGCTGTTGGGGGTGCCGAAGCGGTCTTCGGTTAATGTCGCGCCGTGAACGACACCGTCATGACCATTGCCGGTGGCGGTGGCGGATCCTGCGGCGATACCGTTATGTCGGGAATGGAATCGTCGGGACAGTTGCA
>Ga0316575_10000271_pt1 | contig 14279 bp, 12 predicted proteins | sample J5NA_FD_203072 | JGI IMG/M metagenome (GOLD analysis project Ga0316575, IMG submission 203072) | Rhizosphere microbial communities from salt marsh grasses in Alabama, United States - J5-7_050615r2r3 | ecosystem: Host-associated > Plants > Roots > Rhizosphere | place: USA: Alabama | collected...
CAATTAACCAACTCCCCCATAAACCGCCTACGAACCATTTTGTCATTAAATATTCTTTTTAAATCAACTTGTTAAATCCATCATAGCTTTTTTTCATTATATGGCATGGAATGTGCTATTAATTAGATTGGATCTAACCACTACAACTTGTTTCGAAATCCTGTGCTGAACAGAGTATCGACTTCCTTCTCCTACAGAGTTATTACGGTTCTGTATTTATTCCATCTTCGAAAAGCTACTAGAGTTGAATTGTTAAATGTATAGCGCAGCTATCTCTATCGCGATTTTATGGGATACTTCATGCCTCAGGTAATTTTCAGGCAAAGACTATAGAGAAAGGGAACAACAACATTGGGCAAGAATTAAATGAGCAAAACATGGTTCCGATACGAATCGATAAAGGAATGAGGTTAATCATGTATGCACTAATCTATGACGAATTTGACCCTACAAAACGCGAAAAAAAGATAGTTTCTGTACACAAGAATAGAAAGACAGCAGAAAAAGTCCAGGCGAAAAGACGGAAAGAGCTGGGACTAGAATTCCTGGAAGACCATACCCGGATTGTTTGGGTGGAAGACCGGGTTCATACCGGTGATACTATCACGCCGGACCGTTTTGACACCTTTTCACCGGATGAGGAAATCCTAGCGAAAGATTATGACCTCGACTCAGGATACTAGAGATCTCAATTGGGTAGGGTAAAAAGCGTCAACCATTTGAATGGGCGAAAGATAATGCAGGAATCTATAATTCTTTGTCATGAGACATGATTTTGTGTCGTGAAAACAAAAGAGATGATAAAATGCATTTTGCACAATTTAATTCGTCACAAGCATCAATCAAATCAATAAACACTGACAGATATCTAAATGATGTTGAGTTGGCCAAAGATCTTCTTGAAAATGCAAAACTAAACGGCGGAGAACTCAGCTATGCAGATATCGTATTTCATCTGAGGAACTTCTTAAAGATGAAATACTATCCTGTGGCGATTAAGTACTTTTTTTCAGAGGATGAACTATCAGCTTTCAAAAAAAACGTAGAATATAAAACAGCTCTTCGTGCTTATACTTTCTGCCATTATGTAGCTGCATCAAGACAACGTGGAGACATATTGCTCGGCACACGGGAGAAGCTTGGCTGCACAAACGCAAAATACGTAATGGGATGGAAAGAACTGGATATCACTGAAATAAAGAGCCACCTGAAATACACGAAGGACTGGGATCAGGCGGAAAGGTTTGTGAAAAGCAAAAGGCGACTGCCTAAAGGCTTGCTCGCTTTTGCAACATCCCCTCTACATAAGTCGCCTTTCGAGCCGGATGTTGTCCATGGTCTCAGCGATGTCCTTCAGGCTTATCATCTGGGAATTGATTGGTGCGCTGCATATGATACGCATCCCTTTGCAATGAGCATGACTATGAATTCATCGGTATGCCATGGAGCTGTCTGTTGCCAATTGCTCAGAGCACCGAACATCACACCGATGTGCAGCAGTAGTAAAACTGCAGGTAAGACCGAGCAGGGTGAAATCAACTGGGTTTGGCCCGGCGATCAACTCGAACCCACGGTTAGATGGATGTTGGAGCGAACCGTCCGAGATGGCGGTGTGTCCTTCCCTCGGACCGGGGAAACCTATCCCGGCTTTGATATCTGCAAGCTGTGTAGCTTTCTGATGTTCAGTAAACCCAAAGAAAAGAAAAAATAATCCGATATTGACACGAAATAAGTGGGGCTATAGCGAGGCTATTTAATTACAAAAGACAAACTACCAACCTCTTGGTCTTTTAAGCCGGTCTGGTAAGATGGGTGCCACGCATAGCCTAAAAAAGTCTATTGTCGTCCGATGATAATGCGTTTGCCGAGGGAAGGTAAAAACGCTCGGCATAGTCTTTGACCATGCGGTCTGCATTGAAACGCCAACCGAGACCCTGGATCCCGTTTTTAATTCTCTGTATCCAGTGCCGGGGGATCCCGCTTCGGTCCCGATCATAATAGAGCGGAATCACTTCTTCTTCGAGGGTATTATAGAGAAATTCAGCATCCCGCTGATACTGTATATCCGGGTCGTTGTGTATTCCACCACGACCGATGGCAAAACCGTTCTGACCGTTGTATGCCTCATTCCACCAACCATCGAGAACCGAAAGGTTCAGGCCCCCGTTGAGAATAACTTTCTGACCGCTTGTGCCACAAGCTTCCAAGGGTTTGCGTGGGTTGTTCAGCCACACGTCCACCCCTTGGACAAGATGGCGTGCCACGTTATAATCGTAGTTCTCGACAAAAACGATCCGCATTTTATAATCAGGATTAAAACAAAATTGCGCCACTCGCTGCAGGGCCTGCTTGCCCCCATGATCCCGGGCGTGCGCCTTGCCCGCAAAAATGATTTGGATCGGCCGGTAGGGATCTTTGACCAATCTGGCGAGACGGTCGGGTTGAGATAAAATCAAGTTCAGACGTTTATATGTCGCAAACCTGCGGCCGCAGCCGATTGTGAGAACCTGCGGATCAAGTATCTGTTGAATTTGCTCGATGGTGTCGCGGTGGCCCAGGCGTTCGGCTTGCACAATCAGCCTTCGGCGGACAAAGTGAATCAGGCGGGTCTTCAAGGCCTGGTGCGTTTCCCACAACTCCCCATCATCGATATCGGCTACTTTTTCCCAGACATCCGGGTGCACCATCCGGATCGTCCAGTCTTGTGCGAGGCGTGTCTGGAACAACCGATGCATTTGAGGCGCCAGCCAGGACAGGACGTGAACGCCATTGGTAATATGGCCGATGGGTACTTCCACCTCACGCCGCTTCTGCCACAGGTCATGCCACATTCGGCGACTAACGCTCGCATGAATGGCCGAGACGCCATTGGCCCAACGCGAGTTCTTCAAAGCCAGAACCGTCATGCAAAAAGGCTCTGAACGGTCCCCCGGGTTGATGCGCCCCAGGGCCAAGAAATCATTGTGAGACAGCCCCAATTTTTTTCTAAAAATGCCGAGATGCTCCTCAACCAGGTCGGGCGCGAATCGATCATGGCCCGCGGCGATGGGCGTATGGGTCGTAAATACGGTACACAGGGTCACCCGGCGCCGGGCCCGGTCAAATGGGATCTGGTCGTATTCCATTAATCTGCGCATCTCTTCAAGTACGGCAAAGGCGCTGTGCCCCTCATTCAGATGCATCACGCCGGTTGAGATATTCAAGGCCTGCAAGGCTTGGGCACCACCAATGCCCAGCAGCAGCTCCTGGCGAATTCGCACCCGCTTGTCGCCGCCATAAAGACGGGAGGTCAATTCACGATCTTCAGTGGAATTTCCCTCAATATTGGAATCGAGTAATAAAAGACGGACCCGGCCAACATGCAGTTCCCAAACCCGCGCCCGGAGTTGACCGTTTCGGGTATCAATTCCCACAACCAAAGGCTGCCCACCCGAATCCGTCACAGCCTCCAGCGGCGTCTTTTCTATATCGAGGCTGGCGTAGTCTTCTTCCTGCCAGCCATCTGCATTAAGACGTTGGTTGAAATATCCTTGATTATAAAGGAGGCCGATTCCAATGAGAGGAATTCCCAGATCGGAGGCACTTTTCAAATGGTCTCCGGCCAGGATACCCAAGCCTCCGGAATAAAAAGGCAGTGACTCATGCAAACCGAACTCGGCCGAGAAATAGGCGACCGGCCTGTGGTGCAGGTTGCTGCAGTGCGTGGCTCCCCATGTCCCCTGCCTTTCCAGGTATTCATTCAGTCGCCGAAAAGCGTAATTTATTCGACTGTAGAGCGCCACGCCGGAGGCTCTATTTTCAATCTGTTCCGGCGTGAGCTGGTTCAGAAAGGCAATGGGGTTGTGCTGCACCTTGCGCCAGAGAATAGGGTCGATGTCCGTGAAAAGTCGTATAACTTCCGGATGCCAGGCCCACCAGAGATTCTGCGCCAGTACCCGAAGACGTCCATGAAGATTTTTCGCCATAATATTTGTCATTGGTTCACCCTTTAAAAGCGTGTCTTGATCATCTCTACAAGCCGATTTCGCGCGATGTCGAGAAGACTCGGTGGCCGGGGCCATTGCTCCAGAATAAAGGCGCCTGAAAACCGGCGACGGGATAAGCGCTCCAAAACACTTTCAATGCCCGAAGGATCATTTTCGGCAGGTCCTGTAAAAAGGGGAAGATGCGTATCGGCGTCGCCATAGTTTTCATGCATATGGACATGAATGATCGGAATTTGCAGATCCAACCGGTCAATGAATTTGATGTAGTCATTAAGGGTTTGCGGATACAAGTTGGCATGCCCCAAATCCAGACACATTCCCACATGATCGGAACCTTTTGAGACGAGATTGCGTATCTCCTCAAACAGCTCATTGAAATTTTCCGGCCCGGTTTCCGGTGTATTTTCGATAGCGAGTTTAATGCCGCTTTTTATGAGGCGTTTTACCAGCGTGCCTATTGCCTGCACATAAGCTTCAACGCCTTCCTGGGACCACAAATGAATATTGACGAGGGATGCGCCCATGTCCTGAGCAAATTCAATTTGTCTCGCGAGAACTTCTCGTGCTCCCGGTTTTAAGGGATTTGCCTGCCAGGAGGCATGAACCGAAAGCGTTATGTCATGGTGGGCAGCGATTCTCCGGATCAGCGTTCGGGCATTTTTTTTTATATCGTCTTCTGTCCACCCTTCTCCGGATTCCTTTTTGTCTGGAAACCACTCAAATGCATCGAATCCATTGACGACCGCATATCGGAATGGTTCGATAATACTGGAAGCCGAGAAAGCGGTCTGGTTACCGATTCGAATTTGACGGCTGCTTTTTGTCACTTTTCTCACCCACCTGGGGACGGGTCTGGAGCACAAAGTATCTATCCTGAGCATAGGCTCCTTCAATATCCTGCGGTGCCCCCATTTTTTCTTCTATCATCGTTCCAATGGTGGCGATGGTTAACAGAAAGTGTCTTTGAAAATGCTCATCTGATATGAGCGGATCGGCGGCGTAATCCAAAACGATTTTGCGGGGTGGCGTTGACATGACGCTGTCGTAAAGACCGGCCCCCGCATAATCGATGAGATCCTCTCCATTTGAGTCGGAACGGAATATAAAACCGCTGCCGAACAGACCGGCACTTTTGCTGGGATACGCCAGCAGGTGCGGTTCATTTTCCCGTTTTCTCAAAGCGAAACTGAGAGCCCTTCCGGGATAGTTGCCGACCAGGGTCTCCCCAAGTCCCAACACCACCTCGGCGTAGATTTCGTCTCTATCGCCGGTAAATGGATTTACGGTGTGGATCACAAAACTGTATTCGGCCTCAACAACCGGCTGAATGAGCACCGCCATAAAAAGGTCCTCGTGGGGAATACCTTGTGCACGGCGATTCAAAAAAGCCCTTTCGTTCCACTTGGAGCCCCATACACGCTTGATGCACATCCACGCGTCGGCCCAGTTCCCCGACCATTCAAACCCTGATCCTTCCCATACCCGGTAAAGGGAAGATATCAGTTCATGGGGTGGGTGAAGGGCCAAAACCGTTTCACGGAGCTCATTGAGAAATTCGCTTCTGGACGCATCCGTCGTCAGATCCACCTTCTTGGTCATCTCTTCATAATGTCTTGCAACTGCACTGTTTTTCTCTTCGGTCAGTACCCTCTCGAAGACGCCGAAGGGCAGCGCCACCGAGCCGGGTATGCGGATCCATTCGGGCACCTTGGTTCGCAGGCGTTTCAGATTGTTGGACTTCCCCCCGACAATATTCCAATTGAAATCTTTTTCCGGTACGGCATAAGCGGTAAAACCGGGTCGAGAGGTTGGTATGCGAGCCGGACGGACGCGTGGCGCAATAGGGCCGACCTCTTGTGCGCCTTCTTCTATGACCACATCGCCGGCGTGATTTGTGTGCAGTTTGATCGTCTGCCCGCTTAATGACTTCAAGCGACCGACGGTTTTCAAATCATAGCAGGTGGCAATAAGCACTTGAGCGTTGCGTGCACGAATCGCCACATGGGAAACAAGGTCGACGGCATCAGAGGTGATGATGGCAACAATATTCGGGGGAATATCCTCATCTCCGGCGATATTGTCAGTTACGATGACGGTTGAACGCTCGTGGGTTTTGCCCTGAACGGATCTTAGGTCGGCAACCACCTTTACCATCCCCAGCCCGCGGCCCCGGCTGACCACTTGCCAATTGCCGAGATCTGCATTTCGGCGCAATATGGGATCGAGATGGCGCAGCAACATAACCAGAACAAATACAGGGCGGCCGCGCACAACCTCTTCGCTGAAGCGAGTGACGGACCACGGCTCTGCGGAAAATGCATTGCCCAGAAATTCGGCTTTCGGCTGAAGGTCCTGATAATAACCATCAATAAAACCGCCGATGACGCGTCCAAGACGATCGAGTACGGCTTTGGCCTGAAGGGACCACTTTTTTCCGAAGCGGGGCATATCATTGAGGACCTTCCATTGGCGCAGGCATTGTGACAGATCTTCGTCATCATCTGTAAGCGATCTGTTTTCGAGCATCATCGCTACCAGATCCAACATCTGTTCTCCGCTTAGATTCGAATGGAAGCTTCGTTCCACCGCAACCCGCAAAAAATCTTCCAGAGCCAGATCCAGAAAGAGCAGATCGCGCACCCCGTGATGAGGCCCCGCGAGCCATTCGGTCAGTCGTCGGCGTGCTTCGGTGATTTTCTCTACCAGAGTGCACACCCCCGCAGGCCCTTCATCACGATGCTGCCAAATGAAGTCCATCAGCGCATGCATATCGGCGTCAAGTAAATATCGGGCTGCGTAGATGGCCGCGCCGAGATCGGTTCCGTCATGAACATGTTTCAGAATACCCAGAAATGCTTCGAAATCATGGATCAATGCGTCCTTGAGGTGGGGGATAAAATCGGGATGAGACCTGATCGGCCGATCATAGCTTTCCAACCGTTCTTTGGTGACACCCTCTTGTTCTAATTTCCTGTAATAAGTATCAAGATTTCCATCTTGTTTCAAAAACGCCAGATAGGCTTCACAGATTACCACATCATCGGGTGTCGTGTTATTATGGAGTTTCTGGTGCCACTCTTCAAGAAAATGCCCGGAGACCTCTTTGATGCGACGACGATGCATAATGTTGAGAATTTCATCACGGATCCGCTGACCTTTGCCGCCCCGGCCCATCGTGGTTAATATCAGACGGATAAACGGACGCTCATCCGGCGCACCGGTATAACGTTGGGCTAGCTTACGGGTTAAGCGATCCTGGGCGTGGCTTAGCTCCCTTGGCTGGGTATTATAATTGCGTTGCCAGTCCAACTGTCTGATAGCGGAATAGCGGAGCCATACGAAGATAAGGGCCAGTTCCTGAACGCCCTTTCGGATCTTGTCCAAAAGATCGGAACACAGGTTAAAACGGTGCATCAGGGTCCAGGAATGGCTGCCCGTCTCCTTTTCGATGATCTGCCCGGCAAGGTCGCTCAGCTCAGAATCGAGTGACAACCCCTGTGCGGGCGGTGCCATGAGAGGGATAAAGAAATTGCTTCCACGATTTTTTAGCCAGTGCCCGGTGCCGACATGTTTCAGCACGAAGGGGATGCCTGCGGCCTCCATATCTTCTCTCACCTGAAGCTGAATTCGCCTGTGACCCTGATGGTCTTCGAAAGGCGTCTCGACTGCCTTGTTCTGGTGCACGGTCGATCCGACCGGACGGACGGAGGATGGCGGCAAGACCCACTCGGAGGATGAATGCTTTGCAAGTCCCCAATGCATGATCAATGGGCCCGGTATATCGGTAGCCAGGGCAACATGTGCCAGGGAATCATCTTTGCTCACGGTGATGGCCAATTGATAGTTTTGTTCAAGGTGATGTACGTGTTGATAACATGTCTTATCCTGATCGGTCCCCTGTATAAGCGCCTGAATCGGCATTAAAGACGGCTTCCGGATTTCGATTCGGTAGTTTCTGCCCCGGTTGTTATCCCAATGATTTTTCTCCGGGAGAAAAAGAGCGAAAAGGATACATGAGAAATTCCATGTCTGATCAATTCTAAAAACGATCCGATACCCGCCGTTTTGCTCCCTAAAAGGGGTTTGAACAGCCGCTTCGTCAACGGCCTTGCTGCCTTCCGGCCAAAGGGCCTTTGGCGCTGTCTGCCAGGTCTGTTGGAGATGGCGGCCCACACCCCAGTGGAGAAGATACCCTTCATGCCGGTCTGTTTTCAGAGAGATTTCGGTTTTATCTTCAGTGCGATGTTTTTCTATATATAGCTGTATGCCGCTTTCGGTTATGATTTTTTCAGTCGTCATTATTCGAATTTAGTTTTGATATTGCATTGGCGGCATCCTGGACATGGCCGTGTCAAAGAGCGAATACGCTTTCTCGAGGTCGTTGAAAGCCCTATGCACCCAGGCGCTTCCCCAGTAGAAGTTACAACTCGTCTCTGCTATCAATAAATGGTCATATCCATCAATGATAAATTGGCGCACTTCTTCGGGGTTGTTCAGTTCATAATACCGTTGGTCAAACATCCTTTTTACCTTTTGATAGTAATCACTGCATTTCCACAGTTCCTCCAAACCTTTTTTCTGAATAAGGGATCCGCTCCACTGGAGAAAATCGCCGCCCCAATGATGGCCCGTGTTCCATGCACCTCTGTAGACCTCCACCTCTTCGTGAGGCGGATACATCTCTAAATAATCACTGATGTGGATGGGAGTGAAACCCAGGCTCCCCTCCCGGTATCTATCCAGGATTGCTCGGTAAAAATAACCCCAGAATCCACTTTGGATATGGACGGTTCGAAACCATCCGCCGTTGTCTCCATCTGTCCACGTGGTTACCAAGGCCGGGAAATCACACCATTTGGTTTTTTCGTGGACCTCATGCTGAAACCATCCGGGGTCGACACCGGATTGCTGGGCACTGGACAGTTCCCGATCGCGAGGAACAATGATGATCTCATGCCCGTCGTAGCGAGCAATATGAGGCCGGTAACGCAACTCCTCCCACCGCATTTCGCGCTTGGGTTTGATGTACCAACAGTCAACGAGAACATATTTGTAACCGTAGCGCTTCAGCACGGGTATCATCTCCATGCAGAAGCCCATTTCAGGTGGCCAGAATCCATGGAATTCATCCCGCCCCAGAAGATGTTGCCCGAGGCCCAGCCACCATCCGGTTTGGGCATCCCAATCTGAAGGCGGCGTCAGGGGGTAAACGCTATGATAAAGTCCGGAGCCTAAAAATTCGATATTTGATCGATGATAACTGTTGAGAAGGTCCTCGATGTCAACAACATCGTGAAAAGTTTCACGTACAGCCGGATCTTCAAGTTGCTTCAGAAGGGTTCCTGAAAAGCTCAAGTGGAGATTAGCGATGTCTTCATAGCCCTCCAGCATCCTCACGGGACGGTCATAAGACCACAAAATCTGTTTTACCTCCCAGCGCTCAGGGGAATTGTGAAGGGCGATAAGATTCCCGAGAGGCTGGTGCATATTGAGCCCTAAGGCATGGTAAACTTCCGTCATATCAACCTCCTTATGAATTCAGAACAGACAGCACCTGATCCCCGATCATGTCCCAGTTGAAAGCCTGCTCCACAGCGATTCGACCATTTCGTCCCATCCATCGGGCCCGCTCAAAGTCCGTGAAGAGCGTACCCAGACCCCAAGCGGCAGAATCTGGGGTAGGGTAGATCTTAAGTCCGTTGACCTCGTGCCAGAGAAATTCGTTGGGACCGCCGTTTATCGTCGCAACTACAGGTTTTCCAGCACTCCAGGCCTCCAGTACGACAATACCGAAAGGCTCGTTGCGGCTGGGGATGCAGACCACGTCACAGGCCTTGTAAAGATTAATCAGATCCCAACCGCTTTTGAATCCAACAAATCGAGTGGCATACGAAACATTCAGTTGTCTTGCCCGCTCTTCAACCGAGGAGCGCATTTCACCGTCGCCTGCAAAAACGAATTTCGCATTGGGATAGAATTTGAGGATATAAGGAATGGCGTTCACTAGAAGATCGGGGCCTTTCTGATAAACCATGCGGCCCGAGAACAGAACCATGGGATCCATTGGACCGATCCCGTAGTGCCCTCTGATGGTACCCGGATCAATCCAACCATCCCATAAATGTACGTTGACCCCGTTGTAGATGACAGTGGTTTTCCAGTCCGGAACTTCGTACATCCATTTGATTTCATTTTTTAGTGATTGAGAAACTGTAATAACACGATCTGCCCAGTACGACCCGGCGCGCTCATGGTTCCGGATAAGGGCGGACCGGCCGTCGTGGAACAGGTTGCCGCATCTGCCGTATTCCGTAGAATGGAGGGTTAAAATTGTTTTGCGTCCGCGTCCGAGCTTGATCCAGATCATTGCGATAGCTGTCAACCAGTCATGGGCATGAACCACATCAAAGGGGCCGATGTAATCCTCCGTCTGGAAGACATGATACACAAACGACCGGCACATATTCTCGATTTCCACCGCAAAGTCAGAGTTAAGATCAAACGGGCACCTGTGGTAGTGGACGCCGTCAATCCGGTCATAGCCACTCTGGCCGTAACCCATCCTCGTGAACACATGGACTTCGTTTCCTCTTCGCTCAAGGGCCGCAGCAAGTTCGGTGACATGGGCACTGATACCGCCGACAGGGATCGAATAGAGCGTTTCCCATGACAGCAATGCGATTCTCATGGCTTACTACTTTTTTAAATCTATTTTTGTCTCTTTTAGGGTCAAATCCCCGCATCTTGCTGCGTTAAGAAGATCTTGAACACTGTTAAATAGCCGCCGGAAATAATGAGAATTCGCATTTTCGAGTCAGGTCTATTGGAAAAGAAATTTGTGGTTCAGCTTCTGCAGCGCGGTACTATATGAATCGAAGGGACTTGAATGATAAATCATATTTCCATAGAAATTGTGTAAGCATTCTAGATCAAAAGTCAACCATCAGACTTAAGAAGAACTGTTTTGCGAAATCTGAATTGTACTGGGAAGGTATGGAATAGGTTAAGAATTCCCTTTCAGGAACAAAATCAGGAAAAATTTACAGCGATCACTCCCATCGGTCCCTGGCACTTGGAGCAGGGGTAGAATTGAGTTATCAATCTGCTTTTCCATTCTCTGTACACCGGCAAATTTAACTTTAAAGAATGACATGATTTTATGATACATAAATATCTATTATAATGTCATATTGCTTAATAAATGCACCGGTTTTAAGCCATTGCCATTATAAATGTCGTAAATGGGCTGTATTAAGCGTTATCATTACCATGTCATTATTTCTCGAGATAGCTGATTTTAGTATTGACCTGTGTTAAAGTGATTGATATAGATTGGTTGTGACGTTGCAATCAAACGTTAGTAAAAAGCGTATAATATAAGCGTTTATAATTAACGATTGGGGGAAATTATGCTTACAATAGAACAAAGGCGGAAAACTGATCGGAAGCGACGAGAACGTTGGCATAAAAGGAAACTTGCACAGGGCTACAAACAGATTCAACTCATGCTAGCGCCCGAAGCCCAGGCTATTTTAGTGAATGAGAAATACCGAACAGGTGAGCCTTATGTGCAAATCATACACCGTGCAATCCTTGAACTTGATAAGGGCACTCCAATCGCACCTTTCAAAAATAAGGCCCAGCCCATAATCTCAGAAACAAACGAGAAACAAAATAACGAATCAAGCAAAACAAAGCCACGTTCAAAAAGTTCAAACACAATAAAGGCAAACCATGAGGGACAATTGAAATTATTCTGAACATCAGAACCTGAAGTCTGACGAATATACTTATCGTAAATAAATATCTTTATTCCGACCTTAAACCATTCATGGTTGAGGATCGTCATCTCAAGCCGCTCCGCGATCTGGTGCCGCGTCAGCCGCATTACCTGGACCGAACCCAACGGAAATCCGGTCGTTTCGTCTTTATGAAATAATTACAGGAATAGTGTTACATTTGAGGCAAAATTTTTTGCTTTTCTATGGATTTAGGTATATGTAATTGAAATAATGTGATTTAAATTAGATTTTAAGAAAAGAAAGCCATGATGAATGAGGTAAAACATTTATGAATGCCGAAAATCCCCGGAGTATTCACAGAAATCTCATCCTTCGTATTAGCGTAACAGGAATCATCATATCGATGCTATTCGGGTTCCTTGCCTGGCATTATGGAAAAAAAGGCATACGCCAGGAAGTCCTGTCGAGAGCTGAAAATGGCTTCAAGATGTTGAATATTCGAATCAGAGATATATTTGATGATCCAAATAAATTGAAACCATTAGCGATTCAGCATGAGCTGGATAGAATTTTAAGTGTGCATCGAAATATTCAACTTGGCCTGTTTGTATGGGTTGGCATTTATGATATAAATGGAAAACGCATTGACCAAGTCAAGGATGACACATATGAACGCATTGAACAAATTGAAAAGTTGGCGGGACAATTCCAAGGTAATATCCGTAAATATAATCAATTGGAATTTACAGTATTTGATATAGATAATATCCCGGTTGCACAGATTATATCTCCCATCAAGAATAGTCTGAATGAAATATCTGCCTACGGGGAAACCTTTTTCGTCGTATCCACAGATACTCTGGAAAATCTCCGGAACAGGGCCTTTGATTTGGCATTATTAGCGATGTTGATTGTGGCTGTAACTACGGCTTTTCTTTACCCGGTTATTATCACTCTTTTGAACCGCGTCACCTCACTTTCGGCTAAACTGTTTGAGGCCAATCTTGAAATTTTAAAGGTTTTGGGAAGCGCCGTTGCAAAAAGAGATAGCGATACAGACTCTCATAACTACCGCGTAACTATAGTATCCGTAAAGCTTGCAGAGGTATGCGGACTGTCCAAAGGTGATATCAAACGACTGATAAAGGGTGCATTTCTCCACGATGTGGGAAAGATTGGGATTGAAGATGAAATTCTGCACAAACCCGGACGGCTGACGGAAGATGAATTTAAATTAATGAAGAAACATGTTGCCTACGGGATTGATATTGTTAATAAGGCTGCGTGGATCAAAGAAGCGGTGGATGTTGTGGGTTATCACCATGAAAAATTTGATGGGAGTGGATATGGTGTCGGAACCGAGGGAGTAGTGCTTCCCAAGATTGCAAGGATTTTCTCAATAGCCGACGTTTTCGACGCCCTGACTTCCCGCAGGCCGTATAAAGAGCCCTATTCTTATGATAACACCATGGATATTATCAGGGCCGGTCGAGGGAGTCATTTCGACCCCGAACTCGTTGATGCTTTTGAATCGATAGCAAATTCAATGTATAAAAATTATGCAGGTAGAGAAGATAAGCAACTTATAGAAGAGCTTAATATCATTATTAAAAAATATTTTTACGAATGAAAATATAATGATAGCGGTTGAACTAACGGCAATTTTGTCACAATATAAAGCTTTTGCGCTTTCTATCAAAGTCACGATATATTTTAAGTTTTAAGACTGAAAGACAGCCCTCAACATATAGTATTCGCTTTTTTATTTAGATTCAGCAATCTCTGTTGAATATCATATTGGGTAACGGTTCCAATCAAATAAGGTTTCCCAGGAGGACTAAAAATGAGATGCAGCAGACTTCAAACAATTAGAATTTGTCTGATATTTTTGATTTTACCCGTAAATGCTTGCAGCTTAGCTCAAACAAGAGCGAAAAGTATCACGTCCCCCGTATCCAAGCCACAAATGACGCAAGAAGAACTTCAGGCAGCTGTGATGAGTTATGCCAACCGATACATTGCCACAGTGGGACAAGCTGCTTTCCAATTTGAAGAAAAACTGCCCACACCAGAGGCGCGTCTTATTGCATCTGCTCGGAAAGTATACTCTTTGAGTGCTATCACCGAAATAGCAACAGAACCCAACCCTGGGTCGGCGTTGCTGGATCTGGTGGTAACAACTACGCTGAATCGGATAGTGTGGGAAGATTATTGGAGGCCGCAGGTCTTTGGTATGCCGGCAACCATTATGGTCAATGCCTTTAAAAAGATGGAAAGTGACGCCTGGCATCTGGCTTCCAAGGTATTAACCCCCAAACAGCGTGAGGAACTCAGAGATCTGATTCTCGATTGGTACGCTGACAACCCCGGTCAAGTAGCCGTCGACTATATTCGTTTCAGCGATTTCGGTAACATCGGCAAAAAGCCCAATCTTAAAGAAATTCAAAAGCCGGGGGGGTTACTGGCCCCTATTCGGGAAGCAACTCAGGCAGCAGATGAAATCCGCATGACCTCGGAACGCGCTATGTTTTTGCTTTCAAAGATGCAATTG
>Ga0316575_10000272_pt1 | contig 14275 bp, 12 predicted proteins | sample J5NA_FD_203072 | JGI IMG/M metagenome (GOLD analysis project Ga0316575, IMG submission 203072) | Rhizosphere microbial communities from salt marsh grasses in Alabama, United States - J5-7_050615r2r3 | ecosystem: Host-associated > Plants > Roots > Rhizosphere | place: USA: Alabama | collected...
CCCGCACTGCAGGTCAAAATGTTCCTGGTCGCGGGTCTGATCGACGCCGTCACCATGATCGGTATCGGTATCGGCATGTGGTTTACCTTTGCCAATCCCTTTGTCGCCGCCCTGACCGCCGCGGGCCACTAAGTCAACATTTGAGGAGTTGCGAAAGTGAATTTTAACGCAACGTTTTTTGGGCAAACCATCGCGTTCGTCGTATTCGTATGGTTCTGCTACCGCTACGTCTGGCCGCCGATTATGGCGGCGATGGCCGCGCGTCAGCAGCGCATCGAAGACGGACTCGCCGCCGCCGACCGCGCCGACAAAGATCTCGAGCTGGCGCAAAAGCGGGCCGGAGAACAGCTGCACGCCGCCAAGGAACAGGCTGCCCATATCGTCGACCAGGCCAACAAGCGCGCCGCTCAGATTATCGACGAAGCCAAGGCCCAGGCCGAGGTGGAAGGCGAGCGAATCAAAGCGGCGGCACAGGCTGAAATCGAGCGCGAAATCGCGCAGGCGCGAGAAGATTTGCGCGGCCGGGTCGCTGAACTCGCGCTGGCCGGCGCCGCCAAAATTCTCGAAAGCAGTGTCGACGCCAAGGCGCACAGCGCCATGCTCGACAAACTTGCAGCCGAACTGTAAGCGGAGATCGCATGGCAGAGTTAACCACCCTCGCCCGCCCCTACGCCAAAGCAGCGTTCGAGTTCGCATTTGCGGACAAGAATCTGAGTGGCTGGTCCAAGGCGCTAAAACTGCTTGTTGAAGTTGCCGCTGAAAAGTCGGTGCAACTTATGTTCGATTCGCCATCGATGACGGCGGAGCAGAAGGCCTCGGCGCTGGCTGGCGTCTGTGGCGATAAGCTCGATGACAAACAGAAAAATTTCGTTTCGGTGCTCGCGGACAATGGCCGACTGAGTCTCTTGCCGGAACTCTACGAACTGTTTGAGCTGTTCAAGGCGCAGGCGGAAAGTACCGTCGATGTCACCTTGGAGACGGCCTACGACATCGACGCCAAGCAGTTGAGCGAATTGGAAGGCGCCCTGAAGAAAAACCTGGCGCGCGACGTGATTTGTCAGACCAAACTCAACAAAGATTTGCTTGGCGGCGTTGTCATCCGAGCGGGCGACACCGTGATCGATGCCTCGGTGCGCGGGCGTCTGTCGAAGCTGGCTACGGCCATGAATGCGTAATTGGAAGCCACAAGCTTCCGCAACGAAACAACCCAGGACAACCAGAATGCAACAGCTGAATCCCTCTGAAATCAGTGACATCATCAAAAAGCGCATCGATAGCCTGAATGTGGCAACCGAGGCGCAGACCGAAGGCACAGTGGTCTCGGTCACCGACGGTATTATCCGCATCCACGGTCTGGCCGACGTGATGTACGGCGAGATGATTGAATTTGGTCACGGCGTCTACGGTATGGCGCTGAACCTCGAGCGCGACTCTGTCGGCGCCGTCGTACTGGGCGACTACAAAGGCATAGTCGAAGGCCAGAGCTGCAAGTGCACCGGTCGCATTCTGGAAGTGCCGGTCGGGCGTGAATTGCTCGGCCGCGTTGTCGACGCACTCGGCAACCCGATCGACGGCAAGGGACCGATCAATGCCAAACTGACCGATCCGGTCGAAAAAATTGCCCCTGGCGTTATCGCTCGCCAATCGGTCGACCAGCCCGTTCAAATCGGCTTGAAAGCCATCGACACCATGGTGCCGATCGGTCGCGGTCAACGCGAGCTGATCATTGGCGACCGCCAGACCGGTAAAACCGCTGTCGCCGTCGACGCGATCATCAACCAAAAAGGCACCGGCATTAAGTGTATTTATGTCGCTGTCGGTCAAAAGGCTTCTTCTGTTGCCGCCGTGGTGCGCAAACTCGAAGAGCACGGCGCAATGGAGCACACCATTGTCGTGGCGGCGACAGCCTCCGACCCTGCGGCAATGCAATTCCTCGCCCCCTTTGCCGGTTGCACGATGGGAGAATACTTCCGCGACCGCGGTGAAGACGCACTGATCATCTATGACGACCTGACCAAGCAGGCCTGGGCCTACCGCCAAATCTCGCTGCTGTTGCGTCGCCCACCCGGACGCGAAGCCTATCCCGGCGACGTGTTTTATTTGCACAGCCGCCTGCTCGAGCGCGCCTCGCGCGTCAACGCCGACTACGTCGAGAAATTCACCAAGGGTGAAGTCAAAGGCCAGACCGGTTCATTGACCGCGTTGCCGATTATCGAAACCCAGGCCGGCGACGTGTCCGCGTTCGTACCGACCAACGTGATCTCGATCACCGATGGTCAGATCTTCCTCGAGTCCGATCTTTTCAACGCCGGTATTCGCCCGGCGATGAACGCCGGTATTTCGGTGTCACGGGTCGGTGGTGCCGCGCAGACCAAGATCGTCAAAAAGCTTTCCGGCGGCATCCGTACCGCGCTCGCTCAGTACCGCGAACTGGCGGCGTTTTCGCAATTTGCTTCCGACCTCGACGAAGCCACCAAGGCTCAGCTCGAGCACGGTCAGCGCGTTACCGAATTGATGAAACAGAAGCAATTTTCACCGCTCTCGGTCGGTGAGATGGCCGTGGTCGTGTTTGCGGCGAACGAAGGCTTTTTGAAAGACGTTGAAGTGGCCAAGATCGGCGACTTCGAGAGCTCTCTGCTGTCCTACATGAACAGCTCGCACGCGACCTTGATGAGCAAGATGAACTCCGGCGTCTACGACGATGAGATCGCCGCCGGTCTCGAAGCTGCCCTCAGCGATTTTAAAACCAACCAGAGCTGGTAAGCGCGCATGGCAAGCGGAAAAGAAATTCGCACCAAGATCGGCAGTATTAACAATACGCGCAAGATCACCAAGGCGATGGAAATGGTCGCGGCCAGCAAGATGCGCAAGGCCCAGGATCGCATGCGCGCCGGTAAACCTTACGCCGAACGCATTCGCGCCGTGGTGGGCCATATCGCCGCCGGCAGCCCCGAGTACCATCACCTCTACCTGCGCGAGCGCGAAGTCAAACGCGTCGGTTACATCGTCGTCTCTTCCGACCGCGGCCTCTGCGGTGGCTTGAACATCAACACCTTCAAGGCGGTGATTAACCACAGTCGCGACTGGGCGGAAAAAGGCGTCGAGGTAGACCTCTGCCTGGTCGGCGCCAAGGCGACCAGCTTTTTCCGCAGCGTCGGTGGCAACATCGTCGCCAAGGTCCGCGATCTCGGCGAGAATCCCGAAGTTGTGCATTTAATCGGCTCGGTAAAAATTGTGCTGGACGCGTTTGCCGAAGGCCGCATCGACCGCCTTTATTTGGTCGGCAACGATTTCGTCAACACCATGACCCAGACTCCGCACGTGCGTCAGCTGCTGCCGTTGCAGGCCGGTAAAGACGTAAAGCTGCGCCACAACTGGGACTACATTTACGAGCCCGAAGCGCACATGTTGCTCGACGGACTGTTGAAGCGCTATATCGAATCACAGGTGTATCAGGCGGTGGTCGAAAACCTCGCCTGCGAACAGGCCTCGCGCATGATCGCGATGAAGGCGGCCACCGACAACGCCGGTTCATTGATCGACGAGTTAAAGCTGGCTTACAACAAGGCGCGACAGGCGGCGATTACTCAGGAAATTTCCGAAATCGTCAGCGGTGCCGCGGCGGTTTAGTTAGGCCGCGATGTTGTTTGCCCATCGAAGGGCGGGCCTGACGGCAGGCGAGAGTTGAGAGTTACGGGCTTTTACCGAGCGGTAAAAACCCAAAAAGATTTTGAATTTTTAAAATATGGTTTACGAGGAAATCGCTTATGAGTAGCGGACGTATCGTGCAGATTATCGGCGCAGTTATCGACGTGGAATTTCCACGCGATGCCGTGCCGCTGGTGTATGACGCACTGACAGTTGTGGAAAAAAACTTGACCCTCGAGGTTCAGCAACAGCTCGGCGACGGAATCGTGCGCGCGATTGCGATGGGTTCCTCGGAAGGAGTTAAACGCGGGCTCGAAGTGCAAAACACCGGCGCCCCGGTGTCGGTTCCTGTCGGTGCTGAAACCCTCGGTCGCATCATGGATGTGCTCGGCAATCCCATTGACGAGTGCGGCCCGATTGGCGAAAAAGAGCGCGCCTCTATTCACCGCGCCGCGCCGGCCTACGACGAATTGAGTGCATCGACCGACCTGCTCGAAACCGGCATTAAGGTTATCGATTTGGTGTGTCCTTTCGCCAAGGGCGGCAAGGTCGGCCTCTTCGGCGGTGCCGGTGTCGGCAAAACCGTCAACATGATGGAGCTGATCAACAACATCGCCACCGAGCACAGTGGTCTGTCGGTATTCGCCGGTGTCGGTGAACGTACCCGCGAAGGCAACGACTTCTACCACGAGATGCAGGAAGCCGGCGTCGTCAACGTCAAGGACTTCCCCAAATCGAAAGTGGCGATGGTTTACGGCCAGATGAACGAGCCGCCGGGAAACCGTCTGCGCGTTGCCTTGACCGGTCTGACCATGGCGGAAAAATTCCGCGATGAAGGCAAAGACGTACTGCTCTTTGTCGACAATATTTACCGCTACACCCTGGCCGGTACCGAAGTGTCGGCGCTGCTCGGTCGTATGCCTTCTGCGGTGGGTTACCAGCCTACCCTGGCCGAGGAAATGGGGGTTCTGCAAGAGCGCATCACCTCGACCAAAACCGGATCCATCACCTCTATTCAAGCGGTATACGTACCGGCAGATGACTTGACCGACCCCTCGCCGGCGACGACCTTTGCGCACTTGGACTCCACCGTTGTATTGTCACGCGACATCGCGGCCAAGGGTATTTACCCCGCCATCGATCCGCTCGATTCCACCTCCCGTCAGCTCGACCCACTGGTCATCGGCCAGGAACATTACGACACGGCGCGCGGTGTGCAGTCGGTTCTGCAGCGCTACAAAGAGTTGAAAGACATCATCGCGATTCTGGGTATGGACGAGCTGTCGGAAACCGACAAACTCACCGTAAACCGCGCGCGAAAAATTGAGCGCTTCCTGTCTCAGCCTTTCCACGTCGCCGAAGTGTTTACCGGATCTCCAGGCAAATACGTGAGCCTGAAAGACACCATCGCCGGCTTTAAAGGCCTGCTGAACGGTGACTACGACCATTTGCCCGAACAGGCTTTTTATATGGTGGGCACCATCGACGAAGCGGTCGAAAAAGCCAAAACCATCGCAGCAAAAGCTGCGTAACGGGTGAGGAATTATGGGCATGCCCTTTCACTGTGACATTGTCAGCGCCGAAGCCGAGATCTTTTCCGGGCTCGTCGACATTCTTGTCGTCACCGGCAGCGAGGGCGAGATGGGGATTACCTACGGCCATTCGCCGCTGCTGTCTTCACTTAAGCCGGGTCCGGTAAGAGTCAGAACTCAGGCCGGCGACGAGGAGATCTACTACGTGTCGGGCGGTTACGTCGAAGTTCAGCCCAATGTTGTGACGGTACTTGCCGATACGGCCTTGCGCGGTGATGACCTGGACGAACAGGCGGCGCTGGAAGCGAAGCAACATGCCGAGCAGGTACTCAAAGACCAGCCCGAAGGTATTGACTACAGCAAGGTTGCCGCCCAACTTGCGCAGGCGATAGCGCAGTTGCGCACACTGCAGCAGATTCGCAAAAAGCTTCATCGCTGACAGAGACTTTTCTTTCCCAAAAAAGCAGCTTAGGCTGCTTTTTTTTTCAAAAGGACGCGCCATGATCGAAGTCATTATTCTCGCGGCGGGCAAAGGTACCCGTATGCGTTCAGCCTTGCCTAAGGTTCTTCATCGGATCGGCGGCAAGCCAATGGTGGACCACGTGGTGGCGACAGCAAAGTCTCTCTCCCCGGCGCGTATTCACTTGGTAATCGGGCACGGCGCCGAACAGTTGCGCGAACATGTTGGCGGCGACGCAGATATCCGTATCGTTGAGCAGCGCGAACAACTGGGAACCGGCCACGCCGCGTTGCAAGTGTCGCCCCAGCTAAACGCGGATTCGACGACGCTTATCCTCTACGGCGATGTTCCCCTGATTCGCAAGGACACCCTGGTGACCCTGCTCGGCTTGGCGAACAAAGCGCAAACGGTTGCTCTACTGACGGTCAATCTCGATGAGCCGAGCGGCTACGGCCGCATCGTGCGCAACGAGACGGGCGAAGTTCAGTACATCGTCGAGCAGAAAGATGCCGACGTCAGTCAGCTCGGTATCAAGGAAGTGAATACGGGTGTGATCGCCGCGCGCAGCTCGGACCTGGCACGCTGGCTGCCGCAATTGAAGAATTCCAACGTCCAGGGAGAATTCTATCTGACCGACATTATCGCAATGGCGGTCGGCGAAGGCCTGCACATTGCGACCACACAGCCCGCCGACGATCACGAGGTCATGGGCATCAACAATCGCCAACAGCAAGCGGAACTGGAGCGCGCACACCAGCAACGACAAGCCCTGGTGCTGATGCAAAATGGTCTGGCACTGCTGGATCCGAGCCGCTTCGACCTGCGCGGGCAGCTGGAACATGGCGCGGATTGCCACATCGACATCAATTGTGTGCTGGAGGGTCGAATTTCGTTAGGTAATAATGTAACAATTGCGCAAAACTGCTACATAAAAAACGCCATCATCGGAGATAAGGTCGAGATATTGTCGAACTCTGTTATTGAAGACGTAGACATTGGTGCCGGTGCTCACGTCGGACCCTTCGCGCGACTGCGACCGGGAACGAAACTCGCTAACAATGCTCGCGTTGGCAACTTTGTCGAAATAAAAAACGCCGAAATCGGCGTCGGATCGAAGGTCAACCATTTGTCCTACGTCGGCGATGCGCAGCTGGGTTCAAACGTAAACATTGGCGCCGGCACCATCACTTGCAATTACGACGGCGCCAACAAGCACCGTACCACCATTGAAGACGAGGTCTTTGTCGGTTCCAACAGTGCCCTGGTGGCGCCGGTCACGCTCGAAAAAGGCGCGACCGTCGCCGCGGGATCCACGATCACACAAAGTGTTCCCGAAAATGGCCTTGCGCTCGCGCGCAGCCGCCAGCGTGTGGTCGAAGGCTGGCAGCGGCCCAAGAAGAAGTGAGGATTGACACCGTTTGAGAAAACTTTCAAAACGAAAGTAAATCTTTGACTTATATTTCATATCGAAATACACTTTTGCGCTAGCCAGCGAGTGAATCCCCGCGTCAATGGATAAGACCAGCCGCCGAACCTACATTCTCGATCAGCTTCGCCAGAGTGGTGAAGTCAACGTCGAAACGCTGTCCGAGCAGCTGGACACCTCCGAAGTCACCATCCGCAAAGACCTGAGTGAACTAGAACTCGCTGGCCTGGCAGTGCGTCGCCACGGCGGCGCGGTCATATTGCCCAGCGAGCTGAGTTCGCCCAATCAGGACAAAAAACTTTCAAAACGAAAGATCGCGATCGCCAGAGCGGCCGCGCAACTGCTGCGCGACCACAATCGTGTCATTGTCGATTCCGGCAGTACCACTGCTGCCCTCATCCCCGAAATCGGCAGACGCCGCGGCATGGTGGTGATGACCAACTCGCTCGCCGTCGCCAGCGCCCTGCTCGAACTGGAAAACGAACCGACGCTTTTAATGACTGGAGGCACCTGGGATAAACGCTCCGACTCCTTTCAGGGCAGTCAGGCCGAGAGCGTGCTGCGTCACTACGATTTCGACCAGCTCTACACCGGTGCCGACGGCATCGACCTGGAGCGCGGGACCTGTACCTACAACGAACTGCTCGGGCTCTCGCGCAGCATGGCGGAGGTCGCGCGCGAGGTTATTGTGCTGGCCGAGTCGGCCAAACTGAGCAGAAAAATTCCAAATCTGGAATTGGCCTGGTCCGAAATTGACGTACTGGTCACGGACCCGGATTTACCCGCAGACCAGCGCTCGGCAATTGAAGCCAAGGGTGTGCGAGTCGTAATTGCTAACGAATGATAAACAGGTGAACTATGTGTGGAATTGTCGGCGCGGTTGCGCAGCGCGACGTGGCGGAAATCCTGGTGGAAGGACTGCGTCGATTGGAGTATCGCGGCTATGACTCGGCCGGAATTGCGGTGCTGTCGCCACAGCAGCAGATTCAACGCCTGCGTCGCATCGGCAAGGTAAAGGAACTTGCCGATGCCGCAGAGGCATCACCGCTGAGGGGCAGCCTTGGCATCGCGCACACGCGCTGGGCGACGCACGGAGAACCGAGCGAACGCAACGCCCACCCCCACCTCAGTCAGGACCGCATAGCCGTCGTCCACAACGGCATCATCGAAAATCACGAAGAGCTGCGGAAGGCTCTGCTCGCCGAAGGCTATCGCTTTGAATCGGACACCGATACCGAAGTGATCGCCCATTTGGTCGAGAAAAAGCGCAAGCAGGGTCTCGACTTTCTCCAGGCGCTGCTGGCGGCGGTGAAAGAATTGCGAGGAGCTTACGGCACGGTGTTGATCGACCGCGAAGAGCCGGAAAAACTGGTCGTCGCCCGCTCGGGCAGCCCTCTCGTAATTGGTCTCGGCATCGGTGAAAACTTTGTCGCGTCCGACCAACTCGCACTGTTGCCGGTCACGCGCAAATTCATTTTTTTGGAAGAGGGAGACGTCGCTGAAATTTCGCGTCGCAATGTGCGCATTCTCGACCAAAGCGGTTGCGAAGTGCAGCGCGACATTCACGAGGCGACGGCCGACTACGACGCCGGCGACAAGGGTCGCTTTCGCCACTTTATGCTCAAGGAAATTTACGAGCAGCCGCAAGTGGTTGCCGATGCGCTCGAAGGACGACTGAGCGACAGCGCCGTATTGGTTGAAAGTTTTGGTCTCGGCGCGCAGGCGATCTTCGACCGTGTCAAGCACGTGCAAATCGTCGCCTGTGGCACCAGTTATCACGCCGGCATGGTGGCGCGCTACTGGCTGGAAAGTATCGCCGGCGTTTCCTGCAATGTGGAAATCGCCAGTGAATTCCGCTATCGCAAAAGCGTGGTCCACGAGGACAGTTTGTTGCTGACGATATCGCAAAGTGGCGAAACCGCGGACACCCTGGCCGCATTGCGACTGGCCAAAGAGCTCGGTTATTTGAGCAGTTTGACGATTTGCAACGTCGCCGGATCGTCGCTGGTACGCGAATCTGCCCTCACCTTTTTGACCCGCGCCGGCACCGAAATCGGTGTCGCCTCGACCAAGGCCTTTACCACGCAACTGGTTGCGCTTGCGCAATTGACGCTGGTGTTTGCGCAGCGCCAAGACTCGATGCGCGCGGAACTGAAAGCCAAAGTTGCGCAACTGCGAGAGCTGCCGGCGGCGCTCGAAGAAGCGCTGCAACTGAACGAGGTTGTAGAGGCGCTCGCCGAAGAATTTGCCGACAAGGAACACGCGTTGTTTTTGGGTCGCGGCGATCAGTATCCGATCGCGATGGAAGGGGCGCTCAAACTGAAGGAGATTTCCTACATCCACGCCGAAGCCTACGCGGCGGGTGAACTCAAACACGGACCACTGGCGCTGATCGACGCCGACATGCCGATCATCGTTGTTGCGCCGAGCAATGAGCTACTGGAAAAACTGAAATCCAATGTCGAAGAAGTGCGCGCGCGGGGCGGAGTGCTCTACGTCTTCGCTGATGATGAAGCCAAATTTAAATCGGACGACACCATGCGCGTGATCAAGGTTCCTACCGTTCCCGAATGGCTGGCGCCGATGGTCTACACCCTGCCCCTGCAGCTGCTGTCCTACCACGTCGCTGTGATTCGCGGTACCGACGTCGACCAGCCTAGAAATTTGGCCAAGAGTGTCACGGTTGAATAAGGCGTGGAGGTAATGCCCGGGCGCGCTTCTCAATAAGCGAATACAAAAGTCGTTGGCGCTGAAAATATCCCAACTTCACTTATTATTGAGTCAGGGGCAATACCTGATTAACCAGGGTCACCAATGTCTTCCCCGGCGCTTCTTCATAAAGCATATGAGAAGAATTTTCGAACCATATTAGTTTTTTGCTCGGAGCGTTTATCGTTGAAAACCATTCATCGACCAAAAACGACGCTGTGCCAAGATCGTGACGACCTTGAAAAATAATCATTGGGCAGCCGAAATTTTTTATGCCAGATAAATCGACCCCTCCCAACTCAGCCCAAAGAATGGTATCGCTGTAGGCCTGCGCCTCATTGCGCAACTTTAGTTCTGCTTCGCTGTAAACGGGGCTCATGCTCGCCACTTCATTAAAGCTGCCAAATTTACTTTCCCAATAGTATCCGCCGTAGGTTGCCAACCAACGACGTTCCTTGCCCAGATTTTCGAGGTTTCGTTGAGGATTTTTGGGGTCGGGAAATGGCGCTATCGATATCAGTTCTTTCACGGCCTCGGTGTTGTTGTCTTTCTTGGCGGCGGCCAGAGTTTGCTCGTAGCCCCACCTTTCACTTCGGGCAAAATTGACGAACTGGCCCATACCGACGTAGGCATAAAACCAGTCTGGATGCTTTTGCGCGAGTTTGACCCCCAAAATTGTGCCAAATGAATGGGCCATGAGAATTATTTTTCTTTTTCCGTATTTTTTTCTCAAATAGGCCGACAGGTCCTCCGCATCCAATACCAGTCGATCGACGCTCAAGGTTTTCTTTACCTGATCGGCATCGTTTGCATCATAGGTCTTTCCGGCCCCGCGCTGATCCCATTGAACCACGGTAAAATATTCTTCCCAATCGCGCATGTAATAGTACGCAACTGGTGATGTAGTAAAACCGGGGCCGCCGTGTAAAAAAAGCAATATAGGATTGTCTTTATTGCGGCCACGCACAGAAATCCACTGCTTTATACCGCCAATCGAAACATAGCCTTGCTCATCAATCGAATTTTCCCCGTGAATTTTTCCTATTTGAGCGAAAAGATCATTGGGCTTTGGTCCGGCCTGTTGCGAATAGCCATTTAAAGAAAACGATCCTAAAAACAGGAAAAGCATCAATAAAGGAAGTGAATTTCTTAACATCGTGATCTCTCGGTAATATAACTATCTTCGGCGTAAACTCAGTGCTCAATCACGGATCCACTAATGCTGCTCAATCGCCCCGACATGACCACGCAAAAGCGCTTGCAAATGTACTTACAAAAGGTTCCTGCAAAAACAGCTTTTTGATCCCCTAGTGCCGGATCAAGCCGCGGATAGAATTTCGGCGCTGGTGCTGGCGACCGCGCAACCGCCGATCCTGAGCTTGAAAGAATCTTCGCCTCGGTGATCCATTTCCAGGTGCAGGTGACTTTGGCGTCCGTCGTTGGGGCCGCGCTTAACCGTGAACGAGTGCGTCCCCTTTCGCACCTGCTTTTGCTGGCAGAGGAAGGCAGCGAAAGCCGGCATTACATCGCCGACGGCAGGATCACTGCCATGTGGGGCGCCCTGTTCGAGCAGACGGGTGTGAAACTCTCCGGCACCGCTTTCTGTGCTGGGCGCGAACAGTAGAATGGAATCGACCAGCGACTGTGGAAGACTGCTGCGCGCCCAATCGTTCTGATTAAAACTGGCTTCACGTACCGCGTGATAGGACTTCAGCGGCACGATCAGATAGGGTTTGCCGCAATTGACGATCAGCGTCGAATAGCGGTTCGACGCGATATCGCTTTCACTGAGCCCGATGGTCGCGGCGATTTCGGCATAACTGGGCACATAGGGATCGATCTGCGGAGTCACTACCTGATTCAGCATGATTGGATGCAGGGCCTCGCGGGTATCCACGTGCACGTCGACGAGATTTCCGAGCGTGTGCAATTGCAGCTGGGCTTCGCCATTGTCGAGCGCAAGCTGGCCGGATTTCAGCAGCGCGGCGATTGCGGCCAATTGAGTATGGGCGCCGGCTTGCACCTCGTGACCGCCATCAAAAACTCTGGCGCTGTAACCGGATTCCGGTGTTTCAGTGCCGAGAAACACGGTGTCCACCGCCAACATTTCGCTGGACAGCAGGGGCAGCTGGCTTTCGGGAATACCACCGCAGCGAGGGAAAACAGCGACAGGCACACCGCCGAAGGCCTGTTGCGAAAAGGCGTCAATGATGTAGTAGCGGTAACTCATGGGACCTACCTGGATTATTATTGGCGAAAGCGCGATATCTTAAACCGCTACCGGCGTATTGTCTCGATTGAAAACACTAATTAAGAACGAGGAGACGATTTGCGGCAAGAACGCAAAAATGTACATTTTTGGTGCAAAGGAATTGTGGCGGCTTGCCTCGAAGAAAAAAAATACCGGCCACAGCCAAAATTTTTAATCCACGAGCGGTCATACGAGAAGCTTAAGACGATGTTGGTGCCTCTTTGCCTGCGGTAAGCGAAACAAAAATTTCGAGTGCCTGCCGAATCTGCTCGACAAAACGTCGTGCCAAACTCGCGCACTGAAGAGCCGAGTCTAGCGATTCGACATCCGTCGCGGGTAGGTCGACAGTCTTAAACAACGCGGCCTTGGTCTTTTCGTAACTCGAATGAAATGCCGCGTCGCGAACCTTATTATCATCCAAAGGACTGTAGCTGTTGAGATACTCATCAATCTCGGCAAACCAATCGTAAAGCATGGCCGGTGATTCGCAATACAGTGCAGAGGTTTTATGCAATCGCGCCAAGGCGTCCAAATAGTTTTCGCTGGCGTAATTCAAATGATGACAAACGGCGAGACAATCCGCCATGCGCTGGCTGTGTCGTTCCGTCAACCCTGACTTTAGGGCGCGGCCGATAAAATCCAGAATCTGCGCAATGTCTCGCTGCATTTGTCGCACCGTCCTCTCGTCGGTCGCGTCCTGTGATGTGGGCAACCTAAGCTTGCTGCATCGATCGAGGTAAATTTGTAATTCCAACAGTATTGCGCGAATGGCCAGTTCCGGAACCGCGACACTGTTGTTATCCAGATGGCGCAAGGTGCCGGTATGTTTCGGTTCGAACAACGTTAACAGACGGCGAGAAAAGTGTGACTCCAGCGGCCACATCAGCAATACGCCCATCACGTTGAACAAGGTGTGGAAAATGGCGAGCACCATCGTCTTGTTGTTTTCTAAATCAACCAGCTCCGCAATCGATTCCACCACCCACCAAAAAAAGGGCAGAATCAAAAGTGCCACCGCTGCGGTAATAATGTTGAAGCCAATGTGGGCGGCGGCCAGCCGCTTGGCATTGGGGGTGGCGCCGATGCTCGCCAGCAAGGCGGTAGACGTCGTCCCGATGTTGGCGCCAATGACGGTGGCGGCGGCAACGTCGAGGGATATCACATTGCTGGCGACGGCGGTCAATATTACGGTAATTGCCGCGCTCGACGATTGCGTGATCACCGTTAATACAACGCCGATCAATACTGCAAACAAAGCCTGCGCGTGGCGAGCCTGAAAAAAAGATTCGACGTCAACATTGCCGGCGTAAGCGGAAAAGCAATCGCGTAACTCTCCGATACCGATAAAAAATAAACCAAATCCTGCCAGCGCCATGCCCAGCGCGCGGCCGCGGTCGTAAGGCAGAAAGATTCGCATGGCGGCGCCGCTGCCGACCATCAGATATGCAAAAGCACCGATGTCGAGATTAAAACCAAACCAGGTGACGATCCACGCGGTAAAGGTGGTGCCGACGTTGGAGCCGAACACCACCCAAATCGCCTGTCGAAATTGCATCAGCCCGGCGTTGACGAAACCGATGATCGCCACCGTCACAGCGCTTGAGGATTGCACGATGGCGGTAATTAAAATGCCGGAACCCAATCCGCGCAGACGGGTCGAGGTCCACTCGCCGAGCAGACGCTCCAGCGCGCGGCCTCCGGCAAGCTTCAGACCCTCGGTCATCAGCCACATGCCGATTAAAAATAAGCCGAGCGCACCAAAAATTTGATGAATCATTGTCGGAGCGCCGAGTTAAAATACCATGCTGTCGCCGCGGTGTGGTGTCAGCGCGCGAATGCGATGTTCCTGCCAAAGACTATGTGCGAGTGCATCGATGGCTTGAGGTTCGCCGTGCACAAGTGCGAAGCGCGGTGAATTGCTAAAATTTGCCGCCCATTCGATCAATTCGTCGCGTCCGGCATGAGCGGAAAAGCCGCCAAGCGTTTCCACTTGCGCTTTGACGGCAAAATAATCGCCAAAAAGTTTTATTCTTTTTACGCCGTCGACGAGGATGCGACCGAGCGTTCCGTGCGCCTGAAAACCGACAAACAACAGGGTGTTGTTTTCTTTCCAAATTCGCTGCTTGAAGTGGTGGCGGATCCGACCGCCGGTACACATACCGCTGCCAGCGATAATGATCGCGCCCTTTTTTACGTCGTTAATTGCCATGGACTCTTCGGGGGTGACGGTCAGATTCAGACGCGGCAAA
>Ga0316575_10000273_pt1 | contig 14254 bp, 15 predicted proteins | sample J5NA_FD_203072 | JGI IMG/M metagenome (GOLD analysis project Ga0316575, IMG submission 203072) | Rhizosphere microbial communities from salt marsh grasses in Alabama, United States - J5-7_050615r2r3 | ecosystem: Host-associated > Plants > Roots > Rhizosphere | place: USA: Alabama | collected...
GGTGTGTCACCCCCCCCCCCCCCCCCCCCCCCCCCCCCCCCCTCCCCCCCCCCCCCCCCCCGGCGCCCCGCCGGGGCCGCCCCCCCGTCCGCGCGCCTGGGGGGATGGGGGGGTAGGCGCGCCGCTTGTGGCGTCTACGCTCGCGCCGACTACTTCTCCGACGCTTGGTGCTCTGCAATCTGCCTGCGAACGTCGTCCATGTCAAGGCCTTCGACGGCGTCGATGACCTGCTGGAGCGCGGGAGCCGGCAGAGCGCCGGCCTGGTTGAAGACCATCACGCCGTCGCGGAAGGCCATGAGGGTGGGTATCGCCGTGACGCCGAACATGGCGCCCAGCTGACCCTGGTCCTCGGTGTCGACCTTCGCGTGGACGATGCCGGTGTTCTTTTCCGACGAGGCCTCGAAGATCGGACCGAAGCGCTTGCACGGCCCGCACCATTCCGCCCAGAAGTCGACCAAGACGATGCCGTCCTTCTTGACGGTCTCCTCGAAGGTCTCGATGGTGAGATTGACGGTTGCCATGGTTGTCCTTTCCCTGCGCTTCCGCTCGTACGTTCTCTCTGAATCCCCAACAATGACACCGATAGGGGTATTCCCGCACATCCGCGCGGCGCGGGCTCGGACACAATGAGACGCGATCGCGGTAGAAATAGTCCATGACCGACATGGCGGAACTCCCCCCGGAACCGGAGGGCTGGCTGCCGGCGAAGGAACTCCAATACATCCGCGAACACCTGCCGATGGTGTACGTCGACATCATCCCCGTTCGCGTCGATGAGGCCGGCTCGATCGTCGAAGTCGGCCTGCTGCTCCGGGCGTATGACGACGCCATGGTCCGGGCCCTCGTGTCCGGACGGGTGCTCTACCACGAGCGGATACGCGAGTCCCTCGCGCGCCACCTCGAGAAGGATCTCGGGCCGCTGTCGCTGCCCCGCGTCCCTTCCGAGCCCGAGCCGTTCATGGTCGCCGAGTACTTCCCGACCAAGGGCGTGAGCCCGTTCCACGACTACCGACAGCACGCCGTCTCGCTCGCGTTCGTCGTACCCGTCGACGGCGAGTGCGAGGCACGACAGGACGCTCTCGACGTGATCTGGCTGACGCCGGAGGAGGCCGCGAGCGACGACGTCGCGGCGGAGATGCACGGCGGCCAGGACGTGATCCTGCGCCGCGGCCTCGCGAGCATGGACGCGCTGCCCGAGGACTAGTTACCCGCCGAGCAGCTCCGCCACCCTCGGAGCGAGAGCCCGGAAGGCCTGGCCGCGATGCGAGATCCCGTTCTTCACGTCCGGGTCGAGCTCGCCGTTGGTCAGCGTCTGGCCGTCCGCGACGAAGATCGGGTCGTAGCCGAATCCGCGATCACCCGCCTGTTCCCGCGCGATCCTTCCGTCGAGCCGCGCGACCTCGACGACCTCGCGCCCGTCGGGGTGCACGGCGACCGCGGCGCACACGAACGCCGCCCGCCGGTGCTCATCCTTGACGTCGGCGAGCTGGGCGAGCAAGAGGTCGAGGTTCGCCTGATCGTCGCCGTGGTGGCCGCACCAACGGGCGCTGAAGATCCCCGGGGCTCCCCCCATGACGTCGACCGCGATGCCCGAGTCGTCGGCGATGGCGACGACGCCGGTGTGGGCGGCGAGCGAGCGCGCCTTGATCAGCGCGTTGGCTTCGAACGTCTCGCCGTCCTCGACGGGTTCCGCGGCGCCGCAATCCGCCGACGTGACAATCGCGTCCGCGTCGAGGCCGGGGATGAGGCCCGAGAGGATCGCGCGGACCTCGCGCGCCTTGTGCGCGTTGTGCGTCGCGAACACGACGCGCGCACCGAGCGGGACCGTCGTCTCGCCGTTGTCGTTCGTCACCGCCCTACGCCCTCCCCGTGCCGAGCGCCTCGGCCTGCAGCGCCGCGAGTTCGGCGTTGCCCGCCGTGGCGAGCGCGATGAGAGCGTCGAGCTCGCCCTTGTCGAAGGGCGCCGCCTCCGCGGTGCCCTGAACCTCCACGAACAGCCCCCGCCCGGTCATCACGACGTTCATGTCCGTCTCCGCCCGCACGTCCTCCTCGTACGGCAGGTCGAGCATCGGCGTGCCGTCGATGATGCCCACGCTGACCGCGCTCACCGAGTCGATCAGTGCCCGCGCCGATTCCGGAACCGCGCCCGTGGACTTGCCCCACGCGATCGCGTCGGCGAGCGCGACGTACGCGCCGGTGATTGCCGCCGTGCGCGTGCCGCCGTCCGCCTGGAGCACGTCGCAGTCGAGGACGATGGTGTTCTCGCCGAGCGCCTTCACGTCGATGACGGCGCGAAGCGACCGGCCGATGAGCCGGGAGATCTCGTGGGTGCGCCCGCCGATGCGCCCCTTGACGCTCTCGCGGTCGTTGCGCGTGTTCGTCGCGCGCGGGAGCATCGCGTACTCCGCGGTCACCCACCCCTCGCCGGAGCCGTGCTTCCAGCGCGGAACGCCCGGCGTGAACGAGGCGGAGCATAGGACACGCGTCCCACCGAAGCTGACGAGGCACGAGCCCTCGGCCGCCTCCTGCCACCCGCGCTCGAAGCGGATAGGACGGAGTTCGGACGGGGTGCGGCCATCGGCGCGGGGATCGGTCATGCCACGAGCCTAACCGCGCCGCGCGCCGCCTCCGGCTAGATCGCGAGGGCCGCGCCCGCCCGGGCGATCGAGATGGGCCCGTCGTATTCCGTCTCCGCCTCGGTGAGCGCGACGTTGGGATCCGTCCACGGCGGGACGTGCGTCAGCATCAGCGCGCGGGCCCCGGACTCCGCCGCGAGCACGCCCGCCCGTCGTCCCGTGAGATGAAAACCCCGAGGCAAGTCCTCCGCCTCGGTGAAGGTCGCCTCGCACAACAGCAGGTCCGCGCCGTCCGCCGTCTGCTCGAGGCCCTCGCACAGGTCGCCGTCGCCCGAGTACGCGAGCACCGCGACCTCGGCGCCGGACTCGCCGGGACCCTCGACGCGGATCGCGTAGGCGGGGACGGAGTGGTCGACCGACCGGGGCACGAGACGCAGCGGGCCGACGCCGACGGCCGCGCCGGACTGCCACGCGCGGATGTCGAGGCGCTCGGTCGGATTCGTCGAACCGCGGAGCTGCTCGAGCCGGGAGGTCGTCCCGAAGGGCGCGAGCACGGTCACCGGTCCCGAGGGCCCGTCGGAGTGGTGGGAGAGGTACACGTGGAGCGCCGCGAGGTCCGCGCAGTGGTCGGGATGCAGGTGCGTAATCGCGACCGCGTCGATTTCGCGCGGGTCGCACCACCGCTGGAGCGGCCCAAGCGCGCCCGAACCGAGGTCGAGGACCACGCGCCAGGCGCGGCCGCCGTCGTCGGCCTCGACGAGGTAGCACGACGCGGGCGACGCGGGACCGGGAACGTTGCCCGAACACCCCACGACGCGAAGCCTCACCGCGCTACGCCCTCCACGCGGCCGACGACCGGCCCGAGGAAGCGCTGCGCGAGTTCCTCGAATTGGGCGGTCTCCCCCGTCGCCGTGAAGCGGTGCTCGGGGCGCGCGGCGGAGCGGCGGAGCAGCCCCTCCCGCACCAAGGTCCGGTACACGTCCATCGCCGTCTCCGTCGCCGAGTCGATGAGCGTCACGTCCTCCCCCATGACGTACCCGATCACACCCTCGAGCATCGGATAGTGGGTGCACCCGAGGATGACCGTGTCGACGCCGGCGTCCTTGAGGGGGGCGAGGTACTCCTCGGCGAGCGCCGTGACTTCCGGACCGGCGGTGACTCCCCGCTCGACGAACTCGACGAACCGCGGGCACGCCCGTGAGACGACCTCGACCTTCGGCGCCGCGGCGAGCGCGTCCTCGTAGGCTCCGGAGTTGATGGTCGCGACTGTGCCGATCACTCCAACCTTTCCGTTGCCGGTCGTCGTGGCCGCGCGTCGAACCGCGGGAACGATCACCTCCACCACGGGCACGCCCCGCTCCTTGCTGAACCGCTCGCGGGCGTCGCGGAGGACGGCGGCGGAGGCGGTGTTGCACGCGATGACGAGCATCTTCACTCCGTCGGCGACGAGGGAGTCCATGATCGCGAGCGCCCGGGAGCGGACCTCGGCGAGCGGCAGTGGGCCGTACGGTCCGTGGGCGGTGTCGCCGACGTAGTGGACCGACTCGTTCGGCAGGACGTCCATGATCGCGCGCGCGACCGTCAGCCCCCCGACGCCGGAGTCGAACACCCCGATCGGTGCGTCACTCATCGTCCGCCTCCTCGCCCATGAGGAACGCTACCAAGGAGTCCTCGAGCCACGTGAGCGCCTGGTACAGCATCCCGAGCCACACGCGCTCGCGCGCCTCATCGCCGTCCGGTTCGTCGCTCCGCGCACGGGCGAGGTCCTCGCGAAGCCGTTCGGCGTCCTCGTCGGTCTCGATCCCCAGCCGAGAGGCGAGGACGAGTCGCACGTCGGTGAGCGCCGCGGCCGTGCCCAGCGCCTCGTCCCGGGGCACCTCCCATTCCGGGCCGTCCTCGCTCAGCGCCGCCCATATCCTGCGCAGCCGCGCGACCTTGAGGGAGCGCAGGTCCTGTTCGGTGTAGCGGCGGAACTCCTCCGCGGCCTCGCGGTCCGTCGGGGCGGCGTTGGGGAGCAGGCGAAGGATGGCCGGGTCGTCCGGTTCGGCGAGCGCGGCCTCGAAACTCGTGAGGTGGTCGAGGATGTCCGCGTCTTGCTCGGTCTCCCACGGCGCGCGCTCCATGCCGAAGACGTCGCCGCCGAGCAGGAGCCCCACGTCGGCGACGATCCGCGCCACGACCGCGCGCTCGTCGTGGTCGAGCTCTGCGACGGCGACCTCGCCGCGCGGGCGGAACGCCTTCACTCCCCGCTCCGCTGCATCGTCGCCCACAGGCCGTACCCGTGCATCGCCTGGACGTCGACCTCCATCTGCTCGCGGCCTCCCGTCGACACGACGCTCCTCCCCTTCTCGTGGACCTCGCGCATTTTGCGCTCGGCCTTCACGCGCGTCCAGCCGAAGTACGTCTGGAAGACGTGCGTGACATATCTCATTGAGTTGACCGGGTCGTTCCAGACGATCGTCACCCAGGCGTCGTCGAGGCGGGACGCGACGCTCGTGGAACCCCGGGTGACCGGATCCGCGCTCACCGGCGGGGCCTTAGTCGCCGGGGGCGTCGTCGGGCGGGAAGGCCTTGTCGAGGATCTCCTTGCACGCCGGGCACACGGGGAAGCGCTGGGGGTCGCGGTTCGGCACCCACACCTTCCCGCATAGGGCGATCACGGGCACGCCGGAGACCGCCGCCTCGACGATCTTCTCCTTGCGCACGTAGTGCGCGAAGCGCTCGTTGTCGCCCGGCTCCGCGATCTGCGGCTCGGGGCGCGTGATCGTCGTGGTCGCGCCGCGCTCGTCCGGCCGGGTCTCCTGCTCCGTCATGCCCCCATGCTACGCCGGGGGACGACACCCCCCGTAGCCGCGGCGTCAGGCCACGGCATTGACCAGGCGCCCGCTCTTGCGGTCGTACATGCGACCCGCCCAGGCCGTCCCGAACCCGAGTACCGCGACGCCGGTCGCCGTGCCGAAAACGAGCCCCAGCCACCCGTAGCGCCAGTCCCATCGGATCGCGGCGAGCAGCGGCAACGTGACAGGGACGGCGACGATCCAGGCGGCGATCGACGAGACGAATTGGGCCAGTAGGCCCGCGCCGACCGATCCGACCTCCGCGGAGAACGGGTTCTCCCCGGGGGCGGGCGCCCGATACGGAAGGACAACGGACGACACCGCCGACACCCCCAGGCTGGTCCCGAGCACTCCGGCGACCGCACCGATCTCGGCCGGCACGAGGTCCCATCGCGCGCTGACTGCGGCGGCGATCACCACGGCGACCAGCGTCGCGGGAGCCGCCCAGGCGAGCGTCGCGCGCACGCGTCCGGTCATGACGTCACGGCCGAGCCGCCCGGAGACGACATCGAGCCACAGGGCGGTCGAGTCGTACGCGACGTCGTTGTGGCGCGCCCACCCGATGGTGCCAGCGAGGAGAACCGGTACCGCCATGACGACCGCGACGGGCGAGCCGAAGATCGGGTAGACGAGCGTGAAGAAGGCCGTCGGGAAGACGAGGATGGAGATGAGGCCGCTCATGTACCGCGGGTCCGTGATCCAGTAGCGGCTCGCGCGTGCACGCACGGCTTCTTCCGCCGCATTCCGGCGGCCGAACCGTCTGCGGGCGTTCCGCCGCGCCGAGCCGAGCAGGGCGTCGGTGCCCGCACGCACGCCCTCGCCCCGGTAGAGCGGGTTCACGAGGGCGTGAGCCACGTTGGCGCGCCAGGCACGGTGGATCATCGCCACCCAGGCGAGACTCGCCGCGAGGCGCCACGCGACGTCCCACCACTGACCGTCGGCGGCGTACCTCGGGGCAACTGAGGGCATGCCGATGGGAAGATAGCGGATCGTCTCGAGCAACGCCGGGACGTCGATGTTGAGAACCGTGTCGAGTCCCTCGGTCACCAGCGCGTACGCGATCGGCGTCACGACGAGCCCTCCCAGCACCACGAGTCCGAGTACCACGGCCCGGGCGTGACGAGACTGGAGAAGCCGGGTGACCCAGGCGACGGCGAGGCGTGCGGAGAACACCACCATCGCGAGTACGACAAGGGCTCCCACGCACGCCACGGCCAGCGCACGTCCGTCGTAGCGCCACGTGGTGGCGAGTGTGAGGAACACGTACGCGAAGAACAACGCGGGGAGCGTCAGGAACGCCGAAACCGTCATGCCGGGCATGAGCCGACGCGCGGAGACGCCGAGCGACGCGAAGCGCCGGGGATCGAGCGAGTCGTCGAGGCCGGTGATGAGCACCGGGACCACCAGCCAGCCGAGGGCGATGACGGCCGTGAGCGCCGTGATCGCGTCGACCTGGTTGCCCAGGCCTTGCTCTTCGATCACCCGGGCGGCCCACCACGTCGACGGGGCGAGGCTCAGCGCCCATACCGCTCCGGCGATGAGTACCAGCATGCGCCACCACTCCCGCCGAAGCTGGTGGAGCGTCGTCGTTACCCGCAGCCTCAGAAGTGTCGCAACCACGCGAGGTCCCGTTGTTCCGATGTGTCGCCGACGAGCGCGACGAAGCGCTCCTCAAGGTCCTCGCCCTCGCTGACGTCCGCGAGCGTGCCGTGGGCGAGGATGCGACCGTGCGCGACGATCGCCACGTGGTCGCAGACCCGCTCCACGAGAGCCATGACGTGGCTCGACATCACCACGGTGCCGCCGGACTGGGTGAACTCGTGGAGGATGCGGCGGATCGCCTTCGCGGACACGGGGTCGACGGCCTCGAACGGTTCGTCCAGCACGAGGACGCGCGGCGCGTGGACGAGCGCGCACGCGAGCGCGATCTTCTTGGTCATCCCCGCCGAGAAGTCCGCGACGAGCGTACGCCCCGCCCCCGTGAGGTCGAGCGCGGCCAGTAGGTCGTCTCGACGCTCCTCGACCGTCGCCGGATCCATGCCGCGCAGCAGGCCCGCGTAGGAGATCAGCTCCGCCCCCGTCAGCCGATCGAACGTCCGGAGTCCGTCGGGAAGAACCCCGAGCATCGGCTTCGCGCGCTCGGGCTCCTGCCAGAGGTTGACGCCGTGGACGAGCACGGTGCCTGCGTCGGGCGTCAGGAGGCCCGTCGCCATGGAAAGCGTCGTGGTCTTGCCTGCGCCGTTCGGTCCGACGATGCCGTAGAACGACCCGGCCGGGATCTCCAGGTCGAGGCCGTCCACCGCGATGGTCGCGCCGAATCGCTTGCGCAGGCCCGCGAGGGCGAGCGCCGCCGGGCGCGTGACGGGGGCCATGCGCTCAGCCTAGGCGGGCCCTATAGCGACGTGACAAGCACGTAGACCGTATACGTGACGAAGCCCACGAGCAGCAACAAGCCCTGGATTCGGTTGATGTGGCGGTCACGCCGGAACCGGTACGCGACGAGGGCGAGCGCGATCGTGAGAACCGCGAGCGCGGGCAGGTCTCGGGTGAGGATCGCGGGGTCGACGCTCGCCGGGTGGATCACGCCCGCGAGCCCGACGACGCCGAGCGCGTTGAAGAGGCAGGAGCCGACGATGTTGCCAATGATGAGGTCGTGCTCGCTGCGGCGCGCCGCGGCGACCGCGCTCGCGAGTTCCGGCAACGACGTGCCGACGGCGATGACGGTCAGACCGATCACGAGGTCGCTCAGCCCCAGCTGGCGCGCGACGACCTTCGCCCCTTCGACCAGGTAGTACGACGACGCGACGAGCAGTACGAGACCGACGAGCATCCAGGCGACGGACGCGCTCTTGCTCAGGCCCGCCTCGGCGAGCTCCTGCTCGGCGTCGATCGCGAGGTGCTCGCCCTTGGTGCGCATCGCGTGCCAGAACGACCAGCCGATGAAGGCCGCGAACGCGGCGAGCAGAAGGGCGGCCTCGGGTCGCGAGAGCGTGTAGTCGCGGTATTGCCATGCGGCGAGCGCGAGCACGCCGAACAGCATGGGAATCTCGACGGTGACGGCGCCGCGGTGCACGAAGATCGGCGACACGATCGCGGCGATGCCGAGCACCAGGCCGATGTTCGCGATGTTCGAGCCGTAGGCGTTGCCCAGGGCGATCTCGGGGTTGCCGCCGGACGAGGCGAACGCGGACACCACGAGCTCGGGGGCCGACGTGCCGAAGCCGATGATGACCATTCCGATGAGCAGGGCGGGCAGGCCGAGGTGCCGCGCGGTCGACGCGGAGCCGAGCACGAAACGGTCGGCGCTCCATCCGAGCACGACGAGCCCACCGATGAGCTCGACCAGCGCGAGAATCATGCCCACGAGGCTAGCGGACGCGGATCACGGCCCGTTCGCGTCGGGCACGCTCGCGGCGTCCGGAACGTTGGCTCGGCAATGGCCGAGATGGCGTGGGGGAACGGGGGCCCGGAAACCGGGCTCGTGTCGATCGCGCGCCGGCGCCTCCTGCGCCGCGCCGTCGCCTTCGGGTGGACCTTCGTCCGCGTGCAGGTCGCGTCCGTCGCGTTCGCCGGCGCCTTGTTCGCCGGCATCCTCGTCACGACCTACGTGCGCCTCCCGCTGGCCCAGTACGACGCGATGCTCCTGTACGTGCTCGCCCTGACCGTCGGCTTCTACGTCGCCAGGTGGGAGACGCTTCGCGAGGTCGGCGTGATCGCCGTCTTCCACCTCCTGGGCCTTGCGCTTGAGATTTACAAGGTCCACGCCGGTTCGTGGACGTATCCGGGCCCGGGGGCGACGAAGGTCGCGGGCGTACCGCTCTACGCGGGGTTCATGTACGCGGCGGTCGGCTCGTACATCTGCCAGGCGTGGCGGCGCATGGACCTGCGCGTGACGGCGTATCGACCCGTGCCGCTCACGATCCTCGCCATCGCTCTTTACGCGAATTTCTACACGCACCACTTCTGGCCTGACGCGCGCTGGGTCCTTGCGGGACTGCTGCTACTCGAGCTCCGGCGGACGTGGATCTACTTCACCGTCGGAGCCTCTCGCTATCGCATCCCGCTCTGGTCGTCGTTCATCGCGATCGGGACGATGGTGTGGCTCGCGGAAAACGCGGGCACGTTCTTGGGGGCGTGGCGCTACCCGTCCCAGATGGACGTATGGGAGGTCGTGCACGTCGGGAAGCTCGGTTCGTGGGCCTTGCTCGTCAGCCTGAGCTTCGTCCTCGTGGCGACGGTCAAGTCGACGGAGGGCCGTTTGTACGGCGATCCTCGCAACGGCCCGAGCGTCGAAAACGCGACATCGTCACACGAGGGGGACCAAAGTCCCGGATAGCGCGTATGCTCGACGGATCGTCAGAGCGTTCGCTCGTGCCTCGGCTGGGAAGTCGGAACCGACACCCAGGAGGATCCATGACCACGGCGTACACTGCCGCACCCTTTCGACCGACCGAACCTCGAGGCGGTGACTACGCCTCGTTCACGACGTCGTACGCGGCGCTTCTCGACACGGTGAAGGACGAGGGTCTTCTTCGGCGCCGCACCCCGTTCTACGCCGCATTGTTCTCGGGCCTCGCCCTAGCCCTTGGCGGGCTGTGCGCGGGATTCTTCCTCCTCGGCGACTCGTGGTTCCAACTCCTCATCGCCGCCGCGCTCGGGGTCGTCCTCACGCAGTTCGCGTTCATGGCGCACGAGGCGGCCCACCGCCAGGTGTTCACGACGGGCAAGGCGAACGACGGGCTCGGGCGCGCGCTTGGCACCTTCGTCGTCGGCATCAGCTACTCGTGGTGGATGTCCAAGCACACCCGCCACCACGGCAACCCGAACAAGATCGGCAAGGATCCGGACATCGACACGGACACGATCTCGTTCTTCGAGGAGGCCGCGGAGGGCAAGACGGGCCTGATCGGATGGATCACCCGCCACCAGGGGACGCTGTTCTTCCCCCTGCTCATGCTCGAGGGCGTCAACCTCCACATCAAATCCGTGAGCTCGCTGCTCGAAAAGCGCCCGATCCGCGGGCGGAAGACGGAACTCGTCGCGCTCGCGCTGCGCTTCTCGCTGTACTTCCTCGTCGTCTTCGCGTTCCTGCCGCTCGGGCTCGCCGTGGCGTTCGTCGCGGTCCAGCTGGCCGTTTTCGGCTTCTACATGGGCGCGTCGTTCGCGCCGAACCACAAGGGGATGCCGCTCGTCGCGAAGGACGCGAAGATCGACTTCTTCTCGCGCCAGGTCGCGACGTCGCGCAACATCTCCGGGGGATGGCGCTCCAGCGCCCTCCTCGGCGGGCTCAACTACCAGATCGAGCACCACCTCTTCCCCAACATGCCGCGCCCGAACCTCGGCCGCGCGCGCCGCATCGTCCGGGAGCACTGCTCGTCGCTCGACGTGACGTATACGGAGACGACGCTGATGCGCTCGTACGCGATCGTCGTGCGCTACCTCAACAAGGTGGGTCTCGCGGCGCGCGACCCGTTCCTCTGCCCGGTGACGGCGGCGTACCGCATTCACTAGACGCGTAGCGGCCGCCCCCGAACCGTCAGGAACGGAAGCGGCCGCATGGCTACCTCGTGAAAGTGGAGATGGCGGGAATCGAACCCGCGTCCGCATGTCCGACACCAGGGCTTCTCCGGGCGCAGCCTGAGAAGTGTTTCTCGGCCCCTCACCTACATCAGGCGAGCGAGTGAGATAGGCCCAGTCGCCTAAGAGTCCCGGACCCCCCGACGACGAAGGGGCCCAGCAAGTTCCCTAGATGACGCCAGGAACCAGGACGGGAACGAGCCTGGGCTGACGGACTACGAGGCTCGCTTAAGCAGCGAGGGCGTAGTCGGTGCGGTTTGAATCGGCACCTGTAGGTTACGGGGAGCGTTTACGAGATAACCCCGCGTCCTCGGCCCGCTTCACCTGATGAAACGACACACGTCGAAACCGATCATCCCCTGTGGAGTTGTCTCCCCATTCTACCGGGGCACCTCCGCGCGGCATACGGCCGCAACGCAACCGTAACCGCGACTATGCGATGGGCTCCCAGGCGTTGTGCACGGCCGAGGAGAACATCGCCTCGATCGCCGTCATGTTTGCGACGGCGTCGGCGAGCGGCGTCGGCGCGGGCCCGCCCGCGCGGACCGCCTTGGCGAACGCGTCGACTTGGTGCCGGTACTGGTCGGTCGGCGCGAACTCGATCTCCCGCGACTCGCCGTCGACCGTCAGCCGGATCGTCGTCGGCACGTCGGTCGGGGCGTTGAACGGCCAGTCGATCACCATCACGCCGCGCGAACCGATCACGCGGACCTCCTGGAACGGGGCGGACTGCGTGGAGCAGAAGAAGTGCGACCGGCGCCCCTCACCGAAGTCGAGGATGCCGTGGGCGTGCTTGTCCGTCCCGAAATCCGCGTCGATCTCGAGGCTCGCGACGCCCCGCCACGGCTCTCCGCCGTAGAGGAAGCGAGCCGTGGAGATGCAGTAGCACCCGATGTCCATCAGTCCGCCCCCGCCGATCTCCGGCTGATTGCGCACGTTGTCGGGGTCGCGGTTGAAGTACGAGAAGCCCACGTCAATGTCGGTCACGACGCCGATCGCCTCGTCGTCGACGAGCCGTTTCGCGGCGATCCACCGCGGGTGGAAGCGGTACATGAACGCCTCCATCACCACGATGTCCGGCATCTTCTCGTGCGCGTCGAGCAGCGGCTGGAGGTCCGCGGTGTCGAGCGAGATCGGCTTCTCGCAGAGCACGTGCTTGCCGTGCTCCATCGCCTTGATCGTCCACGGCACGTGGAGGTGGTTGGGCAGGGGGTTGTAGATCGCGTCGACGTCGGGGTCGGCGAGCAGCTCCTCGTACGAGCCGTACGCGACGGGAATGTCGTTCTCGTCGGCGAACGCGCGAGCCTTCGCCTCGTCGCGCGACGCGACGGCGCGGAGTTCCGACGTCGAGGACGCGTGGATCGCGGGGATGAGGGCGCCGCGAGCGATGTTGGCCGTGCTGAGCACGCCCCAGCGAAGTGTCGTCATGCCCCCATCTTCACAGACGGGCGGCGCTTCGGCGCCGACCGTCCGCGGCGGTTACCAGCCGCCGCCACCGCCGCCGCCGCCACCGCCGCCGGAGAACCCCCCGCCGCCGCCGAAGCCAGAGCCGCCGCTCGACCCGGGCGTCGGGGCGCTGATCGCGGTGCCCGCGAGCGAGACGAACGAGTTCATCTGGCTGCCGAAGTTGTGCTGCGTCGCCCAGAAGGTGCCGTAGGTGTAGCCGCCGTACCACGTCGGCTCGGCGAGCACCTTGCCCTGGGCCGCGAGCTTCTCGAACACGGCCGACCACTTGTCCGCGACGCCGAAGGCGATGGCGAACGGTAGGTACATGCTGAAGATGTCGCGGCCCTCCTCGAAGCGGAGTTTGTTGCCGTCAGCCGTCGACAGGAAGAGCTCGAATCCCCGGGCTTGGGCGAGTACGCGCGTGCCCTCGGCCTTGCGGGCGGGGGCGTTCTTGATCGTGACGATGACCATGATTCCCACGAGCGCGATCGGAAGCGGGATGAGCGCCCACGGCCCCGCCTTGGCCACCAGCCACGTGAGCACGACGCCCGCGGCGAGGATGAAGAACCCGGCGGCGCCCCACGAGGCGCGGGCGGTCTGCGGGTTGCCGCGGAACCACCCCAGCTGCGTGACGTTCTTGTACATCTGCGCCTGGACCTTCGCCATCGTCGAGGCGAACGTCGTCTTGAGAGCCTTGAGCGTCACCTCGTCGCGGCCGAGGAACAGACCGTTGTAGAGGATCTTCTCGTACTCGACCATCGCCCCGTCCGCTTCGCGGAGCCTCACCAGCCGGTAATCGGTCTTCTTCTTGTTCGGGTCGACGGGGTCGATCCGCATGTATCCGCGGACCGCGAGATCGACCATCGTCGCGGTCACGTCCCGTACGTCCGCCTTCTCGTCGATCAGCGTGCCGAGCTGCCCGGGCCGGAGGCCCGGAGGCGGCTGGAACTGGACGGCGACGGGCGCGTTGTAGTCGCGCTTGACGATGCGCGCCGCGTCCACGCCGACGGGACCGATGCCGGGCGTCAGGCCCGCGTACTGCTCGTCGACCGCCTTGCCGCGAATCGCGCGCGACAGCAGGAGGATGCCGATCCCGAGGACGCCGAGGAATCCGATCCCGGTGACAGGGTTGAGGGAGAACGCGTAGAGGAGGTCGTTGTTCGTGCGGACAATCGGGGTGGTGTCGAACGACCCCGGCGGGAAACCAGCCGTCACCGTCATGCCCGAGTACGCGTCGAGGTGCGCCTGCGTGAAGGTCGCGACGCCGTCCGATATTCCGGACGAGGTACACGCCGCAGTGCTTCCGTAGCGGCCGACGTAGCAACGAATGTCCTGCACGGGGGCGGCGCCCTTGACGATGATCGTCACGTTGTCGAGCGGGACGGTGAAGTCCGCGCCGATCACGTTCCAGAAGAACTCGTCGTACACGGGGTGATCGTCCGCCGGCGCCGTCGCCGGGTCGATCTCCGAGGCGAGAGTCTCGTTGAGTGTCCCGAGGATCGTGTACGTCAGGACATAGCGCTGGACGCCGGAGACGTTGCCGATGTTCTCGTCGCCGATGCGGACCTCAAGCCAACCGTTGGACTTGGACGCGTAGATCTTCGCCGGGGCGCCCGACGGGCTCGTCGCGTGTAGATCGGTGTACTCGTAGAAGCGGTCGTTGTTCTTGTCGTACGGCTCGCGCGTGATGTACGTGACGTACGGCCCGTGACCCGGCTCGTTGTTGAAATTGAAGGCGAACTCGACCCTGACGTCGACCGACCCGTCGGTCTGGACGTCGTACGTCGCCGTCCACTCGTCGAACGAGCGCGAGTAGTA
>Ga0316575_10000274_pt1 | contig 14244 bp, 11 predicted proteins | sample J5NA_FD_203072 | JGI IMG/M metagenome (GOLD analysis project Ga0316575, IMG submission 203072) | Rhizosphere microbial communities from salt marsh grasses in Alabama, United States - J5-7_050615r2r3 | ecosystem: Host-associated > Plants > Roots > Rhizosphere | place: USA: Alabama | collected...
CTCTGGCGATCGTACTCCGCCTTGTCTTTTTCAATCTCGGACCCTATTTTATTTATCGAACTCTGCGCTTGGGTTACCGCGGCGCGGGACTCATCGACCTTCGCCTTTGCGGCCTCCACCTGCTGAAACAACGCCTGGTAGTTGTCCCCGGTCTCCTCGAGCTTCGCCCGTGCCTGCTCCAAACTGGCCTCGAAAGTGCGTGGGTCGATCTCGAACAACAGGTCGCCCGCTTTCACCAGCTGATTGTCCTGTATCGACAGCTTGACGATCGGGCCGGACACCCGCGGCGTAATCTGGATGACCTGGGCCCGCACCTGCCCGTCCCGGGTCCAGGGATTGGTCACGTAGTCCCAGTATTTAAGGAGCAGCAAAGCTACGGCAACAAGCACAACGGCCCCTGTCAATAGATACTTCTGGTAAATTTTCACTCTTTACACCCCAACAATGAAAGTTCCGATAAGGACGGTATAAATGACAATCAAGGCCAGAAAGACCAGTGGCGGATAAAAAAAGAATCTCGACAACCGGTAGCGGTTGAGCAGATGCACCGTCACCACGGCTGCCAGGAGTCCCAAAAAACCGGCAACAAGCAACGGTGGCATAAAAACTTCGCCAATGGCGAATTCATGAGGCATTGGTCTCATAAAAAAACTCCTGAAATTTCTTTTCTAAAACCTTTCTTCACGCAAGCGCGTCCAATCGATGGCGGCCGCCTGCTTGATGAAGTTGACCAAAGCTTCGGAAAGCCCTCGATAGCTGCCCAGCAGACGGTACATGTTCCTGCCAGCCTCGGCGGATGCGCCCCTATCATCTGCGGGTTCGAGTGCCCCCTCTATCCGCGCTTCAAGCCGTGCGAGCTTCGCATCGAGTTGCGACTGGAAGCCGGCATACTCCCCTGACCCCGGCCCGGCCGCAAGGCGGCGGAAGATTTTTTGTACACCGGCGCCCCAGCTGCGTATTGCCTCCACCAACTGGCCAATGTTTGAGTCAGATCGGCTCGCGGCCTGCGCCCGCACCAGAGCATTCATCCTGTAGCTGATCGCCTGGAGGCTCGTCACCAGGTCCTGCACCTGCGCCGGGGTCGTATTGCCCAGCGCTGCCGCCGGCAGGGCATGCACCCAGCCGGCCAGTTTCTGGGGTGACAATGCCACTTCGTTGAGGTGAAATGCCGTTCGCCAGTCTTGCAGGCGCGACGGCAAACGGTCCCACGGACATTCCGCCGTGGACAGGAGGAATTCACAACTGCGGAAAAAGCGATTCAAGATTGCCTGAAACCTGTCTTCAGCGCGGAACGAAATCGGAAAATGGTCCCACACCAGCAGGCTTCCCACGAGTATCAGGACGAACACGGCCAGATTGGCAACGGTCAGGAAACTGTAATGCTGGTGGACGTCAATCGACGTAGTGACCATGAAAAGTGCAACGCCCATAAACTTGAAGGGGATCTGCCGCGGTGAATGCAAAATGTAGGTAAGCCCGAAAATGAACGCAAAGATCATCGTGCCGAGTTCGAGATACCCGGAGAGGTGCGGCATGATGAAGATGTAGGCAACACTTCCGACAACAAGGCCAAACATGAGGGGACGCAGAAAGACCTTAGATGACGCCTGTGGGTGCAGGAACTGCAACATCACGATCACGGTACCCAGGATGACGAGCGCGGAGGCCACGGGCAGGTCAGGCACGTATATGTAGAGCAGTAGGTTCAGCCAGAGGACCGCGGTCACCCGCAGGACGCCGGCGAAACGGTCCGGGTCGAGCGGTGCGCGGGCCGCCGCCGCGTCGACAACCGGCTTGGGGTCGTTCGGTGAGGTGAATCCGCGTATGTACCTGATGCTGTCGAAAAGCGTCCGGGTCTCCTGCTCTATTCTGGTCAAGTACGAAACCGCCAGGAGAACGGCGCTTCGCTGGAAGTGCGAGAGCTCGGAAAGATGGGTCCGGTCGACCTCCAACGCCACCTCGGTCGGCTGGAGCGCAGGCGCTTGATCGTCGAGCATGCCCTCAATGGCAGCAAACCTGTTGCCGACCTCAGCGTCAATCTCCGGGAGCGCCTTGATGAAGCGCTGGGCATTGATCTCCTCGAGTTCTTGGAACATCTGGCGCCAACACTCCATCGTGTCCTGCAGACCGGTCATCTGCGCAACGAAGCCCCGCCATTGACGGCGCACCTCCCAGATCTCCAAGGTGTCGAGTTCCGCGTGGTCCAAAAGCGCGCCAAGACCGCCGAGGGTCCGAGTCGCCTCGATCCGCAGCTGCACTGAACTCTTGTCGTCCGGCGCGCCCAGCAAATGCGCCATGTAGTGCGTAAAAAGCCGGCGCTGGTTCCCGATCACCTTGCGGACCGCGCCGTCGAAGGCGCCCCGGCTGCTGACCGGCCAGATCAGCACCGACACCAGGCTGTAGACGACGATGCCGAGCGTCGTCTGCTGCGAGCGCAGAATCGCCCGGTTAAAATTATAGATGGCATCGGGCTCGGCTGTGACCGTGACGATGGGGACGGTTATTGCTGCCATGAACCAGAAATACCAGCGTGTCGTGCCCCCCATCATGTAGGTGCAAAAAGCGATGAAAATGCTCATAGCGGTCATGAAGGACCAGCGATCCTGAGGAAACATGGCCAGTAGGGCGAGACCCGCCGCAGCCCCAAACAGCGTTCCGAACACGCGCAGCAAGCCTTTGTTCAGGGAGTCGCCCACGGTCGTGAGGCCGCAGAAGGTGACAGCGAACCCGGCCCAGAAGGGAGTCCCCCACCCCTGAGACAAGGCGACGGCGTATGTTATCACCATCGCCAGTGAGAGCTTGAATGAGTTTTTGGCTTTGTCGGAAATCACAACCGTTCCTTTCGAGGTCCAGATGAATTCGGAAGGAAGGGCACCGACGCATCGATTTTAGTAAACTTGTCTGTCATTGATAATTCTCCTAATCTTTACCCCTGCTGTCGGTTTTGGTCAACGATCAAAGCTTTTGGCGATGGCACGGGCCTTGGCCTCATTGAAGCCGTTTCCATCTCCCGTGGTGAAATAAGCCGCGACCACGTCACGGGAAAACGAGACGTAAAGCCCCTGCCCACCGACGCCGCCTTTGAACATGTCGCCGTTTGACATGATCGCATCCCACCGACCACGGCGAGCCTTGCCTCGAACTCACCGCCGAGCGCCGGAAGATGCGGCAAGAACTTCGCAACATCGAGCTTCGCGAGGTCCGCAATTCCAAAACACCACCGCTCCACTGCCTCGTTCAGCGCGGTGAACGCCGCAGGGCAACACTGCCAGAGACGGCGCGCTTGCCACACCTCGAAACTGTCGACGTCATCCGGCGTGCCGGAAATCTTGGTGTACCCCATCACTTCGGGAACCGCGAGCGCCGCCAGCGTATTGCCGGCGATGATCTCGGACGGGATTTGAGCGCCGCTTACTGGCAGCACGCCTTGCAACATCGGCAGGCGGAAACTTTTGGATTTGTCACGTGTTAAAGGCATATTTCACTCAAAAGAATTCATCAGGCTGGTTTAGACTTCCTGCCGCTTGCCGGGTGACCTTTTAAAGTATATTCGCTGTACCGCGGCGAAGATCACTGCGGTCGACCACCCGAACATGATGATGCCGTTGGCGGCTTCGAAAGCGGAAAGAATTCGCCATTGGCCGTTTAGAACGATATCGCCGTATCCGAGGGTCGTGAAGGTCACTGTGGAAAAGTAAAACGCGCTCTCGGCCTCCTGTATGGCGCCGATTAAAAGATAGGTGCCTGCCCAGGCGCCGACTTCCACCACGGCGACCATAAACATCAGCAAGATCACCCTGCCGATCAGATGTGTTTTTTGCCTGTTTGAGTAGCCGGACAATCTGCCTTCGTATCCCTCGAATCTGCGCAACGCCAGCAGCATCCCCCCGGCGTGGATTCCGGTTGTCACTAAAAACAGCAACGCTCCGATTCCGATGTTGACCAGCATGGCGTGAGTTAAGCTTCCATGACGCATGGCGCCGGTTTTGTGGTGAAAGAAAATGTGGTGGTTTATGTCAGTTCAATTAATTCCTTAAACCTTCAGCTATGCTAGGCGGTTCGTTTCGATTGCGAGCGCCTGGTATTCGCTCCAAGCATGGCAACCAGGGGATTCGCACTGATCCCGTGGGCCAGAACACTCAATATGATCGTGCAGGCCACCGTTATCACCATCGTGCCGCCGCCGGGCAGGTTCCGGTCGAGCACGATCACGGCAAACACGATACTGGCAAGACCCCGGGGGCCGAACCAGCCCATAAACAATTTTACGCCGGATCGAAGGCCCATACCGGCCAGTACCAAGTAGACCGGCAGCATCCGGACGAGAGTGAGGCTAAGCAGGGCGTAGATAACGACCTGCCACGTCAAATGAGCGGCCACATGGCCGACCACGGCCGAACCAAAGAACACCCAGGTGATCAGAGCTAGCGTGTCGCCGGTGCCTTCGGCGGCGATCAGGAGCACATGTTTATGATGTTTTGCCATCCCGCCGAACAGCAGACCGCCGCAAAAGGAGGCGATGAACCCACTGCCTCCCAGCGTCTGCGCCACGGCAAAGCAGGTCGCCGCGAGAGCAACAACGGGCAGCTGGCGCCAAGTCTCACTGACCCATCCCCGGTCGGCGCACAGCTTGAGCAGTTGTCCGCCCAACGCGGTTAGTCCGAAGCCGACGGCGATGCCGATGCCGATCTCCTGGGCGACCAACTTAAGTGCCAGCATCGAGGTCCCGTCTTCAGCGCCCGCTCCCGCGGCCAGGGACAAAAACACGAACAGGATCGGAACGCAGATGCCGTCGTTTAACCCGCTCTCCACGTTCAGGCTCTCACGAACACCCGCCGGGACGGATTCATTTGTCACCACCGCCTTGCCTAGGGCGGCATCCGTCGGTGCCAGGATGGTTGCCAGCACGGCGATTTCCAGCAGACTCAGGCCCCCGAAAAGGAAGACCCCAATTCCGAAACCGAGCAGGATGGTCAGCGGTAGACCGATCAGCAGCAGACGCCTGGGAACACGGACGCTCTTTTTGAGAACGCCCAAATCGGCATTGGCGGCATCGGTAAACAAGACCAACGCGAGAGTGACCTCGGCGAGGGTGCGCAGCCCCTCCGCACCCACTTCCAGCGTCAGGAGCCCCAGTCCGAGGGATCCAAACGCCAAGCCGAAAGCGGTAAACACGATCGCCCCGCTGATCGATGTATGCTCGAGTCTCTGGTCTACAATGCTGTAGAGAAAGACAAATGCACCCAATACCGCCAGATCCTGATACATGCCGTCAGCTCTTCGTTCTCTTCATATTTTTCCTAAACTGATCGGTACCCGGTTCAGGGTTCAAAGGTTAGAACCGTTGGATGCGGCATTCACTCATTATCAAGATCCGGGATGTTTCGACATACCCCATTGGGTGAAACGGTTTTATAAACACCACGAAGCAAGAATTATATAGATACAAGCTGTTTATGGCTTTTAACCTAGAACGTTGAATCCCGCTGGGCGGGAAACCGCTCAACCTATTTTTTTACTCTCCAGGGCTGTCAGACAGCGAACACGATCACCGGCCCCAGAAAGGTCAGCAGCACGTTGGATATGGCATAGCTGACGGTATAGCCCAGCACGGGCGTGCTGCTGTCGGCGGCATCGATCACGCCGTTCAGGCCCGGGGTACACGTCAAATTCCCGGTGATGGCGCCGCATATGAGGACCGGATTCATTTTCAAAACCAGCCGGCCGTAAAACACCATCACCAGGCAGGGAGCCAGCGCCACACAGATACCGATGACGGGCAGCGTCACGCCATATTGTTTGATCTGGGCAATCGCCTGGGGGCCGGTGGCCAGGCCGACCGAGGCGATGAATACGGCCAGACCGAAGTCGCGCAGATACTGCGCCGTGGAGCCGGGCAGGTTCCCGAATGTGGGATGTTTGGCCCGCAGCCAGCCGAAGATCAATCCGGAAATTAGACAGCCGCCGCCGGTGCCCAGACCGATGGGTACCCCGGCCGCCGAAACCGTGATCATACCGATCAAAATGCCGGCCAGTACGCCCAGCCCCAGGAAAACGTAGTCCACCACTTTGGACGGAACCAAGGAATAGCCGATGAGGTCTGCCGCATTATTCACATCTTCCGCCCCGCCAATAAGCCGGACGACATCGCCCGATTGTAATTTCGTCTGCGGGTACATCGGGATTTCCTGGTCCAGTCGCCTGAGCCGCGTGGCATAAACCCCGAAGCGGTGCTTCAGATCCAGCATCCCTCCGGCATCTGCGATGGTCTTGCCAACCAGTTCCTTGCGGGTGACGATCACATCTCTTTCTTCATTGATGAAGCCTATAGCGCTGAGATTGGCGGTTTCTTTGCCGACAAATTTGCCGGCGTGACCCACCTGATCCAGCTTGCCTTGCAGGGCCAGCCGGTAGCCGGTTTGCAGGGTAAGATCCGGGGTGACATCGACGCGCTTTTCGTGGTGGGCGGCCTGTTCAACCCTGACCACGAAACGCGCTTCCAGATCGGCAATGGTCATGCCGACGGCATCATTATTGGTCACTTCGTAGACCCGGGCACGGAGCGCTCCGAAGGCATCGTATTGACCCGGAGTCAGCTTGGTTCCGGTGCCGCCGAACGTGCTCTCGAGGTTCTGGGCTTCACGCTTCAGATCGGTTCTCATCAGGCGCGGCGCCACCCGACTGGCAAAAAAAATGACGGTCAATATCCCGAACAAATAGGTAATGGCGTAGGTAACGCCGATGTTGGCCTGCAGCTCTTTGATCTTATCTGCTCCCAGCCCGAGACGCTGCAAGGCTTCACCGGCCGTGCCGATGGAGGCCGACTCGGTGGTAGCGCCGGCCAGCAGGCCCGCGGCGGTGCCCTTGTCCAGATCCATCACCTTGGCAATGACAAAGATCAAGACAAAAACAGTAATGGCCGAAATCAGGGCCAGGTGGAGCTGGCTGATGGTTTTGCGGTTCAGGCTGGCGAAAAACTGCGGGCCGCTGACATAGCCCGTGGCATAGATGAACAGAGCAAACATCATATCCTTGACCACCGGATCGACCGGAACACCGGTCTGGCCGATGATGACGGCGACCAGCAGCGTGCCGGCCATGCCGCCGAGCTGGAAATTGCCGATCCTGAGCTTGCCGATCCAGTAGCCGATCGCCACCGACACGAACAGGGCCGCCATCGGTATCTTTTGAAAGAAGGCGTGCAGCAGTTCCATTGCGATTCTCCACAGTATTTAATCTGGGCACTGATGACGCGGCATCCGAATAAAGGGTTCAAATGTTTAAAATGCTGATTTCTGTAACCTCGTATTCCATTCAACCTCGTTTAGAAATCGATCTGCCATTTGGCGCCGATGTACCACAGATCTCCCAACTGCTCATCGACTCTAATAACGTCAGTCGTCGTCGTCTTCGCATCGCCGAAGTCGATGTAGCCGATTTCAGGAACCAGATACACGCTCGGGGCCAAAGTCAACACCGATTGCAGATAAAGGGCGTACAAATCATTGTCGAGGTCGAGATCCCCCTGCCCCTCGTTGCGCAGCCAGCCCCCACCGATTTCGAAGCGAACCCGCTCCGTTGCCGCATAACCGATGGCCAACATGGCCATGAAGGAGTCGACATCCCTGACATTTCCATCTGGTCCGACGACCGGGGCCGTTGAAATGGACGCGCCGCCTCCTTTCAGCGTGGCCTCTAACCAGTCGGCCGCGGCACCGTTCTTGTACCAACTGGCTTGGGGCTTGATGTAAACCGGTCCGAAATTGAAATCCCCGCCGGCACCGATGACGACGGAATTGATTGTATCGGACTTGCTGGTCCCGTCATTCAAGCTGGCGTAATATTTGTAATTCTGCCAACCCCCGAAGACGTGGACGCTCATGTTGTCGCCGAAAACGTATTTGTAGGAGGCCTCGAGCTTGGGCCAGTAGTTTTCAGTGGCAATGGCGGACACGTTGCCTTCGGCCTCGAAGGTCTGTGCCTCGGTCGGTGAGATGGCCGCGAACTTGAACCCCCGGCCCTCGAGGGCAATCTGTCCCACGCGGCCGCCATAGGCGTTGCCGAACTGCCACAGGTTGAGGTCGTTGTTGAATACCTGGTTGCTCAAGCCAAAAAGAATCGGCGTATAATCCTTGCCGATCTTAAGGGCCCAGTTTTCGGAAAATTTCCAGATGCCATAAATAAGGCGCGCTGTGACATCGGACTCGCCGACCCCGAACTCGAACCGGGCCTCGAGGGTATCGCCGGTGACCTTGCCACCGATGCGGGAGTTGCCCTGCAGGTTCCACTGCAGGTTCTGCACATTGCTGCGCCCAAAGGCGTCATCCCCACTCGGATTCGTACTAGATTTGTAGGCATCTCCGAGATCTCGGCTTGTCCAAAAGGTCGCCATACGGGCGCTGCCGTAAAGGCTCCACTCGTTGGCAAAGGAAACAGCAGATGCTCCAAATATAAAGGCAATCGCTAATATCAATGACATTTTTTTCATTTTTCGGCTCCTTTTAATACTTGCTATGCGCCACTTCGCTCGTTTATGGGTGACAAAGGCATCAGATGAACAGTATTACTTTTTGCCTCGTCGCAGCGCCAGCTTGGCCGCCGCCACCGCGCGCTGGGTTCGCCAGCTTCAGTGAAGGGATGTCGGCTTGTACCATGGGAAGAGCTACTTCCTGGACTTCTTGTACGCCTCGTAATACGAGTCGAGTAATTTGCGGGTAGCCGTCCCGATTTTACGATAGTCCGTTTCATTTAAATTGGCCAACGACACCCGCACCGATGGGTGATCGGAGCCGAACCCCTTGCTCGGCAGCAAAACCACCTGGGATTCTTCAGCCAGGCGGGCCAGACCCTCTCCCGGACCCACCTTCTTCAGGAACCAATCGGCAAATTCACGGCCGTAGAGCTTTTCACCCACCACTTCTGCGTCAACGAGGGTGTAGTAATAGGTGCTGTTGGGATCGCAGGGCTGCTCGAGCCCCATGCTCTCGTAAAGACCGGCATGCCGGCGTTGGAGGATGCGCTTGGTCGCCTTTTTATAGGCATCGGGTTCATCCATCAGGCAGTAAAGCGAAAAGAGCGCCATTTGGACCTGTTGTGGGGTGGATAGGCCGGCGGTGTGGTTCAAGGCCACGGTGCGGCTGTCGGCGACGAGCCGATCGATGAACTTCAGCTCATGTGGCTTGATGGTGATGGAAGAATAGCGCTTATCCAACTCCTTCTGGTCTGCCTTGGGTAGCGCCGCAATCTGGCGGTCGATGACATTGTCCTCGTGCATGGCGATGACGCCGAGGCGCCAACCCGTGGCCCCGAAATATTTGGAAAAAGAATAAACCAGGATGGTATTGTGCGGACAGGCGCCGTAAAACGAGACAAAGTCGTCGGCAAAGGTTCCGTAGACATCATCGGTGAGGATGATCAGGTCCTTGCGCTTGGTTCGAACTATCTCGCCGATTTTCTCCAGAACCGCGTCGCTGCATTTTACCGATGGCGGATTGCTGGGGTTGACCAGGAAAAAGGCTTTTACCTCGGGGTCCAGCAGTTTTTCGAGTTCACTCTGAGGCAACTGATTTCCCTGGAGGGGATCCGCATGAAGATTCACGGATACGAGTTGGTAAGTGTTCAGTTGCGGAATTTCGATATAGGGAGTGAAAATCGGTGTGGCGAGGGCAATTTTGTCTCCCTTCTTCATCAGCTTGTTTTCTTTGAGGGAGTTGAATATGTATGCCATGGCCGCGGTGCCCCCCTCGACGGCGAAGAGGTCGGTGCGACCAAGAATCGGCCGGCCACCCAGCATTTCCCTGCGAAGATAGTAAGCCACTATTTTTTCCGTTAAAGTGAGCATCCGATCCGGAACCGGATAATTGCAGGCCAGTATTCCCTGCACCATTTCATGCAGGAAGTCACCGAGGGAAAGGCCCAGCTGGTCCCTCACATAGCTCGCGGCGCCATTGAGAAACCGAACGCCGGGCACATCCCAGTAATGCTTGACGAAATTTTCAAACCGTGCTTCGATGCCCTTGCGTTCGGAATGGCCGCCAATTCCCTCGGGCATGTAACCGAAGGACCGCTCGGATTCGCCCATGGCGAAAAGACCCAGTTGGAAAAAACCGTGGCGTGGGACCAGCGACAGAAAATTAGGATTGCCGCGACCGGCATTGAGCATCATCTTATCGGAATCCCGCGAGGCCATTTTAATCAACACGTTCTTAAATTCGAAGGGACTCAACTGCGCAAACTTTGCAAGTTCCTTAGGATCCATTGTCCTTCCTCCTCCATCTAAAGTATTGTTAATTTGCTTTTGGCATCCTCCTCTGCAGTGATTGCCATGGGCGGTTGTCTATATTCACTGTCTTTCAGGTGCCAGGAAGTAAAAGGACAAAAGTCGGGACCTGGCAACTGACACCTGAAGCCCGATCCGTATCATCATTCACCCGGCCTGAATCAATATCAGTAGATCAGCACGATGATCATGCCGATGAGGGTCAGCAGGGTGTTGCTGACAGCGTAAGGCACCGTGTAGCCCAGCATGGGGATGTTGCTCTTGGCCACATCGCCCACCATGGCCACCGATGCAGTGCTGGTGCGGGCCCCGCCGCAGCAGCCCAGATTGATGGCCGGGTGGAACTTGAAGAGGTACTTGCCGATAAACGGCGCGAGCAGCATCGGCACCGATGTTGCCACCACACCCCACAGAAACAGGCCCACCCCGGCCGACTTGAGTCCGGCCACGAAACCCGGACCGGCCGAGATCCCGACAATGGCGATAAAGACGTTCAGGCCCACGGAGTTCATGAACCACTGGGTCGGCGCCGGCAGACGGCCGAAGGTGGGGTGCACCGAACGCAGCCAGCCCAGCACCAGGCCGCCGATCAGCACGCCGCCCGATACCGAAAGGGTGATGGGCACCCCGCCGACTGTTACGGACAACGCCCCGATCAAACCGGCAACGAGGATGAACAGGCCGACCCAGACCATGTCGGTGGCATCCGCGGGGCGGTCGGCGTAGCCGATGGCCTTTTCGATGCGCGCGATGTGGGTTTTGGTTCCAGAGAGCTTGAGGATATCGCCCCGGTGAACCGTCGTCTGGGCCAGGACGGGGACGTCCACACTGGTCGCACCGCGGGTGATTTTTTGCAGGTAGACACCCCGGGCGAAGTCTTCCTTGGCGAGATCCACCAGCGTCTTGCCGTTGACATCCTTGTGGGTAATGACCAGGTCCACGGACTCGACCGGAATGTTGAGCAGTTCTTTGTCCGCGACTTCCTTGGCATGCTGCTCGAGGTCCACCAGGGCTTCGGTGGGGCCCGACACGGCCACCACGTCGCCGGCTTTGAGGGTGGTGTCGGCATCGAAGTCGATGATCTTGCCGCCGCTGCGGATGCGTTCGATATACAGGCGCTCACCCGGATGCAGGGCTTCGATTGCGCTGACGGTTTTTCCGGCCGCCTTGCCGTCGGCGGCAATCTCAAAGGCGCGCAGTTGAAGCTGGTGCCAGGCCGAGCCCATGCCGCCTTCAGGCTGGCCCTTGGACATTTCGGCTTCGTATTGCTTGCAGGCCTCCACGAGATCGGCGCCGATCAGCTTGGGTCCTAATTGGGCAAGGATGACACCGGTGCCGATCGTGCCCCACAGATAGCAGATGGCGTAAGCCACCGGAATCTGGTCAAGCATCTCCTTGGCATTGCTGATGCCGGAGTTGTTGATGGCATCGGTGGCCAGTCCGATAGAGGCTGAAATGGTTTGGGCACCGGCCCACAGACCGGCGGCAAGCCCCACGTCAAAGCCCGCGATTTTGGCCGCAATGTAAGTGCATGCCAGACAAATCACGCAAATGACCACGGCAAAGATGGCCTGGGGCGCGCCGTCATGGGCCACCCCCCGTACGAACTGCGGGCCCACGCTGTAGCCCACGGCGAAGAGAAACATGGTAAAAAATACCGACTTCACCTGGGCCGAAATGTTGATGTCCAGCTGCCCGATAAGCACGCCGACCAGCAGCGTGCCCGTCACCGCGCCCAGGCTGAAGTGGCCGATTTTAATGCTGCCGATAAAGTAGCCCAGGGCCAGCGTTAAAAAAATCGTCAGCGCGGCATTGGACCGCAGCACGTTGACAATCCAGGAGCTGCTGGGCTGCGGCCCTGTCGGCGCCTTGGCCTCGGTTTTTGGGGCATCCTTTTTGGCGTCATTCGCCGCATGGGCGTCGTTGGCCGCCAGCAGGATCTGGCCGCCATCGTGTAATTGGCGCGTTTGATGCTGATCGATCCCGGCGCCCTGGGCGTTGCTGATGGCGAATAAAACCACCATCGCTATCAGGCCCAAGAAGCCGGTGCCGGTCAGCCGGCGTGCTTTTCCAAGCACGCCCCTATGTTTTGCGAATAGTGATGTATCCATGGTATGTCTTCCTTCCTTTTCGTGAGGCACGGCCTGCACCGTTCAACACAGGTGCAGGCCGTGCCTCCTATATCGATTCTTAGTCGCCCCGACTGCTAGCTGTGCTTGAAGCTACCGGACTCTTCTTCGGTACTCTTGTGAGTCACCGGGTTTTTCTCGAAGTAGGCCATGCAGCTCTTGAGGTCAGTAATCAGCAGATCGGCCAGGTCGCGGCTGACCCCGTGGCGCACCAAAATCCTCATGATCACCAGATCCTGTCGGTTGGCCGGCATGCTGTAAGCCGCGATCTGCCAGCCGCGCATGCGGATCCGGTCGGACAGGTCGAAGAGGTTGAACCCGGGGTCGGCACCGTCCTTGAAAGACCAGCTCATAGCCGGGATGCCGCCACGGCCGTCATAGATGATCTTGAAGGGCCCCAGCTTGTCGATTTCGTCGGCCAAGTATTGGGCCGTGTCGTAGCAGGCCTGCTGGACTTTGCGGTAGCCCTCTTTGCCCAGGCGCAGGAAGTTGTAATACTGCGCCACGATCTGTCCGCCGGGCCTGGAGAAGTTGAGTGCAAAAGTGGGCATGTTGCCGCCCAGGTAATTGACCCAGAAGATCAAGTCGTCGGGCAGGTCCGTCTTTTCGCGCCAGATCACCCAGCCGACCCCCAGAGGGGCCAGACCGAACTTGTGGCCCGAGGTGTTTATGGACTTGACCCGCGGCAAGCGGAAATCCCACTCCAGATCCGGATCCACGAAGGGTGCCAGGAAGCCGCCGCTGGCGCCGTCCACGTGGATGGGGATGTCCAGGCCGGTGTCCTTCTGGAGCTGGTCCAGGGCGTCACTCACCGCCTTGACCGGCTCGTACTGGCAGGTGAAGGTCACCCCCAGGGTCGGCACCACGCCGATGGTGTTCTCGTCGCAGCGCTTGACGGCCTCCTCCGGGGTCATGATCAGGCGGTCACCCTCCATGGGGATCTCCCGCAGCTCAACATCCCAGTATTTCGCAAACTTGTGCCAGCAGACCTGCACCGGGCCGGTGACCATGTTGGGTTTGTCGGTGGGTTTGCCGGCAGCCTTCATCTTTTCGCGCCAGCGCCACTTCATGGCCATACCGCCCAGCATGGCGGCCTCGCTGGAGCCCGTGGTGGAGCAGCCCAGGGTGTTGGCGGCATCCGGCGAATTCCACAGGTCGGCCAGCATGTGCACGCAGCGGTTTTCGATCTCGGCCGACTGGGGGTACTCGTCCTTGTCGATCATGTTCTTGTCGATGCACTCGTCCATCAATTTATGGATCTCCGGATCCAGCCAGGTCTGGCAGAAGGTGGCCAGGTTCTGGCGGGCGTTGCCGTCCATCATCAGTTCATCGTGCACCACCTGGTAGGCGTGGCGCGGGTCGTGCTCCTTTTCGGGCATCTTGTACTTAGGCATCACGACCGAAAGGTCCGATGATGCATACACATCGTCTGAAATGCGGTCTCTGATTTTGTCTTTTTCATGTAAGGCCATTGGCTTTCTCCTTTCGCTACAGGCATTGTTGCGTTACCGGTTGGCAAGCCATCCCGGCAGGTTATAAATTACTGGTTTGCGTCGATTGATATATCATCCGCCCCCTGGCAGTATTTTGTTTTAGCCGAGCGTGTTCTTGTAGGTTTTCCCGTCTTTCATGATCACAACGAAGTTCTTTTCCGCATCCGCAACAAGATCGAGGTCCTCCAACTCCAATGCAAAGGCGTCGATGTTTCGCCGCAGGTCCAATGCTGTTAACAGAGCCATCGCTACTTTTCCTGCGTGAAGTTTTTCGGATGGGATGCGCTTTCATCGGGCCCCCCCTGTACAAGACAGCTGACTTCAAGCAGGGGGAGGCGCAAGT
>Ga0316575_10000275_pt1 | contig 14214 bp, 16 predicted proteins | sample J5NA_FD_203072 | JGI IMG/M metagenome (GOLD analysis project Ga0316575, IMG submission 203072) | Rhizosphere microbial communities from salt marsh grasses in Alabama, United States - J5-7_050615r2r3 | ecosystem: Host-associated > Plants > Roots > Rhizosphere | place: USA: Alabama | collected...
CGGATGGGTTGCCCCATATCGGAAGGCCAATCAACCTTGACAATCTCATTGTCGCCACCGGCCATGCGATGAAAGGCATATCAATGGCGCCCGTAACCGGAAAATTGGTTGCCCAGTTGGCTGCCGGTGAGCGCCCGGATATCGACCTATCCACCTTGAATATCGAACGGTTCACCTAAAAGGCGATGGAAATTAAAACACTCTCGGGTTAATTGTGCCCGCAGCACACCTTTTTGACTATAGACGAAACCGACAAAATTAGAAACAGGAGAGGCGGCATGAAAGATGACCGGGGATTGTACTATTACCCGAACCCGCTGCAAAAAAAATTCCGGATGTACGTTAAGGAAATGCACGGTGAAATATGTTTCAGGATGTGGAATTCCGAGGACCCGGAACTGTGGAAAACCCATGGTTGGGTCCCCTATGGCGCCATCCGGGAGGCAGCGGCGTTATATGACGGTAAAGCCATCGACCCCAAACAGGCTTATGACATCGAGGTGGCCCGGGCCTTGATGAAACACGGCGGCTAAATTTTTTATAGACGACTGCAACGACCGACCTTGTCTTCTGATAAATTGAACATTTTTCTGCAAAACAATCTCAGATTAACCGGAATCCCGCCGCAGCTCTATGATCTGCTGACTCAACGGTTGAAATTCCCCAATCCCAAGTACCTCGAAAACGCCCGCATGGGACGCTGGAATCGCGGCGTTCCGAAAGAACTGCGCTTCTATTACCGTATCAGGGGCGGCGGTCTTGTGATTCCACGCGGCTTCATCCGCCAGCTGATCACCACCTGCCGCAGGCTCGATATCGACTGTACGGTCGAGGACCGTCGCCGCAGTTTACCGCCGGTGGATTTTGCCTTCAACGGGCAATTGCGCCCCTTCCAGCAGCGAGCTGTTCAGCATATGCTGCGCAAAGAGTTCGGCACCCTGAATTCCCCGACCGGTTCCGGCAAGACCGTCATGGCCCTTTACATCCTGGCCCAACGCAAACAGCCCGCACTGATCGTCGTGCACACCGCCGATCTGGCCCGTCAGTGGTCCGAGCGCATCGAAACCTTCTTGAACATTCCGGTGAATGAAATCGGCCGCATCGGCGGCGGCAAGAAAAAAATCGGTGAAAAAATAACCGTCGCCCTGGTTCAATCCCTTTATAAATGCGCCGAGGCAGTGGCACCGCAAGTCGGGCACCTGATCGTCGACGAATGCCATCGCACGCCGAGTCGCACGTTTACCGATGCCGTCACCGAATTTGACGCAAGGTACATGTTGGGCCTCTCGGCAACCCCCTGGCGCCGAGACAATCTCTCCAAGCTGATCTTCTGGCACCTTGGAGACGTGCATCACCAGGTCGAGAAAAACGATCTGATTCGGACCGGTCAGGTTCTGCCGGCCGACATCATCTTTCGCGAAACCGCGTTCAAACCCTATTACGATCCGGTTCAGGAGTACAGCAAAATGCTCTCCGAACTGACGCTCGACGACGATCGAAACCGGCTCATCGCCGCCGATATCGCCGCCGAGGCGGCCCGTCACCCTGGGATCTGCCTCGTGCTGACGGATCGTAAGAAGCACTGTAAGTCACTGGGGGCTCTTCTGCGCTACGGCTTCTCACTGCCCGTTGACATTCTAACCGGGGACTTGAACGCCGGCGAGCGTCAAGCGGTGATGGACCGACTGCAGGAGGGCCGTATCAAGGTTCTCATCGCCACCGGCCAGTTGATCGGAGAAGGATTCGACTGCCGTGAGCTCACGACGCTTTTCATGGCCACACCGGTGCGATTCAGCGGACGCATCATTCAATATCTGGGAAGAATTCTGCGACCGGCACCTGGCAAGAAACGGGCGCGGGTGTTTGATTATGTGGACGTCAACGTCGAACCGCTGCTGAAGGCCGCCGGGGCCCGCAAGAAAATTTACGGACTTAAATAGGTTGACAAACAACTAAACCCTAAGGTTGCAAAGGCCGGAAGGCTTCCGGCTTTCCGGGAGGAGAAGTATGAAAAGCTTTCGCAAGGAATTATGGTTTGAAGTCCCCACGCGGCGGGCTTTTATCAACATCACGCCCCAGGTGGAACAGTGCCTGAAGGAGAGCGGCATAAAAGAAGGCTTGTGCCTGGTCAATGCCATGCACATCACCGCCTCCGTTTTCATCAATGACGACGAGTCGGGACTGCACCATGACTACGACGTTTGGCTCGAGAGGTTGGCCCCGCACGAACCGGTTTCGCAGTATCGTCACAATGTGGGGGAAGACAATGCAGATGCGCACATGAAACGCCAGGTAATGGGCCGTGAGGTGGTTGTGGCCGTCACCGACGGCCGGCTCGACTTCGGCACCTGGGAACGGATATTCTACGGCGAATTCGACGGGCGGCGGCGCAAGCGGGTTTTGGTCAAGATTATCGGAGACTAAGTCCCAACGTCGCATAAGCGGGACGGACTCGCCCTCGCATTAAGTATAAAAACTGAGCACGAATCTGGCAAATTTATAATCAAGCTCTGATTAGATCCGACACTTTGCGGTGGACATAGCAGTGCCATAATAGATGCTTCTCCATCTTCAGATTATTTTTATGTAATCATTACTGGACTGAAACATTTGTGATCCACTCAAAAAGGCAAAAGGATCATAATGTGCCTGCCTTTATCGATTTGAGTGATTGTTCCGAACCGAATATCCCACCGCAAAAACAGCACTCCCTCAATAAATTGGGCAAAAAGATCACACTATTCAGGCTTTGTTTTAATTTCATTATCTTATTGGAATTGTAAATTTACACGTCTATTGGAAATTCCGATAAAAATGAATTTAATTATCAAAATTTCCTATTTGACATATCGATATTCGCTATAATATCTGTATGTGTCTTTGTTTTACCTGCCATGAGGTTTTCTATGATTCATGATTTTGGCTTTACCTGAGGGCTCTTATCCTTCTAACCGGGTTTGTTAGACGAAGCCGTATGCCAAAATCATATCCAACTTGACATCACCTAATCGTCCTTGGGCCTTTTATTGTCCTTGCTTTCGCGAAAGCCCATCCGAGCACTCCCGGACATAGATACATTTTTGAAAAAGGCATCATCTCGCTTCGCGCACCGAGATGACCACACGTTATTAATAACAAAAGGAGCTGACGATGAGTGAAGATTACCGATCCATGTGGGCCGACCTTGGGCTCGATCTGGCAGCGCACGACGCACTGTTGGGCGTTCTGGGTCAAGCGTATCAGGACATTTATCTTGCACAGAAAAACCGCCCGGAGGGGATGGGTTATTTCGACTTTGTCATGAGCGAAGTCCACGGGCTGCGCATCAAGGAATTGCTGGATGAAAAAGCGGCCGGTAAATGTCATGGTTTGGGTTAATCAACTATTCAGCAAAAGGAGGAGAGAAGATGCGTATGGGTAAATATGTTTTGAAAATGTTTCTGATTGTGGGCCTGGTGGCCGGGATGACCGCTCCTGGCATGGCCTTTCTGGACGACAAATTTAAAAAAGAAGTGGAAAAGGAAGCCGATGCGGTCAAACTGGTTCGAGAAGTTCAGCGCGGCGGTTACGATGTGGTGACCACCGAAGAGCTCAAGATATGGATCGATTCCGGGAAAGACATGCTGATCGTCGATACCATGCCTTACGAAGACAGCTATAAAAAACAGCATGTGCCCGGGGCAGCCCAATTTCTGTTTCCAATACCCGACATGAAGGAATGGGACACCAAGGAAACCGACGGTAAGACCCAGGAAGATTTCCAGAAACTGCTGGGTGAAAATAAAGACATAACAATCGTGATCTACTGCGGTTTCGTCAAATGCACCCGCAGCCACAATGGTGCCGCCTGGGCCGTCATGCTCGGCTACAAGAACGTCTTTCGCTATCCCGGCGGGATCTTTGCCTGGAAAGGGGCGGATTTTCCCATTGAAAAGGCGGATTAGGCCATCGGGCGGCTCTTAGTGATGTCAAAGTGGCGCAACAATCACGACTCTCAGGCTGAGGCGTTAATCGCGCAGATTAAAAAGCGTGCGGAAAATCTGTATCAAACCCGGCAGCTGCTGTGTACCGAGGCGGTCGTGGTGACCTTGAACAAGGCCATTAACGGTGGGCTGAGTGACGCTCAGGCCGTTGCTGTTGCGGCACCTTTCAGCGTAGCGCTGGGAGATAGCGGGTGTATCTGCGGCGCCTTGAGTGGCGCCGTTTTGGCCTGCGGCCTGCTTGTAGGAAACGATCAGCCTTACCATCACCGCCAAAACATGCGCAAGAGTGCCCGGCAACTGCACGATGCGTTTAAAGCCACCAATGGCGCCACCTGTTGCAGGGTGCTCTCTCGAAGTGTCCGCTATGATCGACAGGCCCACTTCCAGCAGTGTACGAATTTGACGGCAGGTGCGGCAGAAATGGCCGCGAGGCTGATCCTAAATCAAAGACCTGAGCTGGTCCAATGCACCGAAATTGGCTTTCTCCAGAAAATGGATACCAAAATCGGTGCCATGCTGACCCGGCTGCTTCGGATTGTTTGCCTAAAAATGTAAAAAGGCTTCTTCCAAGGTATGAAATTTATATATGTCTCCAAAGGTTGAAACCTGCATTGAGGCGCTCAAAAAAACCGGCAAGGCTGGAACGACCCTTTCCAATAAAGCAAAATGCGTCATCGAAAGCCTGGCATCGGGAACGGCTCGACACCATATGGATGCCATCGGCAGTTTCACCAAATACGGGGAAAAACGCATCAGGAATTGCCTTAAACCATGAAATTCATTTTTATCTGCCCGAAGCGAAATATGACATTTGAAAGTGCCGATTTTAAAGTCACGGAAAATCAGGGAGTCATTAGCGATTTGTCCGGCAACAAGACGCTGGACGCCAAGGTTGAACTCAACGAGCCCTGCCCTTTCTGTGGTGAGAAGCATGTTTACCTTGCAAGCGAGTTGCCCTGCCCGTTTGAAATACCGAGGGAAGCAGTGGAACCGAAAAGGGAAATCAATGATGGAGAATAACAAAAAAGTTCAGCTTACAAAGACGGTAACCGGCTCCGGCTGAGCCTCCAAGCTGCCTCCAGGGGACCTGGACAAGGCACTGTGCGGCATGGTGTTTCCATCTGATGAAAATGTCATCATCGGTTTGGACCGTGCCGACGACGCCGGTGTGTACCGGATATCGGATGATCTGGCGCTGATTCAGACGGTGGATTTTTTCACTCCGATTGTGGACGATCCTTACTGGTTCGGGCAGATTGCAGCCGCCAACGCCCTGAGTGACGTTTACGCCATGGGCGGAACGCCGAAAACCGCCATGAACCTGGTCGCTTTTCCGGCTAAGACAATGGATTTGAGCATTCTGCGGCAAATTATCCAGGGTGGCGTCGACAAGCTCAAGGAGGCCGAAGTTGTTCTTATCGGCGGGCACAGCATTGAGGACAAGGAAATCAAGTATGGACTGTCTGTGACCGGCACCATTCACCCGAAGCGGGTGCTGGCCAAGAAGAATCTGAGGCCGGGAGACAGCCTGGTGTTGACCAAACCGCTCGGCACCGGCATTGTCAACACCGCAATCAAGGCCGATATGGTTTCCGAGCAGTTATCAGAAAAGGTGACCCGCTTGATGGCTGCGCTCAACCGAGACGCCGCACGGATTATGGCGAATTTTGATATCAACGCCTGCACGGATGTGACCGGCTTCGGGTTGCTGGGTCACCTTGCGGAAATGGTGAACGGATCGGGTTGCAGCGCCAGGATTTTTTCCGCCCAGGTGCCGGTCATCCCCGAAGCCGAGGGTTTTGCCGCCATGGGGCTCATCCCGGCCGGTGCCTATAAAAATAGGGAGTTTCGTGAACAGATGATCACCTTTGCCGAGACGGTCTCCCGGACACTGCAGGACCTGATGTTCGATCCCCAAACATCCGGTGGACTCCTGATCAGTGTCAGTGACGTTCATTGCAATGACCTGATTTCAGCCTTGAAAGAAGGCGGCATTCCAGATGCGGTTCGAATTGGGGATGTTGTTGACAGCCAGCAAGAAATTATTTCGGTTATCTGATCTCAAGCCTTTTTGAAATAGATAGTGTGGTGAACCAGGAGGTGTTTATATGAAAGAAATTGATGCGCGAGGTCTGGCATGCCCGGCACCCGTACTTCAAACAAAAGCCGCCTTACAGGAAGAAAGTCCGAATGGTGTGAGGGTGGTCGTCGACAACGCCGCTTCCCAGCAAAATGTACAGCGATTCCTTGAATCCCAGGGATTTCAAACAACGTTGGAACAAGCCGGTACCGACTACGTTGTCATTGGAAATTGTGATTCAATGTCCTCTGTGCAGCCCCAACCTGCAATGGAAGCTCACTGTGACGCCAAGAAGATCATGGTTATGTGCGCCACAGACCGGATCGGCTTCGGCGACGACGCACTGGGTTTAAAACTCATGGTCAACTTCCTGCGCACACTAAAGGAATTGGGTGACGAGCTGTGGCGGCTGGTGTTCGTAAACAACGGCGTCAAGCTCACCATCGACGGCTCGGATGTGCTCGAGGATCTGAAAGAATGCGAGAAGGGTGGCCTCAAAATACTGGTATGTGGCACTTGCCTGGACCATTTCAACCTGTTGGACCAAAAGCAGGTCGGCGAGACGACCAACATGCTGGATATCGTCACGGCCATGCAGCTGGCCGATAAGGTCATCAACATTTGACGAATTTTATACGTTGAGGAGATAAACCAATGAAATACGGTGCCCGCAACCGAATCCAAGCAAAAGTGAAAAGTGTCAAAAAGGGCGATGTAATGTCGCTCGTAAAATTCGATGTCACCACACCGCATGAAATGGCGTCCGTCCTCACCACGGAATCAGTCGAGTACCTCCAACTTGCACCGGGAGACGAAATTGAATTGGTGATCAAGGCAATCCACGTGCTGCCGGTAAAGGGATAAGCAGACCCATCGCTCCGTTCTAGCGGCATCCTCTAATCAGAGACCCGCTTCTTAATAATGTATCGACGGCCGCTTAGTGATCACGGAGGGGCAAGGGTCCCGGTAGAATTTCTTAGCAAAGGATTTAATAAAACCTTTCAAACGATGTGTTGACCGACGAGTATTTCTAAAATTCCGCAGACAAGATTGTGCGAGCTTGTAAGGGGCGACAAGAAAAGAATCTTTGACGGGGGCTTTTGCACCAGATATAAAGGATGCTCTAGCGTCATTTCTGATTCATAATCATTCTCGGAAATGGTAATAAGAATGGCGATTTTTTGAGGGACGGAAAAATGAAGTGTGATCAATGCAAAGCTTTTATCGAAAAAGGCGATGAAAGGGAACACCTGGGGAAAGTGTTGTGTGAGGATTGTTACATGGAGGTTCTATCCCCGGCAAAACCTTGTGATCCCTGGGCGGTTTATGCTGCAAAATCGATGACTAATGAAAATACGCAATTAACGAAACGGCAAGAAAATATTCTGGCTGTACTGAAAGAAACAAATGGAATTGAACTGGAATCTCTGGCCAAAAGACTTGGCTCAAATGCAGGAGATTTGGAGCGGGAACTTGCAACTTTGAGGCACATGGAAAAGATTCGAGCTGCCAAGGAAGGTAACAAGAAAATTTTTGTACTGTGGTGATGGATAAAAATGTTAGATGGTGGGAAAACAAACCGTAGAGATATTTGTCAAGGGATAAACACTAAGGGTCCCAGAAAAAAGGAGACCAACGAATTAAGTAACTCGGTCGGAATTTATGTCTTTCAGGTTGACTGAACGTCACCTCTTTGAATCCCCAAATTGCCGCTTGACATCTTTTCCTATTGACAAAAAGTTTGGATGCCTATAGATGAGATCTCAATATTCGGTAGAAACCGACTCGCCTGACGAATACCGATAAATTTGAAGCATAGAAAATCACGATAGTGATCCACGCCATGAAGGCGCCGGATGCGCGTGATTTTTTTGTACTGATTCGAACGATTTTTCGACCTCCGAATCAGACGTAATATCATCGAATTATAAAAGCCACGAAGGCTGACGATTCTCTGTTAAGGAATCTAATGTCTCGTGGCTTTTTTGTTTGCAGCCAATTGGAGATATTTTGCCATGTTGGGCGAGCTGACACCGAAGATGGCCGAAAGCATTATGTCGAATTCAGCGTACAAATTCCTTCTACCGCTATCACAGGAAAAGGCTGAGATCATTGGAGGAAGCAAAGAGCCACTTCCGCATTTGGTAGAGGCTACAGTAAAAAGAATAAAGGAGGTGATGAAACATGTGTGAAGCCAATGCATACCTGGTTAAAGCCGGAGGAGAGGATTTAATTATGGAATCTGTGGATATTGTAGAACCGGGGGGCCGCGATACCTGGCGGCTGGTGGGTATATTCGGTGACCAGAAATGCGTAAAAGGAAGAATTAAGGGGATGAATCTGGTGAATCATAAAATCGTATTCGAAGAAGTGAATGATTGAAAGCTAACATTTAATCAAATTCGGTCGTCGAATACAGATATCGGTCCGGGTTATCGGACATAGTAATTGGATGTATATGAATCACCATAACAAGGCTGTGCCTGGAAAATACAGTGATTGTAGTGCAACTATGCTGGAGGCGTTATGAAAATTACATTTAGATTTATAATGGTGATATTACTTATTTTGATGTCGGCAGGTCAGGTCCTTGCTCATTTCGGGATGGTAATCCCATCGGACTCGATGGTCATGCAGGGAGACGACAAAAATGTCAACCTGCAGCTCTCTTTTTCGCACCCCTTTGAAATGGTCGGCATGGAGTTGGTCAAACCCAAGGCCTTCGGCGTCGTGGCCAACGACAAGAAAGAAGATCTTGGCAGCGCCCTGAAACCCACGAAGGTCATGGATCACTCCGCCTGGCAGACGGATTACGCGATCAAACGTCCGGGCGTCTACATGTTTTACATGGAACCGCAGCCCTACTGGGAGCCGGCCGAGGATCTCTTCATCATCCACTACACCAAAACGGTGGTCACGGCCTTCGGCGACGACGAGGGGTGGGACGGGGAGGTGGGATTAAAAACCGAAATCGTGCCTTTGTCAAAACCGTACGGCCTTTACGCCGGCAACGTCTTTCAAGGCATCGTCAAGTTGGACGGCAAACCGGTGCCCTATGCGGAGGTCGAAGTCGAGTATTACAACAAGGACGGGAAGGCCGTCGCCCCCACCGATTACATGGTGACCCAGACCATCAAGGCCGACCAGAACGGGGTGTTTACCTACGCAGCACCCAAGGCCGGCTGGTGGGGTTTTGCCGCCCTGAACGAGGCCGACTTCAAAATCAAAAAAGACGGCCAGGACAAAGGCGTGGAAATAGGTGCCGTAATCTGGGTTCACTTCGAACCGTGGCAGCTAAAGTAACATCAGCGGTACGATTTTATAAGAATTCAGCTTCATCGAAAGAACCGGTTACCATGTCAACTGTTTATGTCTTAAGGAGATGGAAGATGCAAAAACGCATAGCCATTTTTTTTAGCATTTTGATACTTTCGGTGGCAGGGGCCCGGGCGGAAGATACGGCCAGCCAGCAGGAGGTGGATCAGCTCAAGCAAAGAGTTGCGGAACTGGAAAAGAAGCAGGAAAAGACGGACGATGATTTCGGCAAACTGTCCGACATCGCCAAACATGTGTCCATCGGCGGGGTGCTCTCCGGAGCCTACCAGTACGAATGGGTCGACGGTCCGCCGGATGTCGACGACAGCGGCCGGGGGGCGATCTCCTTTCAGCCCGAGGTGAGCATCACCCCCACCGAGGCCGACGAGATTTTCTTCGCCTTCGGTTTTGCCGCCGGCAACGGATTGAACGCTGTCACCCCCTTCGTGCTGGCCCCCTGGGCGGCGGCCCTGGAGGACGATGTCAAGGACATCAATGGCCGCAACCGCGACTACCTGCTGCAGGCCTGGTACAAACACACCTTCAGCTTCAGTGAGGAGCACACGCTTGGGTTGGCGGGCGGGATCATCGACTCGACCGACTATCTGGACGACAACGCCTACGCCAACGACGAATACACCCAGTTCATGAACGAGGCGCTGGTCAACGCATCCAACGGCTTTCTGCCCTCCTGGGACATCGGCGGCGCCCTGGAATGGGACCTGGGCCCGATCGGGGTCAGGGGCGTCTACATGAACGTCGGGGAAAACGACGACGGCAACAACTACAATTTTTACGGTGCCCAGGTGATGTACACCCTAAAGACCGCTTTAGGGGAAGGCCACTACCGGGTGAACGTCAATTTCACCAGCGAGGCGTTCTCCGATCCGGATGACACGTCGTTAGAGCGGCGGGAGGCCCTGCTGCTTTCCTTCGATCAGGCATTGGGCGATATCTTCGGGGCCTGGATCCGCCTGGGCTTCGGTTCTGAAAAGGCCTTGGTGAACTACAAGAAGCTCTACTCGGGCGGCATCAATGTCACCGGCAAGTGGTGGGGCCGCGAACAGGACAACATCGGCGTCGGTTACGCCTATCTCAAGGGCGCCGAACAAACCGAGGAGAGCCTTGATTATTCCCACGTGGCGGAAGGCTACGTGCGCTTCGGCTTGAATGACTATTTGGCTTTGACGTTCGATCTGCAGTACATGCAAGACACGTATGTGGCCACGGCCAGCGACAACGACGTGGACGGCTGGATCGCCGGGGTGCGGATGACGGCGGAATTCTGAGGTGAAAAACACCTCCTGTGTTCTGAGTGGCAACCGGGCATGCGCGCTGATTAGCTCGATCGGGGCACTTTCGCTGTCAAAGGATTGCGCCGGTTGCCATTCTATTTGATTGGGGAGGAAAGCCCGTGCACATTTCCGAAGGTGTTCTCTCGGCGCCGGTGCTGATATCGGGTGGGGTTCTGGCCGCGGCCGGAACGGCGGTCGGCCTAAAAAGAAAGGAACCGCCGTCAAAAAGGCTCGTGCCGATCATCCTTTTCGCGGCCGCGCTGACGCTGCTTTTTTACGGCCGAGCCTTGGCACACAACGTAACCGTCTTCGCCTGGGTCGAGGGGGATACGGTGCATGTCGAAAGCAAGTTCAGCGGCGGCCGCCGCCCGATGGATGCGCCCGTTGAAGTCTACGACGGCGACGGAAGACTGCTGTTGAGGGGGGTGACCAACGAGAACGGCGAATATTCCTTCAAGGTGCCGCAAAAAACCGCCCTGAAGGTGGTCGTGCTCGCCGGCATGGGCCACCGGGGAGAGTGGAGCATCCCCGTATCGGATCTCGGCAGTGTCGACGGCATAACAGGGTCGCAAGCGGCGCAGACCGGTTCCCCGCCCGCAACCGGAATCACCCAGCCTGCGGCGATGGTCGGTTCCGGGTCCGCCGGAAATTTGACCACGACCGAATTAAAAAAGGCCGTCGAGGAGGCGCTGGAAGCGCAGCTCAAGCCGGTCATGAATCTGCTGGTGGAAACCCGGCCGAGCGGCCCCACGATTACCGATGTTCTCGGCGGCATCGGCTACATCTTCGGATTGATTGGAGTGGCCGCCTATTTCAGCAGCCGGCGAAGAAAACCTTGTAAATAGTGTCCGAGGCGGAGACCAAGCCTATACGAAAGCGCTTAGACCAGTTTTGTTTTTTAAAGGTAAAAAATAAATTTTGAAATTTATCGACAACCTGATCAACAAGAATCGCTGGAAATTTCAGTGGCATTACTGGCGCGGCCATACACCGTGGGATACCCAAATTACTCCTCCTGAGGTAATGGCATTTATCAAGACCACCAGGCCCGGCAAGGCGCTTGATCTGGGTTGCGGTACAGGCACCAATGCCATCACTCTAGCCCGTCACGGTTGGGAGGTTGTGGGGATCGATTTCGTAGCCAAAGCCATCCGAACAGCCCGCCGCAAGGCCTCTGCAGCCGGATTGAAAATTGACTTTCAGGTTGCCGATGTCAACAATCCCGGCATGTTCTCATATGCCTTCGATTATGTTCTCGATATCGGATGTCTATTTACATTGGAACCAAAAGCGCGCACCCAATACGCTCAAACCTTGGCAAGGTTGTTAAAACCGCAAGGTTGGTACATGCTGTATGCATGGTTGCCTCGTCCCTGGAAGGGTAAAGTGATGGGCATTTCAACTGGAGACGTCAAAACTCTTTTATCGGGTATTTGCGTCAACACAAATATGGTGATTGGAGAAGAAAAGGGCTATCCTTCCGCCTGGTACTGGTTCCGAAGGCAATAAGCCCAATATATGCAATTAACGTGAAGTTATCCATAGCACTCCAACGCAACTTGCAGACGGCGGTAAACCGTTGTTGGCCAATCGATGAGCGTTAACCCCTCAAAGCTTGTGATCCCGCGCCGTCCACAGTGCCAAGAATTACGAGAAGTACGCCGGCAATGAACGGACCTTGACACCGCTGCAGATAAATAGCCTGCGGATCCTCGAAGAGGACGGTGCCATGGAACCGGCTACCCTTCTATCCAAACTTGGCTGCGATTTGCGGCTCGAGGACCTGGAACGGGAATTTGCATCCTGCGCCATATCGAAAAAGTCAGAGGGGAAAAAAGGCGGCAAGGTTCTTTGGTGTCTATGGTGTTATGAAAACAGCAGATGGTTAGTAAACGCTAAGCTCCTAGTCATTGCCCTGCAAATGGGTCCAAGGCCGCTCCGCTGAACCATAACGTTGGCAGCCGTGGGCGCTCCGGTGTGCCTGCCCGGAGGCAAATCATGTCAAAAAAAACTCATTAAATTTCTGTTTGCAACGACACTGGTTATCGCCCAGGCCATCACGGTCGAAACGGCCCAAGCTGGAGAACACCGCCAGTACGAGGCGCATGAGCATGGTGTTGCGCATTTGAACGTGGCCGTGGAAGTAAGGGATCTTACCATTGAACCCCCGGTGGATCAAACTATCCATGTACGCCTGGAAGGCATCGAGGCGATTCATATCGACTGGAAAGAGGCGCCCCGATCTCGGGCCATTCCATCTCAGCTGAAAACACCCTCAAAATGGATCTGTCGCCAAAGCTAATCACGGCTTTTTTCGTGGGCTTGAAATCGCGCATCGCGGCCTTCGCCTTACAGCGCACCATCAATGAATATCGGGAGATATATGCCGCCGGCGCTTCATACCCTTGTCTCTTGACTTTGCCGAGCGCACAAAATATTAACAATATAGAGTATTTTGGAATACGTAAAATCGAATCGCCTGAAATTGGAGGGCCCGGATGGGGTCGATAAAAAATCTTCTTGCACACCCACTCTGAAAAACATAGTGTTATCAATTAGGTCTGCGATTACGGCATCGGCATCCCCGTATCCATATTTGATAAAATCTTCGAGCCGTTTTTCACCATGAAGCCAGAATAACTCAGATATGAGCTGTTTAAGAGCTTTTCAACCCAGAACGTTGAACCCTGAACCGCTCAACCTAGGTCTAAGTTTAGCGAGGACAACATGTACTCGGAAAAGGAAATCGAATATCTCCTCAAGGGAATTGAAGCCTTTGAAAAACGCCTGATCGTCATTTCGCCGGATTTTGAAATACTGGCGACCAACTGCCGGTCGGGCACCGATGAAGACACCGACATCGTCGGACAGCTGTGTCACAGCGTATTTTATGATCGCCCGCAGCCTTGCGAAAACTGCGCCGTGCGAAAATCAAGCCAAACAGGACGTCCCGCTCTGCAAACGAAACCGGAAGATTCCGCCAATCTCGAAAAGATGCCGTGTTTCTATGCCTACCCCATTTACGCCGGTGATAAAATAGAAGCTTTCGTGAGCATGGACTTCGACCTGCCGACAAGGGGTCAGATCGAGGATAAACTGCAGAGCTCCAACGAGCTGCTGCGCAACCTGATTCTCAGTGCGGTGGACGGCGTCATTGCTGCCGATAAAAAAGGAAAAATCCTGATTTTCAACGAAATGGCCTCTGAAATATTCGGCTACAGCATCGAAGAAGCGCTCGAGAGTCTGAACATTCGCAACATCTATCCCGATCGACTCGAACTCGAGGTCATGAAAAAGCTTCGCAGTGAGCAATACGGTGGGCCGGGCAAACTGCGTTCTTACGAGACCGATGTGCTCAATAAAGACGGCGAATGCATCCCCATCAACCTCAACGCGGCCATCGTGTACGAGGATAAGCGGGAAATTGCCACCATCGGCTTCTTTCACGACATGCGCGAAATCAAGCAGATGAAGGAAGAACTTGAAAAAACGCAGCTGCAGCTTCTGCAGTCGGAAAAGATGGCCTCACTCGGCAAACTAG
>Ga0316575_10000277_pt1 | contig 14167 bp, 13 predicted proteins | sample J5NA_FD_203072 | JGI IMG/M metagenome (GOLD analysis project Ga0316575, IMG submission 203072) | Rhizosphere microbial communities from salt marsh grasses in Alabama, United States - J5-7_050615r2r3 | ecosystem: Host-associated > Plants > Roots > Rhizosphere | place: USA: Alabama | collected...
TGGATGTCGACGCGGTCACGGGTCTCGCGGATCCCGACGAGATGCAGGGCGCCGCGCTGATCATCGAGTCGTTCGCGGACGACAAGCCGGCCGACCTCGCCGCGGCCCTCCTGGAGATGGCACCCGCGCGGGCGGTCGAGATCGCCGCGGCGCTGGACAACGAACGCCTCGCCGACGTGCTCGAGGAGATGCCCGAGGACGAACAGGTGAAGTTGCTGTCGAGCCTCAAGATCGAGCGCGCCGCCGACGTGCTCGAGGCGATGGAGCCGGACGACGCCGCGGACCTTCTGGGCGACCTCCCGGAGCGCACGGCCGCGGAACTGCTCGAGCTGATGCAACCCGAGGACGCGCGCAACGTGCGGCAGCTCCTCAACTACGACGACGACGTCGCAGGCGGCCTCATGACGACCGAACCGGTGATCGTCGGTCCCGAGAGCACCGCCGCGAACGCCCTCGCTCTGTTGCGCCGCGAGGAGATCACGTCATCGCTCGCGTCGATGGCCTTCGTGGTGCGCCCGCCGCTCGAGACGCCGACCGGTCGCTACGTCGGTCTCGTCCACATCCAGCGCCTGTTGCGCGAGGCGCCGCAGACCCCGGTGGGCTCTCTCGTCGACCCGAGCATCGAGCCGCTCGAGGCGACGGACTCGCTCGCCGAGGTGGCGCGCCGTATGGCGGCCTACGACATCCTCGCGGCTCCCGTCGTCGACGAGGAGGGGCACCTGCTCGGGGTGGTGTCCGTGGACGACGTTCTCGACCACCTTCTGCCCGACGACTGGCGCGAACAATCCGCGGCGGGGGTGGCCCATGAGTGACCGGCTCGACCGCCCCACGGAGGCGCGCCGGTTCTCGCGCCGCCGCGTCCGTCCGACCGACCGTTTCGGACGCCTATCCGAGGCGACGGCGCGTTTCCTCGGGACGCCGCGCTTCATCGTCTATCTCACGGTGTTCTGCGCGGGGTGGCTCGCGTGGAACGTCCTCATGCCGGACGACTGGCAGTTCGACAAGGCCGCGCTCGGCTTCACGGCGCTCACGCTCGTCTTGTCGATCCAGGCGTCGTACGCGGCTCCGCTCATCCTGTTGGCACAGAATCGCCAGGACGACCGTGACCGCGTCGCGGCGGAACACGATCGTCAGCGTACGGAGCGCTCGCTCGCCGACACGGAGTTCCTGGCGCGCGAAGTCGCCGCGCTCCGCAACGCCATCGGCGAGACCGCGACGCGCGACTTCGTGCGCGGCGAGATCCGTGCGCTCCTCGAGGAGCTGCGCGCGGACCGCGTCGACGAGCCCGACGACGCGAGCGCGCCCTAAGCGAGCGACGCTCGCCGACCCGGACTACGACTGCGTCGGCGGGGGTGGGACGTCCGTGCCCGTGCTCTCGGGAGTGGCGTACGACCCGGGCGTGATCCTCGTCGGCGTGCCACTCGGAGCGGGCGGTGCCTGCGTCGCGAGCGCCGGACCGCGCGCGGACGACGCGGCGGCGCGCTGGGACCATCCCGCGCCGACGAGGAAGCCCACGATGATCCCGGCTCCGACCCACACGTAGCCGAGGGGGTCCTCGAAGTACACCTGGAAGAGCTTGTCGTAGTAGACGTTGTCGAGGTTCCGCAGCGCCGCGGGGAGCGATCCGAAGAGCTCCGTCGTCAGGTACAGGATGATCGCGACCGCGATCGACGCAGCGCCGATGATCACGGAGAGGACTCCCGCCGCGAGCCCGGTCACGCGGCCGACGACGCGGAGTAGGAATCCTCCGACGGCGCCGACGACGATCATGAGGAAGAGGAGCTCGGCGTTCATCGCCGAGGAGATCAGGGCGTAGATCACCGCGGCGACAAGGCCGCCCGCGAGGCCCGCGATCGTACCGAGAAGCCAACGCGGCCTCCGGTCGTCCACCATCCCGGGGGTCATCCCCGGCTGTGCAGAGTCATTCTCCACGGTGCTCATTCGACCTCCTCGTCACCCGCGCTGGTCGGCGGTGAGGCCACAGTACTGGACTCCGGGCCGTCGCGCGCGTCGAAGGTCCCCCGCCGGGACCCTGGTCGCGAATAGCGGTACCGGGGCCGCTTACGATGGACGCATGCCCACCGAAGAAGCCGTCCGCTCCGCACTCGCCACCGTCATCGACCCGGAGATCCGGCGCCCGATCACCGACATCGGCATGGTTCGTTCTGTCGCCCTCGACGACGCCGGTTCGGCGACGATCGGCATCGACCTGACGACACAGGGGTGCCCGCTACGCGAGAAGATCGTGTCCGACGTCGAGGCGGCCGTGTCCGGCGTCGACGGCGTCACGGGCGTGAGCGTCGACCTCGGAGTGATGTCGGAGGCGCAGCGGGAGGCGCTCCGCTCACAGTTGCGCGGAGGAAAGCCCGAACCTGTCATCCCGTTCACCCAGCCGGGCAACATGACGCGCATCTACGCGATCGCCTCCGGGAAGGGCGGCGTCGGGAAGTCCACCGTCACCGCGAACCTCGCGGCCGCAATGGCCGCGGACGGCCTCAAGGTCGGGGTGCTCGACGCGGACATCTTCGGCTTCTCGATCCCCGGGATGCTCGGGGTTGAGGGCAAGCCCACGCGCCTCGACGACATGGTGCTGCCCCCCATCGCCCACGACATCAAGACCGTATCGATCGGAATGTTCGTCCCGGACGGGCAACCGGTGGTGTGGCGCGGGCCGATGCTTCACCGGGCGATCGAACAGTTCCTCTCGGACGTGTTCTGGGGCGACCTCGACGTGCTCCTGCTCGACCTTCCCCCGGGAACGGGCGACATCGCGATCTCCGTCGCGCAGCTCCTGCCGCACTCCGAGATCGTCGTCGTGACGACGCCCCAGGCGGCCGCGGCGGACGTCGCTGAGCGGGCGGGCGCCGTCGCGGTTCAGACGCAGCAGGGGGTCGTAGGCGTGATCGAGAACATGGCGTGGCTAGAGCAGCCCGACGGTTCGCGCCTTGAGCTGTTCGGCTCCGGCGGCGGCACCCAGGTCGCGGAGCGGCTGACCGAACTACTCGGAACCGACGTGCCCGTCCTGGGCCAGGTGCCGATCGACGTCGCGGCGCGAGAGGCCGGCGACGCCGGCACCCCCGTCGTTCTCACGCACCCGGAATCGCCCGCCGCCGTCGCCTTCCGCGAACTCGCGACGGCGCTCGCGGCGCGCAAGCGCGGTCTCGCGGGCCGATCGCTCGGCGTCAATCCGAGGTAGAGCGTCCGGACACGCGAGCGGGGCGCCCTTTCGGACGCCCCGCCCCCGTGTTCAGGAGTGACAGAACCCGCTTACTTCTTGTCCTTCGCAACCGCCGCAGCCGTGGCCGCAGCGACGATACCGAGCACCAGCGCGCCCGCCGTGACCTCGGTGGAGAACACGGTGCCGCCCAGCGACGCGAGCGTCGCTCCGTCGACGCCACCAGGGGCGTTCGACATGAGTCCACCCGCGATGACGTGGCCGAGAACAGCGAAGCCCGCCGCGGTCCACAACGTGGACTGCTTGGCGTTCCCCGCGAACATGCCCACGGCGCCGCCGATCAGTACTGCGAGCAGCAGCATCTCGATGATGAGCACCCAGTAGTGGTCGCTGCTGAAGCTCTGAGCCTCGACCCACGACCAGATCAGCGCGAGAACGTAGGTGACGATGAGGGCACCCACGAACACGTTGACCGCCGACTTGGGAAAGATCCAAAGGATCTTCTTGTCCATCTGCAATCTCCTTTGATTGAGTGCCCCCACCTTCAGGGGCACACGCCCATCATGCCATCAGGTCACGAAAAGGTCACGGGTAGATTACGGCGATGTCTCGCGTCAGCGCTTGCCCCAACCCGCGCAGATGATCGCGATGATCGCCGCGAGGGCGGCCGACACGTACAGGTACGTGTCGTGGAAGCTGCCGAGAAGCGCGTCGCCGAATGACGCGTCGCTCGAACCGGTGCCGAACATGATGGGCGTGCCGAGCGCCGCGAGTCCGGCGGCCGTCCAGAGGGTCGCGGCCTTCTGGTCCGGCGACGTCACCCGAACGGTGAAGCCGACCGCCGCCGCGAGAAGGATGAGGAGCAGTAGCGCGATGACGACGTTGATGTCGTCCGGCACGGCCGCGCTGAGGAGGAGCGCCGCCGCGAACATCACGACGAGTCCGGAGATCAACGCGCCGACGCGGTTGCGACGGAGTGCGTCGAGGAACGAGATGGTCTGCGCAGGTTGCGCCATGAGTGTCTCCTTTGTTCAGGTTCTCCCGATATCGGGATTCTCCGCCATCATGGCACGTGCCCCGGGGGTGCCGTAAGGCGTTAGCGCCGTCGGCTAGCATGTTTGCGGCAATGAACGGATCCCCGAAAGACGGCGCGCCCCTGTGGGTCGAACCGTGGGCGCGCGAACTCGGGGAACGGAGCGTCGCCCGGGCTTTCGCCGAGACCTTCGACTCCGCTCCGACGGGCGTGTGGTCCGCACCTGGGCGGGTCAACCTCATCGGCGAGCACACCGACTACAACGGCGGCCTGTGCGTGCCGGCGATCCTCCGCCACCGCACCTACATCGCGGGAGCGCCGCGCAACGACCGAATCATGCGCTTCGCGAGCGCCGAGGGAACCGAGTTCGTCGGGCCGGGGACGACGTTCGAGGTCGCCATTGACGACCTGAGCCCCGACTCCTGCGGGGGATGGCCGGCGTTCATGGCCGGCGTGGTGTGGTCGCTCCTCGAGCGTGGGTACGACGGGCCCGGCTTCGACCTCGCCGCGACCACCTGCATCCCCCGGAACGCGGGCCTCGCGTCGTCAGCCGCGCTCGCCTGTTCCACCGCGCTCGCCGTCAACGATCTTTGGCGTCTCGCACTCGACGCGCCCGAGAATCGGGTCGAGCTGGCGGAAGCGGCTCGAGACGCCGAGAACGTCGTCGCGCACACCCCGACGGGGCGGCTCGACCAGTACGCCGCGCTGTTCGGCCACCCCGACACCGCGCTCCTCGTCGACTGCGCGACCGCGCCCCCGTCGCTCCATCACCACCCACTCACCCTGCACGAATACGGCCTCGAGATCCTCGTGATCGACACCCGGACGACTCACGACCTCACCGACGGGCGGTACGCCCGCCGTCACGACGAGTGCGCCCGAGCGGCGACCGCCCTCGGCGTCGCGACGCTCCGCGAGGTCGCGGACTCCCCGAGCGGCGTCTCGCGGGTCGAGCGCCTCGAGGACGCCGTACTCCGAAGGCGCGCCCGCCACGTCGTCACCGAGATCCACCGCGTCCGGGCCGTCGTCGACGAGCTCGCCGGCGTCGGGCCCGCCCACGAGCGGTTCGCGGAGGTGGGTCGGCTCTTCTCCCAGTCCCACGCATCGCTCGCTCGGGACTTCGAGGTCAGCCGGCCCGAGCTGGACCTCGCCGTCGAGGCGGCGACGGGCGCGGGCGCGCTCGGCGCGCGACTCGTCGGCGCCGGATTCGGCGGGGCGGTCATTGCGCTCGCTCGCCGCGTTCAGCTCGCGTCGATCGCGGGCGCCGTCGCAGAGGCCTTCGCGGCTAGCGGGTACGAACAGCCGCGTTTCCTCCACCGTTAGGCGCCTACTCGTAGCGGATCACGAGGGGCGCGTGGTCGCTCCACCGCGTGTCCCAGCTCGAGGCTCGTTCGACCTCGGCCGCGATGGCCTTCGACGCGAGTGCGGGCGAGCAGAACTGATAGTCGAGCCGCCACCCGACGTTGTTGTCGAAAGCCTGTCCCCGCTGCGACCACCACGTGTACGGCCCGTCCACGTCGCCCGCGAGGGCACGGTGGACGTCCACCCAGCCGTCGGCGAGCCAGCCGTCGAGGTAGACGCGCTCCTCCGGGAGGAAGCCCGCGTTCTTGACATTGCCCTTCGCGTTCTTGATGTCGCGCGGCGTGTGGGCGACGTTGATGTCTCCCATGACGACGACGCGCTCGTGACGCTCGAGCAGGTCGCGCATGTACGCCGTCATCGCGTCCAGGAAGGCGTACTTGTCGTCCATCTTCGGCGTACCGGCCTGGCCCGAGTGCACGTACACCGAGACGACGCGGACGTCGCCGATGTCGGACGCGGCCGTTCCCTCGACCCAGCGTCCCGTGTGCGCGGGCTCGCGCGGGAGACCCGGAAGGCCGACGACGACGTCGCGCAGCGGCTCCCGGGTGAGGAGGGCGGATCCGGCGCGGCCCGCGATCGCGCACTCGTCGTGCTCGACGGACCAGGAGCCGGCAAGGGCGTCGCGGACGACGGCATCCGGCGCTCGCACCTCCTGGAGGGCGACGACATCCGCAGGATCGCCCGCGAACCACGCCGCCCCGTGGTCCTTCCGGAGGGCCGCTCTGAGCCCGTTGACGTTGACCGTCGCGATGCGCATGCGGCGACCCTAACCCGCCGCGGCGCGCTCCGCCATCTCCACCACGTTCTGAAGCAGCATCGCGCGCGTCATCGGACCCACGCCGCCGGGGTTCGGCGACACCCACGCCGCGATCTCCGCCGCCTCGGCGGCGATATCCCCCGCCACGCGGCTCTTGCCCGTGTCCGGATCCGTCACGCGGCTCACGCCAACGTCGATCAGGATGGCCCCGGGCTTGACCATGTCGGCCGCGACGATGCCGGGGACACCGGCGGCCGCCACGATCACGTCGGCGCGACGGGTGTGCGCGGCGAGGTCCCGCGTTCCCGTGTGGCACAGCGTCACGGTCGCGTTGACGGCCTTGCGGGTGAGGATCAGCCCGATGCTCCGTCCGACCGTCGTGCCGCGGCCGACGACGACGATATCGGCTCCGCGGAGGGATACCCCGTGACGCTCGATCAGCTCGACGATCCCCCGCGGCGTGCAGGGCAGCGGGGAGCCGATCTCCTCGCTCACGCGCAGCACGAGGCGCCCGAGGTTCGTCGGGTGGAGGCCGTCGGCGTCCTTCGACGGGTCGACGAGCTCCAACACGCGATTCGTGTCGACGCCGTCGGGCAGCGGCAATTGGACGATGAATCCCGTGCAGGCCGGGTCCGCGTTGAGACGCGCGACCGCGGCCTCGATCTCGTCCTGCGTCGCGATGCCGGGAAGGTCCTCGCGAATCGACGCGATGCCGACCTCGGCGCAGTCCTTGTGCTTGCCCGCCACGTACCAGGTCGAACCCGGATCGTCGCCGACGAGTAGCGTGCCCAGCCCCGGCGTCACGCCACGAGAGGCCAACGCCGCCACGCGTTCGGCGAGCTCGGCCTTGATCGCGGCCGCAGTCGCCTTGCCGTCGAGAATCTGCGCGCTCATCCCGCCCCCCTACTGCTCGAGGCCGGGGTAGAGCGGGAAGGCGTCGGCGAGCGTCGCGACCCTCGCGCGAAGCGCCTCGACGTCGGCTCCTCCCTTGAGGACGGTGGCGATGATGTCGGCGACCTCGGTGAACTCCTTCGCGCCGAAGCCGCGGCTCGCGAGCGCCGGCGTGCCGATGCGCACGCCCGACGTCACCATCGGGGGCCGCGGGTCGAACGGGACGGCGTTGCGGTTGACCGTGATGCCGCACTCCTCGAGGAGCTCCTGGGCCTCGCTTCCGTTCATGTCGGAGTTGCGCAGGTCGACCAGTACCAGGTGCACGTCGGTCCCGCCCGTGAGGACGGACACGCCAGCGTCGACGCAGTCCTTGGCCGTGAGCCGCTCGGCGACGATGCGCGCGCCCTCGAGCACGCGTTCCTGCCGCGCCTTGAACTCGGCGCCCGCGGCCACCTTGAGCGCGACCGCCTTGGCCGCGATCACGTGCATGAGCGGGCCACCCTGCTGTCCGGGGAACACCGCGGAGTTGAGCGACTTCGCGTACTCCTCGTCGCGCGCGACGATGAGGCCCGAGCGCGGGCCTCCGATCGTCTTGTGGATTGTGGAGGAGACGACGTCCGAGTCCGGCACGGGCGACGGGTGGAGCCCGGCCGCGACGAGGCCGGCGAAGTGCGCCATGTCCGTCCAGAGCTTGGCTCCCACCTCGTCGGCGATCGAACGGAACGCCGCGAAGTCCAAGTGCCGCGGGTACGCGGACCATCCCGCGATGATGACGTCCGGGCGCTCCTTGAGCGCGGTCTCACGCACCTGGTCCATCTCGACCCGGTGGGTCGTCTCGTCGACACCGTACGACGAGACCTCGTAGAGGCGGCCGGAGAAGTTGATCTTCATGCCGTGGGTAAGGTGGCCGCCGTGGGCGAGGCTGAGCCCCATGATCCGGTCGCCGGGACGGATGAGGGCGTGCAGGACGGCGGCGTTGGCCGTCGCGCCCGAGTGAGGCTGGACGTTAGCGTATCCGGCGCCGAACAACGACTTGGCGCGGTCGATCGCGAGGTTCTCCGCGACGTCGACCTCTTCGCAACCGCCGTAGTAGCGCTTGCCCGGGTATCCCTCCGCGTACTTGTTCGTCAGCACGCTTCCCTGGGCCTGGAGGACGGCACGGGGCACGAAGTTCTCGCTCGCGATCATCTCGAGCGTGCCGCGCTGGCGTGCGAGCTCGCGGTCGAGCACGGTGGCGATGTCGAGGTCGAGATCGCGCAGCGTCGCGTTCATGACGGAAGAGGTCTCGTCGGTGGTCATAGTCGTCCTCTCAGCCGGGCGGCGCGGCCGCCGGCGTTCGTTAACCGGTGACCATGGCCCAGGCGGACGACCATCAGTCGAGTTGCTCCGTCGCTTCCTCGTGGTGCCCCACAACGCCAGTCGCGACGCGGTCAGTCTACCGTCAGTCCGATCCGGGGACCACGCCGTCGTCGTTGACGAGGTTGCCCGCCTCCAGCACCTTGCGGAGGTACGCGTACGTCAATCCGCCCGCCTGCTCGTCGAACTCGTGCTCGAACCCGGCCTTGTTGTACAGAGCGATGTTCTGCTTGGAATCCTGGCCCGTGAACACCCACAGTTCGGTGGTGTTCTCGGGCAGGTACGTGAGGATGGCGAAGAGGAGCTTGGTCCCGATGCCGTGGCCCTGGACGTCGGGGGCGACGGCGAGCCGGCCGAGCGTCGCCTTGTCGTCCTCGATTCCAACGCGGATGGAGCCGACGAGTCGGTGCCCGCGCCACGCGCCGAGCGTGACGACACCGTCGGCTTGGATGTCGGCCGTGAGCTCCGCGAGCGTCTGGGTGAGCGGGGGGATGTTCGGGTCGTTGTAGACCTGCGCCTCGGATACGAATGCCGCGCGGCGTAGCGTGAGAAGCTCGCCGGCGTGCTCCGCCGTGATGAGGTCGATACGCACGTCCTCGTCGTCTGCCATGGATCTATCCTTCCACGTGCTCGGGACGGATCGACCACACCCACGCGGACTTCAGGCCGAGCTTGATCCGAATGCGTTCGAGACCTTCGATGGTCGCGGTCGCGCCGTTGCTCGCGCGGGCGCGCAGCACGGTCACGCCGGCGTGCGCGCCCGGCCCCGAGCGCGACACGATCTCGACACGGACGACGTCGGGCAACCCGAAAGCCTCCGCGGCCTTCGCCTGGTCGACGCTGATCTCCCACGCGGCGTTCCGGTTGCCCACCTCGGGGTCGAGGCTCCAGGGGTCCGGTGTCGAGCGGGTGTAGCTGAGCGCGGCGGACCACACCTGTTCGCTGTTCTCCGTCTGCCCCCCGCTCGACGAAAAGTAGTAGCCCGTGACGATATGCCCGACCCCTCCCGAGCCGTAGGTGAGCATCATGCCTTTGCGGCCGTCGTCGCTCGCCGTCGCGTCCACCGCGGCGACCCAGCGCGCGCCCCACTGGCCCGTTTCTCCCTGGCTCTCCTTGTTCCACCCCGTGAAGTTTTGGCTGCGCGTATCGTCGTACAACTGGCAGTCGCAGGACGACTTGTATCCGCGGTTCGCGACGACATACCCGCGCGCCGCGATCGCCTGAGCCTGCAACGCCTCGGCCGCCCACGACGACGGAACCTCCGCGATGCCGTACAGGTACTCCGAGTTGAGTTTGAGGACGTTGACGATGTTGAGACGGCGCCCGTTCGCCGTACCGATGACGAGCTTGCCGTGGCGGTACGTACCGTTGCTCGCGGAGCTTCCGTCGTCCTTGATGATCTGGATCACCGGCGCGGCCTCGGACGTCGGCTCGCGGTACGTCGTGCCCGACCAGGTCAGCACGGCGATCGACCCGGACTTCGTGACCCCGTCGACGGTCGCCGAAACGGTCTTGCCCGACGCGTGCACCGCGATGTCCTGGTCGATCGTTCCGGTCAGGCGTCGCGGCGTCCCCGCGTCCAGAATCGGGTTCGACGACGCGGTGTAGAAGTCCAGTTCCCACGTCCCCGTCCCCGTCGCGCCCGTGGGGGTCACTCGCAGGATCGTGTCGGTCTTCGAATCGCCGCCCGATCCGTATACCTGGACGCGAACCGTCGCGTCGCCCTCCGAGTCCTCCGACCCCGTCACGGGGAGCATCTCTACTCGGGTGCCCGCGTAGTAGTGGGTGAGGATTTCTGTCTCGGTGAACCCGTGCCTCGCCATGGACGCCGCGCCGTACTGGGACATCCCCACGCCGTGCCCCCAACCCGATCCCTGGAAGACGAAGGCGTCGGGGATCGAATCGTCCGCGGCGAGAGCGACATTGTCCGTGGCGGTATCGCCGATGCGGAACTGGTAGGCCCCGCTGGCGGTGGGATACAGCGGGACCGTCGCCTCGCCGTCGACGATCGGTACCACCCACCCCGCGTCCTCCCACGCGTCGCCCGCGTTGAACCACACCTCGGCGTGATCGGAAATCGGCGGGTCCGTGCGGATCTCCGTCACGGCGGGTCGCCCCTCGACGTAGGTCGCCGGACCCGTGGCGCTCATCGTCAAAGGCGTGTCGCGCATGGCGACCACGTCGCTGGTGACGCGGTGCATGGAGACACGGAACTCGGCGAGATCGCCCGTCGGCGTCACCCGGAACGTGCCCGCGCCGTCGGTGACGTGGGCGCGCTGCTCCGCCTTCACCCACTCCCCGCCGTCCGAACGGGACCAGACGTCCACGTCACCGCTCACCGGCGGAAGGACGGCGATGTCCACGTCGTACGCGTAGCCCTCGACGTACCGCGCATCCCCCGTGAGCGCGATCGAGTCGATCCGTACGGAGAACACGACGACCACCGCCACGACGACAAGAACGCTCGCCACGGTGCCGGCGAGCAACCGCCAGAGAAGCGACTTCACCGCACCTCCTCGAACGTCGCGAAGAGGGGGCCGTGCCCCCGTGCCGCGCGAAGCGGGCCTCGCCACACACTAACGCTCGGATCCTGCCCCGTCGCGCACCCCACGCGTCCCGGCCCGCCTGGCACCGGCATGGGCGGCCGCGTCGCTATCCTGGGCCTGTGCCGAACGCTACGCCCGACGCCGGAACCTCCTGGGTTCTGAGCCTGTCCTGCCCGGATGGGCCCGGCATCGTCCACGCCGTATCGGGGGCGCTCGCCGAGCACGGCGGCAACATCACGGAGTCCCAGCAATTTGGGGACCCCGGGACCGGACTGTTCTTCATGCGGGTCGCGGTGACGTCCCCCGCACCCCGGGCCGAGCTCGAGGCGGCGATCGGCGTCCTCGCCGAGAGGTTCGGCATGACGTGGCGCCTCGACGTCTCCGGGCGGCCGATGCGCACGATCGTGCTGGTATCGAAGGCGGCCCACTGCATCAACGACCTCCTGTTCCGCGAGCGCGAGGGCACGCTGCCCGTCGACATCGCCGCGGTCGTCGGCAACCACGCGGACCTCAAGGGACTCGCGGAGTTCTACGGGAAGCCGTTCCACCACATCCCGGTCACGCCCGAGACGAAACCCGACGCGGAGCGCCAGCTCCTCGACCTCGTCGGCGACCTTGAGGCCGAGCTCGTGGTGCTCGCGCGCTACATGCAAATACTCTCCCCGGAACTGTGCGAGGCGCTCGCGGGCCGGGCGATCAACATTCACCACTCGTTCCTGCCGAGCTTCAAGGGTGCGCGCCCGTACTTCCAGGCGCACGACCGTGGGGTGAAGCTCATCGGCGCGACGGCGCACTACGTCACGGCCGATCTGGACGAGGGGCCGATCATCGAACAGGACGTCGAGCGGGTGGATCACGCGTTCACGCCCGAAGCGCTTACGGCGACGGGCGCCGACCTGGAGCGGCGGGCGCTCCTGCGCGCCGTGCGCTGGCACGCCGAACACCGCGTGCTGCTCAACGGCCACCGGACCGTGGTGTTCCGTTAGCCGCGAACGCTTCACCGCCGTGCCGCGTTCGATCCCTTAGTCTCAGACCTATGGCCCCTCCTGCCTTCCGCCGGGCGGCCGTCGTCGCCGCGCTCGGAGCCGCGTTGCTCGCGGCGTGCACCAATCCACCCGCACCGTCGTCGACCCCGAGCGACGGCATCGATCGGACCTACCTCGACGCGAGCCTTCCCGTCGCGGACCGCGTCGACAACCTGCTGGGGCAGATGACGCTCGAGGAGAAGATCGGGCAGATGACCCAGATCGAGGAAGGCTCGCTCGCCTCCCGCGACGTCTCGACGCTCCACCTCGGCAGCGTGCTCCACGGCGGCGGCCAACCGTCTCCGGGCGCCGACGTTCTCGTCTGGCGCGGCGTCGTCGAGGCCCGCCAGCGCGACGCGGTCGAGAACACGCGGCTTGGCATCCCCATCCTCTACGGTATCGACGCGATCCACGGCTTCGGCTCGATGTCGGGCGCGACGGTCTTCCCGCAGCAGATCGGGCTCGGCGCCACCCGCGATGCGGACCTGGTGAGACGGATCGGCGAGGAGACCGCGAGTGAGGTGTCGGCCACCGGCATTCGCTGGTCCTTCTCCCCTGTCCTCGCCATCCCGGGCGACATCCGATGGGGGCGCACCTACGAGGCGTTCTCGCAGGACCCGGCGCTCGTCGCCACTCTCGGCGCCGCCTACGTCGAGGGCTTGCAATCTCCCGGCCTCGACAACCCGCGCTCGGTGCTCGCGACGGCCAAGCACTACATCGGCGACGGGTCGACGACGTACAACGACACGGGAAGGCCCGGCGCCGGATACATGCTCGACCAGGGCGTGGCGCCCGACGACGAAGGACTGTTGCGGTCGACGCTCATGCCTCCGTACCAAGCCGCGATCGACGCCGGAGCGGAATCCGTCATGGCGTCCTTCTCGTCGTGGGGATCGACCAAGGTCCACGCCGACGGATACCTCCTCACGACGGTCCTTCGAGGCGACCTCGGCTTCGGCGGATTCGTGGTCTCCGACTGGGGCGGCTGTAACCAGATCAATCCATCCGACTACGACGATGCGATCGCGCAGTGCATCAACGCCGGAGTCGACATGGTCATGGTTCCGAATGACGGACCTGCCTTCCAGAACGCCCTGCGGAACGGGCTTGCCGCGGGGACGATCACCGAGAGCCGGATCGACGAGGCCGTGTCACGCATCCTCGCCGTGAAGTTCGACATGGGCCTCTTCGACGCGAGCCCGTACCCGGACGCCGCGTGGGCAGGCGATGTCGGCACGGCCGCGCACCGCGCGCTCGCACGCGAGGCGGTCCAGAAGTCTCTCGTCCTGCTTCAGAACCGCGACACCGCCCTGCCGATACGCCCGACGGATTCCACGATCGTCGTCGTGGGCAACGCGGCGGACGACATGCACCGGCAGGCGGGCGGCTGGACCACCTCGTGGCAGGGGGATTCGGGTCCGCCGATTTCGGGGACGACGATCCTCGACGGAATTGTCGCGCGGGCAGGCGCCGGCGTGACGGTGTCCGACGCGCTTCCCTCATCGGGGCGCGCCGACGTGTGCGTCGCCGTCGTCGGGGAACCCGCCTACGCCGAGGGCTTCGGCGACTCGGCCGACCTCGTCCTCCCGGGGCTCGACGTGATCGAGCCGCTCGCCAACGCCTGCGACCGGACGGTGCTCGTTGTCGTCTCGGGTCGTCCGGTGATGATCACGGACGCGCTGAGCAAGGTCGACGCCGTGGTCGCGGCGTGGCAGCCGGGAAGCGCGGGCGAGGGAGTCGCGGACGCGCTGTTCGGCGACGTACCGTTCACCGGGCGCCTCCCGATGAACTGGCCGCGTGACCTGGGTCAGGTGCCCGACCTCGCGCCGGGCGATTCTTACCTCTTCCCGATGGGATTCGGTCTGACGGTGTGACGAGTCACCGCTTGTCGCGTAGGTGTCTAGGCGCTGGCGGGTAGGGTGATCGCGTTGCTGGTCGCGGACCCGAACGCGATCCGATACCACACGATCGTGGACGGACCCGTGGTCGTCGTCGACCCTTCTCCGCCGGTCACCGCGAACA
>Ga0316575_10000278_pt1 | contig 14156 bp, 11 predicted proteins | sample J5NA_FD_203072 | JGI IMG/M metagenome (GOLD analysis project Ga0316575, IMG submission 203072) | Rhizosphere microbial communities from salt marsh grasses in Alabama, United States - J5-7_050615r2r3 | ecosystem: Host-associated > Plants > Roots > Rhizosphere | place: USA: Alabama | collected...
GCCGATTCTTTCTGCGTCAAGCTGTTTCGGTTCACCGAAAAAGACGCTGTCTTTCTGTGCGATGGTTTTCACCTTGCGGGTGATGATCGGAAGGTCGTCGCGTGACGGGAGATAATCATTCGCCTGAAACGGATCGGCCAGGTCGAGACCGTTCGCGATTTTGCAGGTAACGACGAACCGGTAGCCTTCACCGTCATTCGGGGTGATGTAGGAAAAAGGCTTCGGCAGCAGTTCGAGTTTTTCTGATTTAAGCGCGATGAAGGTTGAACTGATGAGTTCGCGCGTGTTGCCGATTCCTACTGCATAGAGGGTCTGAAAGTTATCGATTTCAAGCGTCTTAAGGCCGATACCTGCCGGGACCGCCCGGCTGAACATGGCGAATACATTCTTTGCAAACAACACTTCGTAGTTTACCTTTTCAAGAAACGAAAGGTCGGTATACGGGAGGATGTTCTGCCGCTGGTTGCTTTTCGCTGCGCGCTCGCTGCCGATTTCACCGACGACTTCCTCGACGATTGACGATTTGTCCGAATAGGTCGAGGGTTTGAACGGTGACGGTGCAGGTGTTGCAGCAATCTGCGGAGCTGACGCTTTTTTCGGGATGAGCCGCAGCACCGCAACGATACCGAGCGGAACGACGACTGCAGCGATAATAATAACCAGTACTGCCGGAGAAATGGACGGAAGCGAAACTGCACGATTTTTTTTCCCCGATTTTCTAAGCAGATTGATATGATTCATGTCATTCGTCTCCCCGGAACGCGAGTCCGACTGCCACGGTAAGCTGCGGGAGATACGAGGCAAGTTTATCTTCGGTTATGCCGATGCGGCATTCGATTTTTCTGAAAGGATGCAGAAGTGCTGTCGTCGGAAGTACCGGCTTCGTCTGTTCGAGAAATGCTTCGTTGGTATAAAGCATTCCCGCGGCGAACAGCGGGACATTGTTTTTGTCAACAGGTGTTCCCGCCGGGGATACAAGCCGCGGAAGGGCCGATGCGATCTGCTCCGAAAATGACCGGGGATCGGTGTCCGGATCAAACCGGATGCATTCGTAATCGACCAGTTTTCCGTTCTGTGTCAGAATGCAACGTGCGTCGGCGGTTTCGGCATGAACAAGTACCGCCGGCCGGGAGACCAGTTCAGGATACGATACTTCGAACATGTTGACAAGAGCAAGCATGTCGATGTCGACGCAGCGCGGTGTCAGCTTGTGGGCCTTGAGCAGTGATGAAAGCTCATTCACCCGCTCTTTGCGGTAGGCGATAACCTGATAGTACATCATGCCGTTTTCGGTGCTTTCGAGCGGCTGATAGTCAAAAACATACTCATCGGGTGAGCCGATGATGTTCTGTTCGAGTTCCCATGCGAGTGCCGCTTCGATATCCTTTTCACCGGCATCCAGTGGAAGTGTTTTGACAATTGCATAATCGGCCGGAAGCGAACAGTTTACCCGTGAATCGATGAACTTGAATTTGCTCCGCAGGATGCCGAGTTCTTCCGACAGGGTTTCATATCTGTTCCCGCTCACCGGCTGCAGGGCAACAAGGGTAACGGCATTCTGCAGGCGGGAATACTGAGCTACCGCGATATATTCCTTCTGAATGTCAAGGCCGTAGAATATCTCTTTTGCTTCTTTCATAGCGTTCCGATAGTGAGCTGATCCGGTATGCAAAGGATCAGGGCCGGCGCGGATTGACCGTATGAATTTTCCGCTTTCGGGCGGCATTCGCCCGGTATGGTACCGTACCTGAGTAAAATCAAGGTAATCATATAATATCACATTTAAACAGAATCGGTTCAACCCCTTTAATGAAAAACATGGTCTTACGTATCAGCAGGTAGTGCAGTTACAGACAAATACGCCCCGAAAGTTTCTTCATGGTTGCCGGTCCTATTCCTTTGACATTATCAAGTTCTTTCACCTGCGAGAAGGGGCCTTTATTTTTTCTATAGTCGATGATCCGTTGTGCAAGTGCCGGGCCGATGCCGGGAAGTGTGATGAGTTCCTCTCGACTGGCGTTGTTCAGTGATATGCAATCGGTACCGTGCTGTGAATCTGTTGTCACACCGGTCCGGCTGCCGGAGTGATTTGATGAATGTTTCGCTGCGGTACTGTCGTCAGGGCCCTGCGAGATGGTGACGGATATTGTGTCTTCAGTAGTGCGTGATACGACTACCCCTGTCCAGACTGCTGCCGCAAAGAGCCAGAGAAACAGTAGGGGCAGGTGTCGTTTCATTTTTTATTGTCTTCCTGCATGATTTCGAGGAATGCATCGACGATCTGGGGATCGAACTGCTTTTCCCGTTCCTCCTTGAGAATATTGAGTGCGACCTCCTTTGACAGTGATTTACGGTAGGGACGGTTTGATGTCATTGCCTCATATGCATCGGCAACACTTAATATGCGTGCACCGAACGGTATCGCTTCACCGGCAATCTTTGCAGGATAGCCGTTGCCGTTGTAGAATTCGTGGTGATGAAGTACCATCGGGACGAGCGATTTGAGAAACGGAACGTCGGAGATGATTCTTGCCCCGAGTTCAGGATGTTTCTTGATTTCGTCGAACTCCTGCGGAGTAAGCTTGGCAGTCTTGTTGAGAATGTTTTCACTGATGCCGATTTTGCCGATGTCATGCAGAAGTCCGGCATACTTGACAAGTTCAAGTTCGGTGTCCGAGAGTCCGAGTTTCTTTGCAAGGTATATGGTGTACTGCATCACGTTCTCGGAGTGACCGTGCGTGTATTCGTCTTTCGCTTCGACTGCGAGCGCGAATGCCTTGATGGTTTTAAGATAGTTGTCTCTGATATTGTGATAAAGGCGTACGTTTTCAATGGCAATGCTTGCCTGCGAAGCAAGAACATTGATGATCTCCATATCGAGGCTCGAAAAGGGATCCTTTGTCGCAAGACGGACGAGATTGAGTACACCAATGACCCTGGAGGCGGTTTTGAGCGGGTAACTGATGAGTGACCGGATTTCGCCTGGTATCGGCGGAAGATTGCCCGGCGGCGGTTCGGAACTCTTTTTTATGAGAAGCGGTTCGTGCTGCTGTGCCACAAGCCGTGATGCGGCAACGAACGGTTTACTCAGCCAGTAAATCGGTTCAAAATGGGCGCCTGCCGTTTCGGTTATTGCAAGTTTGCCGGCCTGATCGACCAGCAACAGCGAACCGCCGTCGGCGTGAACCATTTTCAGCGAGAAGTCGAGAAACTTCGCATTGAGTTCATGAACTTCAAGAGTAAGCGCAAGCTGTTTGGTTACCTCATGCAATGATACAAGTCGTGAAAAAAGAAGATTTTCTTCATGCAGTTTTCGGGCACTGAACGCCCGCTTGACCTTTTCACCGATCTCTTCGAGATGAAACGGCTTTGTCATGTAATCATAGGCGCCGAGTTTGAGCGCCTCGATGGCCGTGTCAAGCGTAGGAAATCCGGTGGTCATGAGAACGGGCAGTGTCTGATGGTTCTCCTTGATGTGCTTCAGGAGGTCGACTCCCGAAATTCCGGGCATTTTTATGTCGGTGATGACGAGATCGATGGTGTTTGTGGTAAGGAGCTGTATTGCCTCCTCACCGCTGCTGGCCATGGAGACCGCATAGTCGTTTTTTTTGAGGTACTGACCGATCACTTCACAGATGGATAGTTCGTCATCAACGATGAGGATGTGTTTTTTTTCAATGTCCATAACGGTTCCCGGCCATCATTGTGCGAAACTGTTCCAGCTCTTCCTGGGTGTCAATGCCGATTGATTCAAAATCATGAACCAGGCAGCTGATTGTCATTCCATTTTCAAGTGCACGCAACTGTTCAAGTCGTTCCGTCTGTTCGAGTTCTCCGGGTGGAAAACTGCAGAACCGTTCGAGACTCTTTTTTGAAAAACCATATATCCCTGTATGTCTCAGGGCGGGGGCGACGGTATCCCGTTCAAAAGGTATCGGAGAACGGGAAAAATAGAGCGCATTACGTCTGCGGTCGAGTACCGCCTTAACCACATTGGGATTTGATTTTTCTTCAATTGTAGCATGTGAGACGATCGTTAGCAAGGTGTTGTCATCAATTTGTTTGAGTTCAGTGGCAAATGTCCGCAGAAGATCATGCGGAATACGCGGTTCATCGCCCTGAATGTTGACGAAATGGGTGGCGTCGCATTGTTTTGCCACTTCGAAAACGCGGTCGGTACCGCTTGTGTGGTCCGGAGAGGTCATGACTGCATGGCCGCCTGCATTGTTGACAGCATCGGCGATTCGCGTATCATCGGTTGCAACATGTATCTCGTCGAATGCACCGCTCGCTTCGGCATTCCGCAGTACCCAGACGATCAGCGGGATGCCTTCAATGAGTTTCAGAGGCTTGTCCGGGAGTCGTGTCGAGCCGATCCTTGCAGGGATGATGCATGCGACTTTTGTCATGGCCTGTTCCGTTTAAAGGTGATACAGAAACGTTCCACTAAATGATGGTTATCCGATAACTTTAGGTACTGCAAAATGATCATCCTTTACCTGCGGTCCGTTTTTCAGGATCTCGTCGCGATCAAGTGACCGGCGGACGACATCCTTCCTGTCTGCATCATGAATCGCTGCAATCGTATCAGCCGGGGTGATTCCGTCGGTCGGAGCGCTTTCAAGCTGGTCGACATACGACAGTATCGATCCGATCTGATGGGTAAAATGTTGGACTTCCTCTTCGGTAAGCCGCAGTCGCGCGAGTCGGGCGATGTGCAGTACGTGGTTACGGTCAATCATGATGTATCCTTTCAGCTAATTAATATCTATTCAGAATAGACTACATTTCGTCATACCCGAGTTGTCTTATCGGGTATCCACCATTAGTGCTGCTTGAATGACGTTTTTCTTATTCCTTTTTATTCTGAAAATAAACTGCCTACAATTCAGTCGTTTTCAAATTTGGCGAATTTCGCCATCAGGTTTTTACGTGATCCGTCATTGAAAAGTACCATTACTTTCATGTCTGGTCCAAATCCGCTGATGTTGACTATTTTTCCGCGGCCGTATTTCGCATGCCTGACATGTTGTCCCATACGATACTGCACCACCTCCTGCGAAACGTCGTCAATGGGGTTGAACCGTTCTCGTGCCGCCGGTTCTGATTCTGTTATGTCGGGGCGGGTGAAACTGCGCGGTTCTTCGAAAGAGCGTTTTGGAATTGATGGTGCCGCTCTCCGGCCGGACTGGAAGTCGAATTCGAAACTTTTGTCAATCGGTGTATAAAGGGTACGGTCAATGTCGAGGAGGAACCGTGACGGTGACTGCGGTGAAATCTCTCCGAACCGGTATCTGCGATCAACATGCGAACAGGAAAGCGTCGCCATCGCCCGGGTTGCACCGACATACAGCAGTCGCCGCTCTTCTTCCACACGTGCTTCGTCGTCAAGGTTAAGCCGCGAAGGGAGTATCCCCTCTTCGAGACCGACAAGAAAAACATGCCTGAACTCAAGCCCTTTGGCACAGTGCATGGTCATGAGATTGACGGCGTTGTCGCGATTGTTCCACCCGTCGATATCGCTTGCTAAAGAGACTTCTTCGAGAAAGGCGCTGAGCGGTTTCCCCTCGTTCTCTTTTGCCCATATGGTGACGGCGTTGAGCAGCTCGTTGAGGTTTTCGATCCGTCCTGCGGCTTCTTCGGTCTGCTGCTCGGTAAGCATGTCGATGTATCCCGAAAGCTGGAGCAGTTCCCGCAGGATCCCGTCGGGTGTTTCACCTCCGGCCATACCGACACCGAGCAGCTCGAAAAGCTCCCGTAATTCCGAAAAACCTTTTTTGAACCGTGTCCCCAGTTCTTCGGGATTGGTCGAAAGCAGTGTTGTGAGAAGCGGTTTTTTAAAGCTTTTTGCATGCTCCGTGAGGGTCTGGAGCGCCTTTTCGCCAAGTCCCCGTGCAGGGGTGTTGTAAACTCGTTCAAAGGCCACATCCGCTGCCGGATTGACCAGCAGCTGCAGATAGGCAATGATATCCTTGATTTCGGCCCGTTCATAAAAGCTGGTACCTCCGACGAGCACATAGGGAATCTGCCGTTTGCGCAGTACCTCTTCAAATATGCGTGACTGTGCATTGGTTCGGAAGAGGATTGCAATAGTGCTGCCGCTGCTGCGATTGTTGCCGGTAAGATCGGCGATGCGGGCGGCGGTAGTGTCGGCTTCCTGCCGATCGTCACGGTACCGGGTAACGGTAACCGCGTCTCCCCGGCCACCGTCGGTCCATAGCTGTTTGGCGGCGCGGTTGGTGTTACCGCTTATGGCACTGTTGGCAAAATCGAGGATTGACGTGGTCGAACGGTAGTTCTGTTCAAGAGTAAAGGTTTTCGTGCCCGGAAAGTGATGCCCGAACTGCAGGATATTCTCAACCTGAGCACCGCGCCATCCGTAGATGCTCTGATCGTCATCACCGACCGCGAAGAGGTGTCCGTGAGCCGATGCGAGAAGCTTTACAAGGTGCATCTGCGTTTCGTTGGTGTCCTGGTATTCGTCGATGAGCACGTAGTCGAATCGCCTGCGGTATTTTTCCAGAATGTCTGGATGATTTCTGAAAAGGCGGACGGTCTGCATCAGCAGGTCGTCAAAATCCATTGCCTGCTGTTCCCGCAACATTGACTGGTAGGTGCTGTAGAGACGGATGTTTTCCTGATCGTAAAATCCGGTCGCCTGTTTTTGGGCGTCGTCGGGCAGCATACACCGGTTTTTATAGCGCGAGACAAGGGCGAGCACCTGACGCGGCGGAGCGCTGCGTTCGCCAATTTCACATCGCGCGAGCACTTTTTTGATCAGTGCGAGCTGGTCGGAGGTGTCGTATATGGTAAAAGACTGCTGATAACCGATTGTCGGGCATTCGCTGCGAAGAATCCGCACGCAGAGCGAATGAAAGGTCCCGATCCACATGCCGCTGACCGGGCGGTCGATGAATTTTTCTATTCTTTCGCGCATCTCGTTTGCCGCTTTGTTGGTGAACGTTGCCGCAAAGATGCGTGTCGGATGCATTCCCCGGTCGATCAGCCAGGCGATTTTGGCGGTGAGTACCCGGGTTTTTCCCGTTCCGGCGCCGGCGAAAACAAGTTGCGGGCCCATGTCGTAGAGCACGGCTTCCCGCTGAACTGCATTGAGTACGAGCCGGTCGAGAACACCGGCCTTTCCGTTAATCATTCTGTGTAGCTCCAAGAACCTGTTCGATGGTGGTTTGGCCTTCTATTACTTTGCGCAGACCGTCGCGGCGCAGGGAGTCGAAGTCGCCCCGTTTGAGGGCATGGGCTTTGATGGCGTCTGACGGCTGATGCTGAAGAACCATTTTCGAGATGGTTTCATCGGGGGTGAGCAGCTCGTAGAGACCGAGACGACCCTTGTATCCCGAATTGTTGCACGCTTTACACCCCTTGCCTCTGAAAAGCTGGATTCCCGGACGCAATCCGGTTCGTGCGACGATTTCGGGGTCGGGTGTGTAGGGTTCGCGGCATTTGGGACAAATGCGCCGTACCAGGCGCTGCGCGAGCACGCCGATGACCGATGAAGTGATGAGATAGGGCTCTACTCCCATGTCAAGAAGGCGCGTAAAGGCGCTCGGCGAATCGTTGGTGTGCAGCGTCGAAAAGACGAGGTGCCCGGTAAGTGCCGCCTGAATGGCCATTTCGCAGGTTTCGGAATCACGCATTTCACCGATCATGATGACGTCGGGATCCTGACGGAGAATCGAGCGCATTCCTTCGGCGAACGTGAAACCGGCACGCGGCATGATCTGTCCCTGACATATTCCGTCAAGGTGCAGTTCGACCGGATCTTCCATGGTGACGATGTTTTTCGAGATGTCGTAGATGATCTGCAGGGCGGCATACAGGGTTGAACTCTTTCCGCTTCCCGTGGGTCCGGTGACGAGCACGATACCGTCAGGGTGCCGTATAAGGTCGTTGAAGACTTCCTTGGTTTTCGACAGAAAGCCCAGCTGGTCGAGGGAGAGCTGTTTGGTTGATGCGTCAAGAATACGCATCACGATCTTTTCGTTCACCCCGCGTTTACGGGTCATAACCGGATATGAGGAGACGCGCAGGTCGATTTCGCGGCCCTGAAAACGGACCTGAAAACGTCCGTCCTGGGGTTTTCGTTTTTCTGCGATATCCATTCCGGCCATGATTTTCATACGCGAGGTGATCTGTGCGCGAAGCTGCAGGGGAATGGGGCTTTTCTCAACCAGATCTCCGTCGATGCGGTAACGTAACCGGACATACTGTTCGAGAGGTTCTATGTGAATGTCCGATGCGCCCTCCTGAATCGCCTGGTTGATGAGAACATTGACAAGTTTGATTACCTGTGCACCTTCTTCGTCGGCCCCCTTGTCGGCGGCCGTTTCCTCCGTTGAAACGATGTCGAGTTCATCGGAGACCTGCAGCGAATTGAGTACCGAGGTCATGTCGATCTGGTCTTGCGAGAACTGTTTTTCGATTGCGGCGAGAATGCTTTTTTCGGCGGCTATAACCGGTTCGATATCCTTACCGGTCTTGAACTTGAGATGGTCGACGGTTCTGAGATTGGTAGGGTCGGCCATCGCAACCGTTATGGTGCCGTCCTGTTCGAAAAGCGGGATGACACGGTATTTGGTCGCCATTTCCTTGGGGATCAGTCGCACGAGCTGCGGGTTGAAGTTGAAGCTTTCGAGCATGACATGCTGGATGTCGAGCTGGGCGCTCAGAACATCGACGAGCTTTACTTCGGTGATGAACCCGAGTTTGACGAGACATTTTCCCAGCTGCATGCCGTTGCGGTGTTGTTCTTCGAGACCGAGCTGGAGCTGATTTTCGGAGATAAGTCCCTGATCGACGAGCACTTCACCTATTCGCTTGCGTTGATCAAGGTGAATCTGTTTTCCGAGTACACTCGAGAGTTCATCATCGTTGATGTAGCCGAGTTTTACAAGGATGGCGCCGATGGTAACCCCTGTTCTTTTGTGTTCCTGCAATGCATAGAGCAGCTGTTCTTCGGTAATAAGGCCTTGGGCAATCAGAATTTCACCGAGTTTTTTTCTGCGACGTTCCACGGATTTTCCTGTTCAATGAGGTGTGCAGAGAACATAGTAAAAATAGGTATAACTTCATGGCACTTCAACCCGAATCAATCGATTGACTGCCGCGTTCCACATGGCAGATTAGTTACGATTCTCCGCCCGGAAGCTGTTTACGGCATACTGAAGTGGTCGAAGCCCTCAACGGTGAGAGGTTCGAAAGCGGTACCGCTTCTGATCATAAGACCGGTACGTTTATCCGTACACTCTCCGATGCATATCGGCCGGCAACCTGGACATTGCTGCGGGTCAAACGCTGCGGAAGCAGTAAAAAGCAACTCATAATCCTCACCGCCATGTAAAAACCACCTGTGCCATGAGATGCCTGTTTCAGAGCTTAATTCTATCATTTCATGAGGAGGTTGGGAAGTCTCAACATCGAGAATGATGCCGAGACCATTTTCATGGCAGAGCGTACCGCAGTCTTTTGACAGTCCGTCAGAGCAGTCCATCATTGCATGAACCGCAGGGCTTCCTGACAGGTAATAACCTGTTTCAACCTGCGGTGAAGGACGGAAATGCGCTCTGGCGAGTGGTTCGAAACGGGGCTCGATACCGTTTCTGCCGACGGTCTGCAGCAGGTGGAGTCCCGCGGCGCTGCGCCCGGGAAATCCTGTAATAAATATACGGTCTCCGGCCTGCATTCCTTTACGAAGCAGTGTTCTCCGCCCGGCCGGAATGCGTCCGAGCATGGTAATACCGATCACCCACTGGTTTCCCCGTGAGAGGTCCCCTCCTGCAACGGGGAATTGCCACCGGTCGCATGCTTCGCGAAACCCTGTATACAGATCCTCGATGTCCGGTTGCGGAGCGCCAGGCTTCGCCGGAACCACCAGCTGAACAAATGCACTGTCGGGAACCGCTCCCATGGCGGCGCAGTCACTGACATTTGCGACCATCGCCCGGTAGCCGATCTCACGCATTGTCATGTAAGAGCGTGAAAAATGAATGTCTTCGACGCTCAGGTCGGTTGTAATGACAAGAGTATTGTTTTCGCTGTCGGTGCGTACCGCGGCATCGTCGCCGATGGTGACGGGGTAAAACGGTGAGTGCTGCATCCCGAGTGTCTGCTGCATCCGGAAGATTACTTCGTATTCTGTGGAAGGAAAGGCGGTTTCAGTCATTGATTTTCGGCGTATGGTGCTTTCTGGCAAACGGTTTCATGGCATAGAGCCGGACTGATGAAATATAGCTTGCGGCAGTGTGCCATTTGCTATTTTCCCCGCATTGGAAACGGATCGTCTTTTCACCTGTAGTACACGGGAGTAAATCATGCACAACAATCGTGACGACAATACAAAGAAAACAATCGCCGCCGTCGGCTCGGCGCTCATTGACATCTGTCTTCAGGAAGACGATGAGTTTGTCGTCCGGAGCGGTTCCCCCAAAGGTGGAATGACCATGACGGGTGCCGCGGAGATTCAGGTAATGCTTGGCCGCTCGGAGAACAGGCCTGTAATAGTACCGGGCGGATCCGCCTGCAACACCATCCTTGGAATCGGTATGCTCGGCAATCCGGCGCGCTTTATCGGCAGGCGCGGTGATGATGTTTATGGATCACTGTTTGAAGACGGGGTAAGGGCACATCATGTGGAGCCGCTGCTTCAGGTGAGCGGTACGCCGACAGGGCATGTGCTGTCGGTAATCACTCCCGATGCCCAGCGTACGATGTATACCTACCTCGGAGCATCTTCCGAACTGAATCCTGCCGACATCACCGCATCGCTTTTTACCGATACAGCACTGGTGCATCTGGAGGGCTATCTCCTCTTCAACCATGATCTCATGATGGCGACACTGCGTGCGGCGAAGGATGCGGGCGCACTGGTGTCGCTTGACCTCGCAAGTTTCACGGTAGTGGAGACGGCGCGAGCGCTTCTTGACGAAATATGCGACGGCTATGTTGACATACTTATTGCCAACGAGGATGAGGCGAGGGTCTTTACCGGGTTTTCAGATGAGAATACGGCGATCGGTTCGCTTTCACGCGGCATGCGGTACGCCGTACTCAAACTGGGAAGGCGCGGCAGTATGATTGCGCATGACGGGCGTGTTGTGCGTGTCAATCCCATGGGTGAGGGTCATGCGGTTGACACGACCGGTGCGGGGGATCTGTGGGCTTCGGGGTTTCTTTACGGTATTATAAACGGACTGCCGCTCGACCGGTGCGGTGCGATAGGCTCTGCATGCGGGTATGAAGTGTGTCAGGTAATCGGTGCGCAGATTCCGGCGGAGGGATGGGAGAGAATTAAAAAGATAATTTGACGATTTTTCTTGCATTTGATCCGGAGAACAAGTATTTACAAAACAATAGACGGGTGACCGGTGCGGGTGGTCATGATCCGCGAGTCGGTCTGTCGGAGCATCTGCAACGTTTCTCATGGAGGTTTTTTGTGGCCAGTAAGTTGTATGTCGGCAATCTTCCTTTCAGTGTAACCGAAGAGGAGGTTAAGGAGTTCTTTTCAACCATCGGAGAAGTCCAGTCGGTAAAAATCATTTCGGACAGGGAGACCGGTAGATCACGCGGCTTCTGTTTTGTTGAAATGGAAAATGCAGATGCTGCGATCACGGAACTGAACGGTAAAGAGATGAGCGGCCGCAAAATTACGGTCAGTGAAGCACGCGAACGTGAACAGCGGGGCGGAGGCGGAGGCGGTTTCAAGAAAAGATTCAACGGACCACGAAATTATTGATTTATATAAGGCAGCGAAAGCTGCCTTTTTCATTTTTACAGCATCCATTAAATTTCCCGCATCACCAATTCTCTCTCAATATATTAAGCATATCATCCCCTTTGGGATGGTCAGAAATACCTGTTCTTACTGGCGACAGTAGTAGTGCTGTCATCCGAAATTATAAAGGAATCACATGTTGTTTCAAGCTAGGGGACACTCCCTGTCAGGGTTGGCAGCGTTTCTTGTTGTGGTGTGCGGTCTGTTGTTTCCGCCTCTTTTTTCTCAGCCGTCATACGAAAATTATCATCTGGTCTGGTCGGATGAATTCGATGGAAACGGGCTTCCCGATACTAAAAACTGGAATTATGAAAAAGGCTGCAGTGTCCGTAACAGTGAGCTTCAGAACTATACCGAGAAACGGTTGGAAAATGCCCACGTTGAGGAAGGCTTTCTCACCATCGAGGCACGTAAGGAGTCGATGGGTGGATGCGATTATACTGCCGCCAGTCTTATTACCCGGGGAAAGCAGGAGTTCCAGTACGGTTTATTTGAAATGCGTGCAAAAATAGATGTACGTAAAGGTTCGTGGCCGGCATTCTGGACCCTGGGGGTTTCGGAGGAGTGGCCGAGCAACGGTGAAATTGACATTATGGAATATTACAACAGTCAGCTTCATGCAAATGTCGCATGGGGCACCGACACCCGCTGGCAGGCTCACTGGGATTCTCAGACAAAAGCGGTGTCGAGTTCATTCTCCGATGATTTTCACATCTGGCGCATGCTCTGGACTGAGGATTCAATCAAGTTGTATGTTGATGATTTTCTGCAGAATACGACAGCTCTCAGTCAGACGATAAACGGAAGTCTGGCCACGTTGAAAAATCCGTTTCGACAGAAGGTGTACATTGTCATCAATCAGGCTGTCGGGGCGAATGGCGGTGATCCGTCGGGAACTGCGTTCCCTGTAAAGTTCATTGTTGATTATGTTCGTGTCTATCAGGAAGGAAGTGATACGACACCACCTGCCATAGCGGCAGTTTCGGCATCATCCGATGGCTCGGTACGTGTCGTTTACACTGAACGGGTTGAGAAGAAAAGCGCAGAAACGATTGGTAATTACACTGTTAATAATGGCGCCGTAACGATTATCGCAGCGGTGCTCGAAGGGGATGGACGCACGGCGGTGCTTTCGACGGCACCGCTTGCCATCGGCAGCGAGGTTCAGGTGACGGTAAAAGGAATACGCGACAATGCTGCAGTACCCAATCTTTTGACATCTGCGATGAAGACTGCGGTTGTTGTCCGGGAAAGTACCCGGTTGACCGGTACGGTTGTCGGCAACGGAACTCCATGGAACGGTACCTCGGGAGTCGGATATGAAAATGTGCTTGATGGACTGACGTCAACGTATGCCGACTGCACCGGAGACGTCGTCTGGGCCGGGTATGACTTTGGAACGGATTCAAATGTGGTGATCACGTCCGTCCGGTACTGGCCTCGCAGCGGATATGCCGACAGAATGGCCGGAAGGACGGTAGAGGTGTCTATGGATGGTATAATCTGGAAGAATATTCTGACTATCGCCGCCGCACCTCCCGAAGAAACCTTTACAACGGCGGATGTCGCTGATGCGCCGTCCGCCCGGTTTGTCAGGTACAACGGAAGCGGGGGGTACCTCAACGCTGCGGAAGTCGAGTTCTGGGGGTACCGTGAATCGGCGGTGCCGATCAGACGTAAACGGAATACCGAAGCTGAGCAACTGTCAATCGGATCGTACAAGGCGGTTGCGTCGTTGAAACTGTTTTCGGTAAACGGTGTACTTTTATTGAATATGCCGCTGCAGGGCAAAACGGACGTTCCGACAACGTTACAGAAAATTGCCGTGAAGGAAAAGTCCGCCGCAAGAGGTGTTCATATCGCAGTACTTGAAGATGCCGCTCACCGGGAAGTCGGCAGATTTCTGCTGCAATATCCGTGGTGAGGCGGGTGGACCAGACACGAGAGCTTCTATCCTGCCGAAACGGAAATAACGTCAGGAACAGCTATCCGTCAATAGTTATTCTGAAATGCGCCCCGGTACCCTTGCCGATCTGCATTTCCCCGTGAAACTGTTCGATCTGCATTGCGATGAGGTTCATACCGAGGGTTCCCGATCGCCGATGTTCAAAGTCGGAGGGGAGACCGATACCGTTGTCGCGATAGTCGATGGTAATCCTGTTTTCCGCGGATCGATAGACATTGATCGCTATTTCAGGATGGGTATTCTCGGAGAACGCATATTTAATTGAATTTGTCACCAGTTCCGCAACGACAAGGCCGACTGATACCGACCGTTCCACGGGAAGTGTGAGCGGTTCGACATTGCAGTGTACGGCGATTGAGAATCCGGACACATTGGTGGCGAGGCAGTCACAGAGCCGTTTAA